>ENA-UPTA01006708-UPTA01006708.1-activated-sludge-metagenome-genome-assembly--contig:-NODE-6708-length-10093-cov-6.623331_pt1 | contig 10093 bp, 5 predicted proteins | sample MGYA00238184_ERZ773361 | MGnify/ENA primary metagenome ERZ773361 (study PRJEB29100, sample SAMN05720205) | activated sludge metagenome | isolation source: anaerobic digester from wastewater...
TCAAATTCATAGCTGCAGCCGCCTGGCATAGCAACTGTTTTCAGCGTTCCCGTGATTGCCCGCACTGCATCATCAAAGGTGATGTCCCCGAGACGGGCGGTGATGGTGACGCAGCGGCGTCCGTCCTGCCTCCATATTTTTGTGGCAGCCCGCTCCCCGGTAACATGGACGAGTTCACCGAGGGATACCGGATTTCCTTTATCGGTGAGTACGGCATAGCGGAGGAGATCTTCGATGTTCTTCAAACGGCTTCCGGCGTACCGGAGGCGCACATCTATCTCACGGTCATCGTCAATAAATTTTGTTACCACGGGACCGTAGAGGGCATTGTGGAGAAACGTGGCTATCTCGTATGACGAGAGCCCGGAAGGCTCTGTTTTCATACGATCCACGCTGAGGCGGTATGAAGGCCTTCCGTCGCGGAACCGCAGCAGGCATTCGCTGATACCCGGCAGTGCGTTGATCTTTCCGGCAGAATCTCTGGCGATCCGGCGGAGGGTCTCAGTATCGTCACCGAAAAACGTGATCCCCAGTTCCCGGGCCTGAAGCTCATTTGTTTCCGTGACAAAGGCAAATCCCTTCAGTGGTTTGAGTATCCGGTTTAGTTTTTGCTTCAGTGTCTCCATCACGGCTTTTCTTTCGTTGTATGATGTGATGGAATCCTTCAGTGACAAAGCGATAGTACCGCGCCATTTTTCAATTCGGGACGATACCCGTTTGGTATAATCCGACGCAGTGATATATTTTTCAGCGGCCTGAACTGCTGCTGCAGTGGAGTCCAGTGATGTCCCTGTTGGAAATTCACAGTACACGTAGAGTTCCCCGCTCCCCGCAGGATCGACGAATTCCTGTTTTACGAATGGTGTGATGATAAGTGCCGCCGTACCGAATATTCCTGCAATGATGAGCACCTTTTTTTTACGCTGAAAGGACCATGCGAGAAGTTCCCTGTAGAATAGAGTTCCCTGTTTTTCCATGTTCCGCACCTTGCCGCGGAGGAATGAAAGCCATTTGTTTTTTTCGAGACTCTCTCTGCCGGGAAACACACTGCCTTTCCTCGATTCACTGTCAATGAACACTGCAGGTACCAGGATAAGGGACACCAGCAGGGACACAAGGAGGGCCGCGGACACCGTAAACGCCATGCCGCCGTACATGGTGCGGGTCATGATGTTGCCAAACACAATGGGCAGGAACACGATCACCGTGGTGAGGGTTGATGCGGTAAGAGCCGTGGCTACGGATTTTACCCCTGAGAGTATTGATGATTCGGAACTGTCTTTCTGCCCGAGAAGGGATTCCATCATTATAATACTGCTGTCCACCACCATTCCCGCTCCCAGGGCCAGGCCGCTGAGGCTCATGACATCTATTGGAATGCCTGCAAAATACATGCAGGCAAAAACAGTAACAAGGGACACCGGGATTGAAAGGCTGATTGCGATAACAGGACCGGCGCCTCTGTAAAGAAGCACCACAATGAGTATCACAATGCACAGCCCCCACATACCAGCGGTGAGGACATTGCTGAGTGATTCCCGGATGTATCGTCCCTGGCTGTATACAACGGCAGCGGTAAGGGACGATGCTTCCGTAATGACACGAGCGGCATTGTCGCATACCTCAAGGATGTTGCCGTTGCCGGCTTTGTGGACATACACCATGACCCGCTCATTGCCGTTATGCCGGGCAATATCTTCACGGTCCCTGAATGAATCGTCGACCTGTGCGATGTCGCCGATAGTAACAAGCGCACCTGTTCCGGAGAATGAGAGTGGTGTTTCGATAATGTCCCGGAGCCTGTTGTATCGACCCGGTGTATGCAGGAAATAATCAATGGCACCCCCCGTAAGTACGCCGCCGGGAAGGGATATGTTTGATGACTGTACCGCGGAAAAGAGTTCTCCGAATGAAACTGACCGTGCCTCGCACAGGCCTCGGTCAGCATCGATATGAATTTCACGCTGAAGGCCTCCGGCAACAACTATTTCCGCGACTCCGTCAATCCGCTGAAGCGCCGGTTTGAGGTGACGTTCGGCATATTCCCGAATTTGCGTGAGTGTGGCATTCTGTCCGTGAACACCTTCGATGGATGCGATGAGGGCTGGCCTGTCTGATGGGTCATATCGGACCACAACCGGTTCCTGTACCGCGCGGGGAAAACTGTTCCGTATAAGGGATATCTTTTCACGCACCTGGAGGGACGCTGTTTTTACATCGGTTTCTATATGGAAGGTGATGTTGATCCGTGATTTCCCTTCCTCCGAAAGTGAAAGGATTTTCTCTATGCCGGGGACTGTCCGTATTATCTGTTCCGCGGGTTTCGTAATGAGAGACTCTATCTTTTCCGGAGCGATGCCGGGATATTCAATGATCACGGATATTCCGGGATATGCAGTGGGGGGCATCAGCGCCATGGGAAGCTTCGTAAGGCCGATGACTCCGAAAATCATCAATCCCGCCATAAGCATATAGGCGCTGATCCTGTTCTGTATGAAATAACGGATCATCCCTGTCTCCTTTCTTCCGCCCACAGGTAAAGGACCGGGATAAAGACCAGGGTGAGTGCGGTAGATACAAAAAGGCCGCCGATTGTTGCAACCGCAAGGGGCTGCTGCAGTTCTGATCCCTCGCCAATCCCAAGGGCGATGGGAAGCATCGCAAAGATCGTGGTGGCAGTGGTCATGAGTATGGGGCGAAGTCGGCGTTTCCCCGCGTTAATGACCGCGTCACGGAGATTGGCGCCCGGGGTCCTCGAAATATTGATGTAATCGATAAGCACAATTGCGCTGTTTACCACAGTCCCCACAAGGAGCACCATGCCTATGCCGGAGTTGATATTAAGGGTCATACCGGTAAGGAGAAGGGCGCCGGAAGACCCTACGAGGGTAAGGGGAATCGAGCACATTATAATAAGTGGCAGGGTAAGGGATTGAAACTGTGATGCCAGAACCATGTACACAAGGACAATTGCAAGTATGATCACAAATATCATTTCCGGGATGGTGTTCATAAGCTCATGGTAGCGCCCCTTCAGTTTCGCGATGCAGCCTTCCCCGGGGTTCAGTGATGCGAGAATGTTTTGTATTTCCCTGAAAGCGGCGGAACTGCTGCCGTTCACCTCCGCGGAAATAATATTGACACGGCCCTGTCCGCTCCGGACAATTTTGCCCGGACCAGTGCCTTCGGCAATTGTTATGAATTTCCCGATGGGGATGGTGGCGCCGTTCTCATTTTTTACGAGAATCGCGCCGAGAGATTCCCGGTTCCGGACATCTCCCCGCCGCAGGCGTACGCGGACGTCGATGTCATCGTCCTTTTCCCTGAAGGTGGTGGCGGCTTCACCGTGTACCGCGGCACGGATGGCGGAGGCAATGCCGGCGATGTTGACTCCGAGGGACGCCATCCGGGGACGGTCAACCAGTATCTTCAGTTCGGGGTTTCCCCGGTCAAGAAGGGACTCCACGGAGGAGAGGGTCCCTGTTTTTTCAAGGCGCTCTTTTATCACCCCCCCGATTTCCCTGAGGCGTTCGAGGTCACTGCCGGTTATCTCTATAGAAACGGGCTTTTCTCCGGATCCGAGGACTGTCTGCACAATGTCCTCCCGTGAGCGAAACTCGACTTTTACCATGGGACCGAAGCGGATTTTATCTTTCAATTCCGCCATGATTTTTCTGACGTGAACGCTGCGGTCCTTTTTAAGGATGACACGGATGACGGAATAATTTGAAAACCGTCCCGACATCCGTTCGGTAATGTTTTCCTCCGGATCGGATCCGGTTTTACTGTGAACATGTGCGACAAAAGGGGATCTTCTTACAACAGCTTCCGCGTTCCTGCATAGCCCGAGACTTTCTGAAAGTGCGGTGCCCCGGGGAGCCGTTATCGCAATAGTAAATTCTCCACGGTCCACAGAGGGCATCAGTTCCCTGTCGGGGAGCAGGGTGATAAGAATGCCCGCAATGACAAGGGCCCCGCCGCCGCGCATAACATGTTTCCTGTGGGCAATACAGCCGAGAAGGGCATCCTCGTAAAATCCGGTGAGGCGTTCCATAAAAACGCCTGACCATCGTGCGGCATTCCGATCAATCACATCAATTACAGCTACATGCTTCACGAAATTTTTGTTGCGTGATAATATGCCCGGATTAACGGTGGAAAGCATTGGTATAAGTGCGAGGGAGGTGGCAAGGGAGCAGAGAAGGGCGAATGAAATGGTGAGGGCCAGTTCGCCGAATAGGGCCCCCGTGAGTCCGGAAAGAAACAGGATGGGGAGGAACACCACGAGGGATGTGATCGTTGAGGCGATAACTGAACGAAGCACTTCCCGCACACCGGTTATGGCCGACGCCGCGGACGTGGTATCTCCGGAAGCCGTTTCCCGTGTTCCGGAGATGGACTCCAGCACCACAATGCCGCCGTCCACCATCATCCCCACACCCAGGGCGAGGCCCCCGAGGGACATTACATTTATTGAGAGACCGGTGAAATACATAAGGGCAAAGGTTCCCAGGACCGAAACGGGAATTGACGCGGCGATTATAAAGGCGGGACGCCGTTCTCCAAGGAAAAACCAGAGCACCAGGAGCGCGATGACCCCTCCGATGAGTGCGGCATGAAAAACACCGTTGATTGAATTTCTGATAAATTCCGACTGGTCGTAAATGCTGCTTATACGAAAGTCATTGCCATGCTGTTTTTGTATCGCAGCGATGCGTTTTTTTATTTCACCGCAGGTGTCAACAGTGTTGCGGTCCGGTTCCTTGTGGAGCAGCACACCAACGGATTCCTTCCCGTCGGTGCGTACCACGCATTTTCTATTGCGGAACCCGTCTTCTATATCGGCGATGGATCCCAGGAACACGGAAGTCCCCGAATCATTCCGTCCTACCACGACATGCTTCATTTCTTCGATTCCGGAAAACTCTCCCACGGTGCGTATGGTGTATTCCATGTCGCCCCGTTCAATGGAACCAGCGGGAAAGTTGTAATTCGCAAGGCTGACCCGTTCTATGACTTCAGAGAGTGAGAGATTGTGGGAAAAAATTTTGCCGCAGTCAAGGTCGATGTTTACCTGACGGTGCCATCCGCCGTTCAGGTGCACAAGGGAAACACCTTCTGTCCGTTCAAGGAGGGGGACTATCTCCTTTTCTATCCGTTTCCGGATATTTTTGAAATCCCCGGCCACGGGAGTGACTGCATAGATCATTACGGGTTCTTCGGAGGGATCATACTTCACCACGATGGAAGAACCCGCATCCTGGGGGAGCTGGCCCTTGATGATGTCGACTTTTTCCTTGGTTTCCACCATGGCGAAGTTCATATCGATACCCCACCGGAACCGCGCGGTTACCATGCTGAGCCCTTCGATGGATTCGGAATACACATCGGTGACGCCGTTGACGGACCCCACGGCCTCTTCAATGCGCCGTGTTACCAGCTTCTCTATTTCCGTGGGGGTGGCATTTTCGAAGGGCGTCACCACGGTAAGCCGGGGAAACTCGATCTCCGGCAGCAGCTGCACGGGGAGCCTGCTGAAGGAAATGGTTCCAAGGAGGCATATCCCGAGAAATACCATGGCTGTCGTGACTTTCCGATGTATGAATATCTCTATCATCCCCGTTTATTTCCCCGTATTCTCTTCGATGCCCTTTGTTGCAAGGGAAAGTTTCATTTCAGGACGAACGAGGTGCACACCTTTCGCTACAATGACATTCCCGGGGGAAAGGCCCTTTGTTACCACAATCTCCTCACTGTATTCCCTGCCGAGGATCACGGGCTGCCTGAAGGCAAGGCCTTTCTTCACGAGAAACAATTCTCCTTTTTCCCCGTCCCTGGTGAGGAGCGCCCCCAGGGGGACCGTGATGCAGTCAGCTGCCTTTCCGGTTATAATTTTTGCACGGGCAAACATTCCCGGCAGGAGTTTACTTCCGGGATTTTCCACCAGGGCCTTCACCTCAAGGGTGCGCGTTTTCATGTCAAGGACAGGTGTCACCCGGAGAACCTTTCCGGTAAAATCAACACCCTCAAAAGCGTCTGCGGTAAAGAGTACCTTCTGTCCCGTATGGATATTTTTTGCGTCCTTTTCGCTGACATTCATGGAGAGGTACACCCGGGCGATATGAATCAGGGTCGCAATCACAGAATCCGCTTTCACCATTTCGCCGGCCTCCATGCTCTTTGCCGCAACCAGTCCGTTCAGCGGTGAACGGATATATGTTTCTCCGATCATGATTTTCGTGGATTCGATTGATTTCTCAACCTGGGTAATGCGTGAACGGGCTGCCTCAAACTCGGCCTTTTCTATCTTTGTGTTGATACGCTGGAGCATGCGGACTTTCATGTCGGCGGTCTTCGGTACCGTGAGGCCCTCGGCACGGATGTCGCTGTCACGGAAACCGACCTCCTGAATGGCAAGATCAGCCTTCGCGTTGATATACTGCGTGTGGGCCGTGGTGTGCTGCGCCTTGTATGATTCGAAATCAGTTTTGCTGATCCCCCCTGCACGGTAGAGAACTTCCCTGTTGTCAAGGATGCGCTTTATGTTCTGCCAGGTTACTTTTTTATCAAGCACCTCCGCCTTTGCTTTTTCTATCTGTTTGAAACGTATTTCAATGGACTTGACGGCATTTTCGTACTTTGCCTTCGATAGTTCGAAGTTTTTCTGCGCAATTTCAAGTTCAGCCATCTGTTCCCTGAGGTTCAGTTCAAGAGGGAGCCGCTCAATTTCAGCGATAAGAGAACCGCGCGAAACCCTGTCGCCTTCACTTACCAGGAGCCGTGTGAGGCGCCCGGTGACCTTCGACGATACATTCACCTTTTCATAGTATACAATCTGCCCAAGGACCTCAATCGTCTCTTCACGGCTTTCTTCTGAAACTGTCATGAGTTTAATTGACGGATCGCCGTTTTCACTGCTCTGTGCGGAGGTATCGGTCCCGCTTCCGCATGAGATGCTCATCGTGAGCAGCAGTACGAACAGACCTAAAATAAACGCACTGTGTTTGTTATGGAATAGTGATGATTTCATTCAATACCGCTCCTTGTATGGTGTGATTTTGATGATGCAGCCGGTGTTTTTTTGTAACCGGTAAGTTTTAAAAATCCCACATCGACTCCTATCGCGGTCTCCATTGTCGATGCCGCGGTGCAGTACCGGATAAGGGAATCGAGATACGCCACTGCCGCTTCTCCCCGTTCAATTTCCTTTTTCACAAGATCATACCGCCGGGACTCACCCATGTTTGCCTTCAGTCTTTCAATTTCAAGAAAGGAGTCGTACAGGTCACGCTGCTGTTTCGCGATACCGATCATTTCCCATGTATGGAGCAGGTCGCCGTAGAGGGTTTCCACTTCCATCGCAACCTGCTGGCGGATGGTGTGCTGTTTATCTTTCGCTGAATTGACCCCTATTTTATTTTCAAAAATGCTCCGGCGGTATCCCATGTTGTCCAGAACATTCACAGAGCCGTTGTTGGTGTAGGTGCGGCTGTTGCCGTTATAATCCTCGCTGTACCCGGTGCTCATGGAGCCGGTGTTTCCGAAAAGCGCAGAGGTGACCTTGACGTTGACGCCCCAACCACGTTCGCGGGGGAAAAACGCGTCGTCGGTGAGAGAGTAGTTCAGGCCCACAGAGAATTTCGGGTAATAGTAGTGTCTGCTCATAAGGTATTTTCTGCGGCTTATCAGATATTCAAGGTCAGTGCTTTCGATCTCCTTCCGGTTCTTCAGCGCTGAGGCGATGAGGCGTTCAGTTTTTATCCCCCCCGGGGGAGGTGAAAAGGCGAAGTCCCGTTCGATATCGCCCTCAATGGAAATGTGCTCCCTGCGGTCAATTCTCAGAAGAAGTTTAAATTTGTTCTTTGAGGTCATAAATGCGTTCTTCGCCTTTTCAAGGTTCAGCTCCACTTCCTTCACCTGGGCGCTGATCGCCAGCATGTCAAGCTTCGTTGCCTCACCGAGCTCGTATTCGCGGGTGATGAAATCCAGCTGCATGGCGCTCCGTTTCAGGGTCTTTTCATGAATAGCTATTTCCTCCTTCGAACGCAGCAGCAGAAAAAATTCCTGCGACACTTCGGTAATCAGTTTATTCAGTGCAATGCGGTAATCGTTCCGCGCAAGGATCTGTTCGAGTCGCGCGATGTCGTATGAAAGGCCGCGCTGTCCCCCGTCGTACACCACGATGTCGGTAGCGACATTCAGCCGGTGCTGGCGGGTGTCGGTATCGCGCTGCTTTGATTCCTCAGTCTGCATATAAGAAAGGCTCAGGGACGGGAAAAAGTCACGCCACCGCTCCCGTATCGCAAGTTTCCGGATAAACCCCTGTGACTTAATTACTTTCAGCTCAAAGTTTTTCGTAATTGCGATACCGAGGGATGTCTCAAGATTGAGTGTTGTTACCGGGACCGTCGAAATAACCGCACTTTTACTGACAGGAACAGAGGTGTCACCGTAGCAGAAATGCTTCATGGAAAGTGTACATAACAACGGGGCGATACAATTCGCCGCAATGAAACACATTGTCCTTTTCCGGTTTCGGATTTTCATGCTGTACCGCGTTTATCTGCCAAGCTCGTCGTGAATATTTTCCACAAGTCCGGCGCTGATTGCCCTCACGGTACGTATGTCCGTAAGAGTGTCCGAGGTCACCGCACGGGCCTCGCCGATCTTCTTCCCTGATTTGTTATAGAGCCCGATAGTCACGGCGGTGGTGGTTTCGTTTTCAATGCCGTCGCCGATCTGCGCCTCAAACACGGAACCCTGGATGAAAAGGTCAGCGGAATTCCCGGAACATGCTTCCGTAATTGCCGGTTGACCGAGGTCCCATGGCGCATTCCCACTTTCCGGAGCGGGGCCGTCCGGAACCTGCGATACGGTGTATCCCCGGCAGAAAAACTCATACCGGAGGGCGTCCCTGAAGTTGCTCACGATAAAGGGGTTGAAATCGAAGGTGCGCTTTTCGAAATGGCCGATACACACCCTGCAAGAACGTGTAATTCCCGGACTGCCGTTGAAATGAATTTCCACGGTGCTGCAGGAGATAAGTATAAGGGTGAGTAGAATTAAGGGTAGATGTTTCATGGTGTTTCTATTTCCTTTTTTATTTCAAGTAAACCGCCTTTCGGGATTGCCGCGGCATCACAGATGGCCATGGCGGTCTTCAGCTCTTTCAGGGCACGGTCCTTCAGTCCCATGCGGGCGTAGAGAATTGCGAGGTTAGACCTCGTATGGACAAGGGACTCTTCCTCGCGGAGGGCCGCGTGATACTGATAGAGGGATTCACGGTATTTCCTGTTTTTTTCATGGAGCAGTGCAAGGAGGGTCCGTGCCTGTATATGGCCGCTGCTGGCTTCAATGACGGCGTTCAGACACTTCACTGCTTCACGCTCCCGCTCATTTCGCTCAACGCCGGTTTTTTCGCCCCCCACCGCAAGTACACGAGCTTTCCAGAAGAGCGCGTCAAGGTGGCTGCTGTTTTCCGAGATTATATCATTCAGAAAGGTGAGGGCGCCCGGGAAGTCCTTACGGTAATACCGGATCTTTGCCCGCATCAGAGTCGCGTTGAGAAAGCCGGGGTCTTCTTCCGCCGCTTTGCGGAACAGTTCGTCGGCCTTTTCAAGGTTTTTACGCGCGTAGTGTTTTTTCCCCTCGGTGAAGTAGGTGAGGGAGGCGTTACCGCCGCTGCCGCCGCACTGAAGCGAAGCAGCCAGTGCGGCGACACACAGCAATAACAAAGGAGTTTTTCGTATGTCTAAAGTCAAATTCATTGCAGCCTCGCTTATGGCAGATGTAGATATGAACCCGTAAGGGATTCAGAAGAACCCTTTATTATACATACGAGGGAGGGAGGGATTTTTTTTGAAAAAAATATTATTTTTCGTCAATTATCTTAATTGACAGGAGGAGGTGTGCATTGAGCGAAAGTACAATATGTGAACATGAAAGGACAAGGGGCTTCAGCCGCCTTGTCCTTTGGAAAAAAATTACAAAAATTTGTCATTTTTCCATCCCAATCGGCACTACTACGAAAGGCACTATTTTTTTTCGGGGTGATGTCGATACCAATGCGCGCTGTTATTACATGTACAGCTGT
>ENA-UPTA01006716-UPTA01006716.1-activated-sludge-metagenome-genome-assembly--contig:-NODE-6716-length-10084-cov-6.020939_pt1 | contig 10084 bp, 15 predicted proteins | sample MGYA00238184_ERZ773361 | MGnify/ENA primary metagenome ERZ773361 (study PRJEB29100, sample SAMN05720205) | activated sludge metagenome | isolation source: anaerobic digester from wastewater...
ATCGATATCGGGCTCGGGAAGGGAACAGAGAACGGACACGACGCCGATGGACTGGTGGATGGTCTCTCCCTGAATACCGAGGACGGAAAGTGGGCGACTCATGACTTCGTGAACAGTACCGAAGGGAGCATCACCGTCGGAGTCCTCCTGGATGAGGCTCATCTGAAAGACGCAGCGAATGCCTATGCCCCGATTCTGACGAACAATTTCGGACATATCTGCGACGGGACCTGTGTATCCCTGGACTATACGACCTCGGATCATGCTGTCGCCGGATACTTCTACGTTCCGGTAATGTCTCCAGGGGTTCAGATCGTCGGGAAGGCTGGAGCAGCAGCTGACGCAAGTGCGGGAGCTGCTTCAATCTATGTGGAGAGTGTTTTATAATGGCTACGGCATATGAGAACGCTGCGAAATATTTCGATAAGGAACTTGTCGAACCGATTCGCCAGCAGCTCGTAGGAAGGAAACTGTTCGGAAAGGTGACACGAGTCGATCCTGGAGTCTTCAATATCGACTATAACACCCTGACCGACATGGGAGATGCAATCGTAACCTTCGACCTTCCAGATGATACCATCGAAAAGGATTCTGTGAAGGTTGCGACCTCCAGCATGAAGATCGGGGTTATCTCGAAAGGATACAAGATCCCGAGATCCCAGTTTGACGCCTTCGCAAGACAGGGAACGCCTCTGGACACTGCGGCGATGATTTCAGCCGCCCAGAAGGTCGGAGAGAAGGAAGATGATATGCTCCTCCAGGGCTGGGCTCCTGACGGCTCGAATTATAAAATTAAGGGGCTCTATCAGACAGCAGGAAACTCCTATACGACCCAGAAAGACTTCGCCACCTTCGGGAAGCCGACCTCGGCTGTCTCTGGTGCTCTCGCTCTCCTGTATGCTGACGGCATTGTCGGGACCAACTTTAACCTCGTCTTGAACTATGCGCAGTATGCGGAGCTCCAGGCGAATTACGAATACGGGACGTATGAATGGGATAAGATCATGAAAATGATCAACCCGAACCCAGGCGCAGGACAGGGACAGATCATGATGTCCACCGACATAACCGCCGGGACGGGACTCATGACGCCCGTAGATACTGCCGGGGTTTATATGGACCTCATCGTCGGGGCTGACTATAAGAACCAGGTCGCCGTCCCGAAGTTCGACATCTCACCGATTGAAGGGATCACCTATACGATGGTAGTCCCGAGAATCAAACATACGAACGCGATTTGCACTCTGACGCAGATCTGAAGCGAGGACGGAAAATGCCTCGCTTTATCATTTTACGGGGGAAGATCGGGCGGGATGGTAATGTCCTTTACCCTGGGGACACTTTCGAAATGTCCCTGGAGGAAGCAGGAAGGTTTCCGACTGGGATGGTCGAAGAGGTTCTCCCATTCGAGGAGGAGGTTCCTCCGGAGATCCTGCTGGCTGAAGTGGAGGAGGAGGTCCAGGTCCAGTCCACGACTGGGTCTGAATACTCTGGAGTATATACTTCGCCGGAACCAGTGAAACCGAAGAAGGGGAAGAGGGCGAAGGAGTGATTGAAGATGGTCGCAACTCCCGCCATGATCGCCCAGATATCCGAGTTTTCTGTCAGCGATACCGGGAACGCCATCTTTACCACGTCCCTTTTTAATACTCTCTCTCCAGTCGCCCAGGCTCTCCTCGATGAAGATAATCCAGGACTTCCGGATGCTCTCTACGATTATTGCCACGCCCTATTAATCGCACATCTCTATTCGGTTAAAAAGGGTCTGACTGGGTATCAGTCGCAGACAGCCCAGGGATACTCCGTCCAGAGGAGAGTCGGTCAGACGGCTTATATGGTGGAGTATCAGAAGACGATAAAACGCTGGGCTGCGAAGATCCGGCCTTCTGTTGGTTCTATCAGTAATGAGTATTCATCCAGGAGAGCCGATTCGAGAATGGATGGACTCCAGCTGGACGAGGCTGAAATCCCGTCCTTCTTCGAGGGGCTGTAATCATGCCGACATACCAGGAAGGAGGATATTCGCTGGAGATAGACTGGTCCAATTTCGAGAGACTTGTCGGAACGCTGGAAGGTGTTCCAGATAGAGTCTGTGAGCTGACAGCCCTGGACCTGGAGAAGTCCATTAAGAACGAGCTGGAGGATTCGAAATATACGGGACAGTTACGAGCCTCCTGGAGAGCCGACCAGAATAAAGGGGCCGAGGTTATGGGAGGTCTGTTCAATGTCGTAACCTCTCACAGAGGATCTATCGGGGCTGAATGGGTCGTCGGGTCTCCTCTCCCAAGAGCAGCATATCTTAACGATGGAACCCGTCCACACTGCCCGCCGAAAGCCCCGATTAAAAAGTGGGCTGAATTTAAGGGCTTACCCTGGTTCGCTGTCTGGAAGGGTATCTGCGAGCATGGGACGAAAGCGAACCCATACATCGACAGGGCTCTGGAGAAGACGAACAGAGAAGTTCCGCACTTCATTAACCAAGCTATCGACGAGATGAAGGCGAAATTATGATCGATGCTGATATAACCCGGACCCTGGGGCGAATGGAAGGACAGATGGAAGGAATCCATCGGGAGATTAAGGAGGTTAAGCAGCTCCTGAAGGAACGAGACCAGGAATGTTCCTCCTGTAAGGAATCGATCGATTCCAGGTTCGAGTTCCAGGAAAAGAGAATCGACGGGCTGGCTGATATCCAGACTGGCGAGGAGGCTGTCTCGTCCTGGTGGAACTCCAGCCTTACGAAAATAGGGATCCTGTCTGGAGTCGTCCTGGGTATCATCGGATTCGTAAAGGGGATGTTCTCATGAGTCTACCGACCCTGGCGACAGCCCTGGACGAGATTATGGACGGGTTCCTGGATGCTCTGAAGGCCGAGAATGTTCCTGGGGGGCTCCTGTCTGAAGTGGTGACAATCGCCCGAGGAGACAGGACTGGACCCAGGGCTGACGCTCCTGCTGTCTACATTACGCCCCGACCCATGACGGCAGTTCAGGGAACAACGACCCGGGAATGGTGGACCCTGCCGGTTCTGGCTGGGTCGATGGTTCAGAGTGATAATGACCCGGATGGGTATTATAACGCAACCGACATTGCGGCACGAGTCCGGCGAATCATGCTGAAACGGCTTAACCTGATGTATACGAAAAAGCCATACTCCGGCGAGTTCACTCCTGCCGCTCCAGGGATGAGGGAGGAGGATTACTTCCGGGCGATGGCTGAAATTCGTATCCAGTTCGAAGTCGAGGAGAAAACGTGAGATTATGACTAACTACGGAATTACGGAGTATTTCAACAAAACTGCGCTCGTAGCAGCTGAAATCGCCGATACCGAGACCTTCACCGTCCTTCCTTACTGGGACGGGAAGAGGACTCGGTTTATGATGGTGAACCCTGCTCCGAATCTGACAGCATGAGGAAGGATGGAACATGACGAATTATACTTTCACCGAATACGCTACCGATGTAGCGGCTGAAACGGCGATTGAACTGCTCGAAACGACCACAAAATTCGACCTTATCGCGTATAAGGAGAAGGACGCCGCATCGAGTAAGTTCATCATGATATCGCCCGCACCGAACGCAACCGCATAGGAAGGAGGATGAAGAATGACAAAATACGCAGTTGAGAGATACACTGTCGCCGAGTTTAAGGCTCTCACTGTTCCTACGGAGACTACCTTCCTGGCGGTCTCGTATCGGAAGGGCTGTGCGTCGATGGTGTTCTATATCACGCCAGATCCCAGGAACGCCGCATGAACACCTTAAAGGAGGTTAAGAAATGACTGCGCCCGACATTTTCAGATACGCAAGATTCGGGGCCGAGACCACATTTCACACCGTAGCGAACGCCACTTTCGGAATCGAGACCACAAGTAACGGTCTCGACTCTCCTGAAAACCAGGAGATCATTATCGACTCCGGCTGTGGACGTGGACCCAGGACGAAAGTTCCAGGGTATTATACCTGTCAGGGACCGATTGAGTATTATCCAGACATCGAGACTATCGGCTGGTTCTGGCGATGGTTCCTCACTGGGTATCAGTATACGGCTGGAGCTGGAACTCCGGACCCGAATCGTCATGAAATCTATGGAACCAGTTCTGGAGCCCTGAAATCCGTCACTGTGCGAGAGGGGCGGGATAACTGGGAACAGATCTTCGCCGGTGGAATGCTGAACACCATTGATCTTCGGGTGGACACTTCCGCACAGCTCGGTTCCTGCTCCCTGGGCTGGATTACCGGGAAAGATACTCCAGGGGCTATCTGCGCTGAAGCCGACCTGAACCTTCCCTCGGATAGTCTTCCCCTGGGCTTCGCCGAATCCCGGGTATGGATCGATCAGGAAGATAACTCGGCTTTAATGAAGTCGATGGTAATTTCAGGAACCAATAACATCGCAGCCGAATCAGCCCAGCGATTTAATTCTCTCTTCCCGCAGGGAGGCTTCCTCCCTGGAAAGCGTGGGATAAACTTCGCTCTCCGGGTCGTCTTCGAGGACAGGACGCATAAAAATATCTTCTGGGGTTCTGATGCTGGACCGGCGAAGACTGGGTCTCTGGAAGTCCCGATCTCCTTCTTGCTCTCGGACCCTGATAGATACCGCTCGATCCTGTTCTATGCGCCCAGGACGCTTATCAGGAGCGTGAAGAGTGCGACCAGGGGAAGCGATCCACTTGTCCAGGATATCGCCGGAACCGCACTTATTGCGAATAATGTCGCTCTGGCTGACGACTCGCTCGTAAATACCGAGCTTCTCGTCACTCTGAATAACTATCAGACGACGATGGTTTGAGGGTCAACAGATGGAACTCATAACGAAAGAGCAGCTCCTCCAGGGAGCAGAATATCGGGAACAGATGGAGATCCCGGAACTGGGAATGGCGGTGGAGATCCGTCCCCTCACTGCCCGAGAATGGATGGATCTCTCGGATATCAGGGTGCGGGATCTCCAGAAACGAGGGGGGATGAAGAAGTCCCGTCGGGATACTGAAGTCACCCTGGACCTGATCGCCATCCAGGAATCGAACTTCCTGATGAAGTGCGAACTCGTGTCGAAGGGTATGATGAACCCTTCCCTTTCCCCAGATGAGGTTTCGAAATTAAAGGTGAGCGTTCTGGACCAGATCAACGCCAGGATAAGGATTATCTCCGGGATAGACGAGGAGGCGAAAGCGGAAGCTGTATCCTTTCGGGGTGAGCGAGGACGGTCAGAGTCTGGCAACGGTGGCGATGAGTTACCCTCTGGCTGATTCCTTCCAGAGCCTTACTCCAGGACAGATCGCATTCCTCCAGGCTGGAACGTATAGGAGGATAAATGGCTGATAATGTAGTCGAAATCATAATCCGTGCCATAGATCAAATGTCTGGAACCCTGGACAAGATCGGGAAGTCCGGGGGCGACCTTCAGACCAAGCTCGTCGCTAACTGGAAAGCAATCGGACTTGCGGCGGCTGCGGCTGGAGCAGGTCTGGAACTTCTCGCGCGACAGCAGGGAGAGCTCTCCCGGCAGACCGATCAGGCCGCCATAACTACAGGAATGACTTCGGCAGAAGTGAACCAGCTCGCCAGAGATGTCGCAGACGCATCAACCTCCATTGAGGAAGCCCTGGATCTGATAAGCCTCGCCGGGAAGGAGGGGCTTAAATCAGGCGAGGAGATTAAAGCGTATGCCGAGTTCTGGGATATGGTGAGCGATGCGTCTGGAGAGGCTGCGGAGGAACTGGCAGGAGCATCCGACGGGCTGGAACATTTCGGTATAAGTGCGAAGAATTCTTCTGAAGCTGCCGATGCGTTCGGGCATATCCTGAATAACACGAAGACCAGTATCAGCGAATTTCTCGGAATAGCAAATAAAGTCGGACCCTCCCTGGATAAGTTTGATCTCTCGATTAATGATCTCGCTCTGATGGTGGACCAGCTCGAAGAGGCTGGATATACTGGGAAACAGGCGATTAAGGCTATCAATGAGGCCGCTGCAGGGGCAGGAAGCTTCGAGGCGTTCGTATCAAACCTGGAGAAGGCAACGGGAGCCCAGATAGATTTTAACAGATCTTTAAGTGGATCTGCGGAGAAACTCGCAGCCCAGGCCGCAGCAGTGGATAAAAACGTAACACCGATCCAGAGACTTACGTCCGCCTGGAACGAGTTCATGTATTCGAATGGACGGTTTATCCAGCAGGCCGCCGTAATGGTCCCGGCTCTTGCGAGTATAGGTCCACTCTTGAAAGGAATCCAGACTGTCAGTCTCGCTTCCTCCGTAAGCATTGCCGGAATGACTGTCACTGTCGGAGGACTGCTGACTGTCCTGGGTCCACTGGCAATCGCTCTAGCTGGCGTCGCCGCTGTATGGATCCTGAATAAGGATAACGTCGAAGAGGCGATGGAGTCCTATAAGGGCGGGACCAGTGCGATTAAGGAGATGGATCAAGCCGCACGGGACGCCATCCCCAGCCTCCGGGAGTATGCCGACGCCCAGAAGGAAGCCGCCGAAGCCGGGAAAGATATCGAGAACGTCTTCAAATACTCCACCAAAACGGTATATGAGTATGGAGGAGCATACACAGCCCAGGGTATCGTCGTAGGAACGACAGCCCAGCTGATCGCCCAGGCTGAAAAGGAAATATTAGCGAGTGCTAATAAAACTTCGGTAGGGCTCGCCGCAGCCGTTGATTCTGATACACAAAAATACATGGAGCTCGGGCTCTCTTCAGAACAGGCCGCAGCCGTAATCGAGGCGTCAGCTGGGAGAATGGCTGGCGGGTCTGAACAGATGAGCGCACGAACCGCCGCTGCTCTGGCTGCCGTAGCTACGGCCTTTAACAATGGGGTGATTTCAGCATCCCAGGCTGAAGCAATGTTCGCCGGAATCTTCGCCAATATTGGAACAGCTGCGGAGGGTATGGCGAGCAGAGTTCAGGGCGCGATGAGTAAAGCCCTGGCGTCCTATAACCAGTCCTGGGATTACTGGAACGACACGCAGAAGGAACTTAAGAACGCCTCCCTGGAGGAGCTGGCGATCTTCATTCAGAGTGGGAACTTTATTGATCAGGCGACAGAACTCCTCGCCCTGGGGATGTATCAGAAGCAGGGCGGGACGCTGAAGCCTGAACAGCTGAAACGCTTCCAGGAACTGACAGCCCTCGCAGATGCTGGAAAGCTCCAGGTTCAGTCTGGGTATAGTGGAGGACAGTCGTCCCCAGGATCCCAACAGCCCGGAGGTTCCTCCGGAGGAGGAGGAGGGTCTACGTATGTTCCTTACGACCCGGCGAATCCATCCCCTGGAGACGTAGGATCTGGACTGGTATATGATCCCGTAACTGAATCGTATTATAATCCCAGTCTTCAAGATGAAGCCCGCGCAGCTGGTGGAGGTAAGATCCGGAAGGGAGGAAAGGTCCGTGTCGGGGAAGAGGGTCCAGAGGTATATCGAAAACCTGATGGTTCCTTTATCCTGGTCGGAAAAGATGGAGAGGAAGAGATCGTCGTCGAGGAAGGAGGAAAGATCCTCCCTCTCCCTGGTAAATCATGGCAGGCGTTCGATGAGAAGAGCAGGTCGGGAACCGGGGAAGGTTCCGCAGAGATGGACCCTCTTATGGAATCAATCGACGTCCATCAGAAGATGCGAGACTCTATATCAGAGGAGACCGAGACCGCTCGGACCAGACTCGATTCCATAGATGAACTGATCGAAGCGACCCTGAAACAGCATAAACAGAACGCCGATCTGACAGGCTCATTATTCGGATCCTCTGATGCTACGAAGGCGCACGGCTCATCCCTGATGGATTTAATCCGGAAGTACCAGGAGACTGATGGAGCAGTCGGGGATTCGCAGAAGAACCTCGATCACTGGAACACATCAGTCGTCAGGAACACCGAGAAGATGTCGAAGGAGACCCTGGGCTCTGTGGAGGGGATGAGCTCTGGCGTCAGGGCTGGAGCTGGCAGGACGACCAGGGATATCTCGGAGACCTGGAACCAGATCGGGAAAGACTCTGAAGAGGGGACGGCAGGGCTCGGGAATGACTGGAAGTCCTTCCTCCAGTCAGCCCGGAGAGATCTCCAGACCGAGGTCCAGGTGTGTTCTGGACCAGGATGCGGGTTCACTGGTGGAGGGACTGGAGATGGAACAGGGACTGGACTCGAACCTGTCTACGACCTGGAGGAACTCTGGCGTCGGCGTGGACTTCCCAGGGCGGCCCGTGGTGCAAAGATTGTCGGGGCTGGAGATATCCTGGTCGGGGAAGAACGTCCAGAAGTGGTCCGGCTTCCCCAGGGAGCCTCCGTCCATCCATTATCCGAATATGATGGAGGGTTCGGGGGACGTGCTGGGAATGTCTACCAGATCACGATTAATACCCAGGGTGTTATCGGTGACAAATCAACGGCGAGACAGTTCGCCAGATGGATTATGGAAGCCCTGGACTTCGAGACTATTCGAAGGGGGACGGTGGCATAATGGCGTTCCTTCTTTCCGGTCAAACCATCCAGGATCCAGCCGATTTCATACCGACTGATATTATCATCGGGGAACAGGATACGGCTTCGGACGGGTCTCTGAAAACGGACGTAATCGCCGTTAAAACGGAGTGGACCCTCTCCTGGTCGCATCTCCTCTCGGCTGAATATGCCGTTATAAGAACCCTGTTCCGAGCCCGCAATGAAGTGACATTCCAGTATCCGGATGATAACAACGTCCAGACTTCAGCCCAGGTAATCATAATGGCTCTGACTCCAGGACGGCGAAAAATGAATACTTATTACGAGGGTGTTAAGATGGTCCTCCGGGAGGTTTGAGAATGGCAGGAGACGCAATGGATGTTCCGATGTTCATGACGATAAAACTGGAGAAATTCGACGGAGACCCTCCTCGGTTTCGTCCAGGGGATAAGATTCCTCTCTGGGAGAGGGCGAAGGCGTTCTTTACTGGGGAAGTCCTGGTAAAGGAACCAGTGGAGATAATCGAGCGAACGTATTGCCTCACGGAAGATGAGGCGAAACAGTGGGAGGAATTAAAAAATGGGACTACTTAATGCGGGGAGGAACTTCCTCGCCCAGGCTATGATTAATGATTCGAGCCCGACCTTTTTCGATAATGCTCATGCTCATCTATGCGTCGGGGACGGGGACACAGCATACAACGCAGAACAGACGGATCTCCAGGCAGCGACCAATAAGCTGCGAAAGGGGATGGATGCTTCATATCCGACCAGGAGTAACAATGCGAACACCTTCCGAAGCACTTTCGCAACAGGTGACGCAAATTACGAATGGAAAGAATGGGGCGTGGCGAATGCTTCATCTGGAGGCGTTCTGTTCAATCGGAAGGTCGAGAGCCCGTCCCTGGGGACGAAGACTAACGCCCAGACCTGGGTCTTAACCGCAACCCTGACGCTCGGTATCGGCTCCTGATTAATCCCATTTTTCAGGAGTCTTTATCGTGGCGTGGTTAAGTGGATACTCGTCCAGAAAGGAACTTACGATAAGCAGCGTGGACACCCTTTCCAATTATCAAAAAAAGGTAACGCTCCATGCTCATTCAGGGACTGATACTGAAGGAGCCGACCCTATCATCCACGTTCCAGGCTGTCAGGCAGACTTCGACGATATAAGGTTCACCGGCTCCGATGGAACTACCCTCCTGGATTATTGGATCGAATCTATCTCGGGAGAGGTTGCGACCATCTGGGTCGAGATGAGCCTTGCGGAAGGAGATACGACGGTTTATCTTTACTGGGGGAACTCTTCAGCGACAGCGGTAAGTGACGGCGACGCGACGTTCCCGTTCTTCGATGATTTCAGTGGTACGAGTCTTGATACGGATAAGTGGACGCAGGTTGGGGGAGGCACACCTACATTCTCCAGCGGATACATGACCGTAACAGCGAACTCTACAGACCCAGGGAAGATTATAGCGACCGCAGCAACTACGGGAGATAACACGGTGTTTACCGCACGGTTCAAGGTGACGGGCGGATCAAATGATGACGGTCGTGCCGGTTTAAGTATCAAGACTGGTGCTACCGGGTACGGATACAACTTCGTGGTGGAAGATTTCACGAACGTTGACGGTGTGAAGTTCTTA
>ENA-UPTA01006717-UPTA01006717.1-activated-sludge-metagenome-genome-assembly--contig:-NODE-6717-length-10084-cov-4.737262_pt1 | contig 10084 bp, 9 predicted proteins | sample MGYA00238184_ERZ773361 | MGnify/ENA primary metagenome ERZ773361 (study PRJEB29100, sample SAMN05720205) | activated sludge metagenome | isolation source: anaerobic digester from wastewater...
TAGACTTAACCAAAATACAAGGGCGAGAATGGCAGCAGCAGGCGGAGACCAGTTTACAGCTTTTTCTACAGCCGGCGACCAGTTTTTAAGTGGGTATCAAGGATATAAAACAACTGGAGATATATATAGCGGAATGGGTTCGGATATGTTTGCCGCAGGTCAATTATTATCAGAATATGGCAATACATTAGGAGCTGTTATATCCGGCCAAGCATTAACCACGATGGCTTCAAATGACAATTTAGGTTCAAAACTAACAGCGGCGTCAATAATAAGCAGATTGGAAAGCAATCGTTTATTAGACCCGTTGCAATATCAAGAAGCTTTAATAATGAGCAAATACGCTCCAGATTTTGAAACAAGGGCAAAAGGTCGAGCGTTTATAGAATTGGCTAATAAAACCCGTGAAGAATTGCAACCGGTTATTGGAGAGGCAAAAAGTGTATTAAAAGAATCCTTAAACAGTGAATCGTTTGTCAAAAATTTACAGGCAATGTCAAACAGTATCACATTATTAATCGGTTCAATAGATAAAGCAAAAAAAGCATTAGACGGAATTAGCGAAATAGATTTAAATAAATGGTTTGGCGAAGCGGCACAATATATATCACAAAAAGGAATTAGTGCTTTTTCAAGTAATATGGGCATAACGCCTGCGGAATAGGAGAAATAAAATGGCTTGTGGCGAACAAATACAATTAGTAGCGAATGATAAATATATACTTGATTTACAAGAAATGTTTGTCAGCGAAAAAGTGGCATATAATTATTATGGCGATAGCGCTTTTAGTCGAGCATTATCAAAATATAATAGTCGATCTTCAGGTAATGCTGGTTCTTTTGTTTTCATAAGTTTTTCTTATCCAATAAATATAAAAGTGTTAGAAGTAGATTTGAAAGTAATGAATGAGCGTCAGGCGAGTTGTATAATAACTTGCGGCGGTCGTTCTTATGGACAGCAAGGCGCTTATATATACGATTATCAAAAAGACGGTATGGTGAACGATGTAAAAATATTTAAAAGTCCAGAAAGCAAAACTTATGTAGTTGATACAGGCGCGCATTATATAACACATACATATAAAGCAAAGGGTATTGATAGGGATACAGTAGAAACATTATTAAGGCAAGCGAATGCAGGGCGTTTAATAGATATAAAAACTAATCAGATATATACGCAAGCGGGTGAATTGGATTACGCGATAGGTCAAGCCGTATTTATAGGAGTAGAATAAAATGGGTATAACTGACATACAAGGCATAGGCGATTTTTTAGGTCAAGGCGTAGTTGAAAGTGTTGTATTGCGAAAAGGAATAAATCCTAATGAAATTATACAGCGTGATTTTAAAACAGTTGCGGATGATAGCTGTGATTATTCTGGAGCATATATTGACGGTTCAATAATATATAATAACTTTATTGGTTTTACAGTAAGCGAAATAAATACAGATGACAGCGTGGTATATAAGGGTATAGATATAAGGTCAACTTTGGCAAACCATACAATATACCGATTAGTAAATATAGTTGATATAGGAGCGCCGGAGGGTAATATATATGAGGCAGATAATACATTAAAGAAATATAATTTAACTCAAAAAATAAGTGTTCAAGAAGTATTAGATGACTTGACAACATTATTAACGCCTTTAGGTATATTTATTCGATACGCGGGCGGAATAGTTGGCGGCGGAGATGATGCAATGCCGACAATAAGTATCGGCGAAAGCACATTATTAAATTATGTTGATATAATTGCAAAAATATTAGGAAGTAATTATTATATTTCTGAAGGCAACACTATTATTTTTGAGCGTTCCGATTATGAAGAAGTCTATAAACCAATGGAGTATGTAGATAAATACGAAAGCGCGACATATTCAACCGAAACTTATAATGGAGTAACTGTATTGGGCGGCTGGGATATTGAAGAGAGAGAAAAAGGGGCTCAATATTTACAACCTATAGCTGACGAATTAACACATAATTTAATAAGCGGCAGTTATTTTTATAGTAGTGATATAGCGGATAAAAAAAACGAAATTACGCAAGAAGTAAAATTTGCAACATCAAATGATTTAAGCGGATTTACAGTAAATAATATTTGTGGTGCTTTTGGCTGGGTTCAGGATAAACAAATAAGCAACGATGCTTTAATAGCAATAAGACCAGCGGACGCAGATTTATGCGAATTATTAGTTGACACAAATAATATATATGCGAAAAGTGAAAAAGGCAGTTTAAACGATGTATTATTATCAATGCCTGTTTTTAGTGTAAGGGTAAGAGTTCCGGCAAAATATAAATTTAAAACTTACGAAAAAATGAGTAATAAATATATTAAATTTCCTTATTTGCAACGATGCGAATATAAAAACGCAGCATTTGAAATATATCAAAGAGAAAGTAATAATAATCCTCAAACAGTAAAAATATTAAGATTGATAAACCCTGAAACTAATGTAATAATAACAGATGTTAGCGATTTTTTAGAGCCAGTAGAATCTACAGGCGGAACATTTGACGATGGATATATTGATATACAGCCGGCAAAGGTAGATTTTCAGCGCGGAATAATTTGGGTTAAAATAGCAGATTTATTAACACTTGATTCCTATACATTAAATTTAGATACTAATCGAGGCACAATGGATTTGCAGCATAGAGTTGATATATCAATTTCTGGGTATGGTAATGACCCTTCTCCATATTATGACTCATTAACTTTAACGTATAAAATACCAGATATAAGCGATATAAAAATTAGGTATGCAATAAAGAAAGATAGATTAAAAGAAGTAAGGGGAGCCGGTTCAAATGTTATAAATTTGCCTAATACAATAAAAATGCCTTTTTTTAATTATGATGGTTTAACAAATACAGAAGTAGCATTGCCTGGATATTCGGTTTTAAAACAAGGCAAAGACGACACAAATTTATTAAAAACATTAGCAGACCAGCTTTATTATCAAAGTCAAAAAAAAATCGGCACATATTATTTAGCTGGGATACATCACTCAATAAGTTTAGGCACACATCCGTCAATACAAGAAATAATATATAATTATATAGACCAGATAACAATAATAAAAGTGTCAAATATGTTGCCGATAAGTTATAAAATGTTGCCTCGACAAACTGAATTAAAATTCGGATATACGCCTAATACATTTATAACAAAATTTATAAAAAATATGTTTGAATACGGCGGAGGTAGCGGAGTTCCGCAAGGCAACTTAATGGGTAGCGCGGCTTTCAAAGTATTGTTTGATTCGGCGAAAGGTTTAGCGTTAGAGGGTCAACAAAATAAACCCCAGCAAACCAATATCGGCGGTCAGGCAGGCAGTAATACCAGCACAACACAGTTGCAGATAGCGGATAATTTAAAAGGTAAAACAGAAGCAAAAACAGAGGCGTATTTAACACCGAAAAATAGTTTATCGGTTCAAGATACTATTGCAGCAAAATTAAACGGACACGATACAGGCGTGGTATATGCGACAGTAGCAACAAGCAAACCTCCGGCAGTTCCTGTAAAAGCTGACGACCCAGATTATAAAGATTATTATTGTGTTATAGGATTACATCAACATTTAAACCAGATAGTAAGACCTCCGCAAAATTCAACAGATAATATATGGATAGAAGATTACGCGAAAGATTTAGATTTTCCGTTGCTTGCAACCGGAAAACAGAATCAGGATTGGGATAGTCCGGCGGCTGAATTATCAAATGAATTTGTATTTTCTACAGCGATGTCAAACATAACAAAATATCAGGTAAGAAATGCGGACGGAACATTTAAAGAAAATACTTATTACGATGTCAACGGCGATGAAGTAAATGTAATAACAGAACCAGAGCTTGTAAAAAAAGCCCCTTTAATGTTTGCCTATATTGAAACTGACGAATGGAAAGGATATTTCCCGATGATGTGTCCTTAAAAATTTTTTACTTGATGTGTCCTTAAAAAAATGCTATAAAAGTATAAAAACTAATAAAAAGGAGATATTAGTTTATGTATTTAAAAACCACAGATTTAACGAGTTCATACACTTTTGAAGTTTATGACAAAGAAAACGGAAATTTAATTGAAAAAGTAGAATTAAAGAAAGTGTCAAGATTTTTAATTAAACATCACTTATCCCAATTAAAGAAAAAATATACAATCAAACAGTTTTCTCATTATGAAGAAGGATTTAATTTAAAAGATATTTTAGAAAATAAAAAATCTAATTCGGCAATTTATCAAGGTTAGATTATTTTATAATAAGGATAAATTAAATGGATAAATCATTATATATTGTAAATAATTTTTTTAGTAATGCGGTAATGAAAATCAATGAAACGAGTTCAACTACAAACTCAATATTTTATTATTTTCATTTTGATTTTCCTGAAATGTTTAGACCATTGAAAGTAATGTTTTCTTTTTCTTCTATAAGTTCAGAAGACTGGAACGATGACAAAGCATTTAGTTTATTAAATTTAGATTGTATAAATTTAACAGATATACAAGATTACCAAAATTTAGTTACTACACATCCCGATACTTATGTATTACCGCAATCAATTTATTATTTAGTTCAAGGTTTAACGGCAGGCGGCGGCTTTGAATACGCAACCGGAACTTGTGGACAGGTTTTGTTTGTTCCAGAACCGATTACAAATGACATAGATAATATAAAAATAGTAAAGGAAGAAATAGAACATCAGCGCAAAGGCAGGTATTGGGGAAAAACTATTCAATATATAAACAATCATTTAGACCATTTTGTCAAGCGCGATTCTTTAATTATAGAAAATTATGTCAATAAATTTCCGATGATGTTACCCGAATTGATTGCTTTTCGTGAGGCGTTTTCAATAATTGAAACTTTAATTTTTGGCGAACAAACAAAATGGCTTGACGCTTCATTAACAGAATTTGAAAAAGATATTTATTTAACTTCGTGGCGTGTAACTGGCGATCATATAATAGAAGATAATATGTTAAATATAGGATTTGATATAAGAGCAGCTAAGCGAGGTAAGAACGGTTCTAAATTAGACGGCAAACATTATTTAAGTGGAATATGGATAATAGAGGGCGAAAAACCATACTGGACTTTAGAAGATGAATGGTGGGAACAAATAGGGGATGATTATACAAGCGCAGAACCAACTGAATTAACTATATCTTTATGGTTATATCCTGAAAGAAAAATATTAACGGATACATTGCCGCATATTCCGCCGCCTGATATTGATTTCCCCGAAAAATTAAAACCTACAACAGATTTTTCTTTACCAGCGGGGTCAATACCTGGAATGTATCGGGCTGTATATGTAAATGAGTTATATGCAAGTTTATTGCGAATATATCACGCTTTTAATATAGGTTATTTTGAGAAAGAAGGAAAGTTTTATTATCCAAAAGGCGAGGCAACTGAAAATATAAATAAATTATTACGCGATGAAACAAATAATTATTTAGATGAATTAAATGAAGGTCAACTAATAGAAGTTATACCAATAGAGTATAGTTTTGATAAATCAACTGGAAGTTTAGTTTATGGCGGATATACAGCAAAGACAGATTATCTTGAATACGAAGAATTTGACGATACATTAACACATCCATTCCAACTAATGCTAATAATACCTCATTCTTTAGGTTGCTGGGAAACTGGCGAACCGACAAACATAGCATATTTTGCGCATAGTTATAATACATATTATTTAGTTGAATTTAATAATGAAAAAAGTATAAAAACAAATCTTGACGCAGTAGGCGCGTCAATACCCGATTTAGTGAAAAATGTAACTATACCTGGCGCTGATTCCGATACAACAGATATTCCAGATATATTTGAATACGGTGCTGATAATATAGTGATACCATTTGAGGCGTATATAATAACTCAAAAAATAACGAATGTCGCTGACGATAATAATATAGATTTTGATTATAATAAATATCCTACAATAGAAGATGTAAGCGATAGTTCTTACGAGCCGGATAATACAACTGATTACGGCTGGTTATGGCATAAGTTTATAACAAATGGAACGGATGATTTACGAAGTGATGTAGATATTAACCATACGACAACACTTGAAATGATACCACGAGCAAGCTGGTCAATTTTTTTAAGATATTTTATGCACAGAGTAATAGATAAAACATATAAGGTAACCCCGACATTTTATATGTATAAAGGAGAAAATTGGGGTATTTATTATCCTTTTAGTGATACAAGAAATAAAACAGCGGAAGACGCTTTTCCATTAACTGTAGAATTATTTGACGGAGCTAAAGATGTATTATTTCCTACAAATAAAACTGATGAAACGACTGGTGAACCTATAAAATGTAATGAAGCTGAAATATATAAATTTACGATAAGCGGAAATTTTTCAGATATTATACCAGCCGCTCCGCCTTGTGGATATTATAGGGATGAGCCAGAGAAAATAACTAATAGCTGGTCAGCCGGATTAAGAGTAAAACATAATAAATCTTGGGAAGTAACAGTAAATAGTATAAAATTTCACGAGTGTATAGTTTTGGATAGATATGCTTTAATAAATGAGGCAATGCCTTTAACAAATCATTATCCCGAAAAAAGAAATAAATTCAATGAAATTTTTCAGGGCAAATATGTCGGAGAATAAAATGAAAGACGAAAGATTTGATGTAGAATATTATAAAAATAATTTTGACTTATATAATACAGAATATAATTATTTTTTAAGGTTTGCAAGTAAAAAAACACTTGAAAAATTTAATGTTAAAACTTGCGGTGGCGGCGAATTTGAAAACTGTCCGATTATAAAATTAAACGAAAAAAGTTTTTTAATTCGCAATTTAATATATAAAAATAGACCTAAATATTTGTTTCAGGGTAACGTAAGCAATCAATCTTTTTTCAGTATAAACAATTTTGTTGACGAAAATAAACCTGTTATAGTATGTGAGGGTCTTTCATTTTTTTTATGGTTAGCCGATAATAATTATAATGCTTTATGTTTATTAGGCACGCAGTTTAATACTCGAATGTATGAAATATTAAAACAGTTTAAATCAGATATTTATATTATACCTGATGATGACAACGCTGGCAGATGTTGCCGGAATAGGTTTAAAGGATTATTTAAAAATGCAAAAGAAAGATTTTTAAAAGAAAATAGTATTGAAAAATTTATTGAAGTAGCAGGCGATTTGAAATGATTAAATGCGTATCCAGAAAATGCAGACAAATAATTTATGATACAACATATAATTTAAAGCAATTGTTTAATTTAATTGTTACAAACTCTTATATTATAATACCTGTATATCGCAAAAAAATATTCTATTTTTATGTATTGCGTAAACTAATAAAAAAAACTGAATACGAGGGTCGCTATTCTTTTGTTATAGGCGATAACCTTAAAGATAAAAACCCTTATAATTATTATTATAGTAAAGACGGTATAATAGATTATACCGAAAAAGAATTGAATTTGTTCGAGGGTATATTAGATGTAATAGTTTACGGAAAAGATTATAAAAACGCAGTAAGTTTTTTCGGCAAATTAAGTTTGAATAATCAAAAAATATTAAATAAATTTGAAGTTATCAATGTATATGTTGACAAAGATTTCTACGGGGATAAATACTTTGATTTGATAAAATTATATTATAAAGGCGAAAACATAAAAAAAATATATATAGAGGATATACTATGAATAAAGAGAAAGAAAAAGATTTACAAGTTTTATTGGGCGGATTGTTTGTATGCCAGAATTGTTATTCAAAAAATATTTTGCAGACAAATGTAAATTTTGTTGACAATAAAGAAAATGGAATGTTCGCTATATCAAAATGTGATTGCAATATATTTTATTCTTTACAATTCAAAAAATATAAAAATCTTGAAGAATTTAAAAAGCAAAAAAAAGTTGACGAAAATTACGAAGAAAAATACAAAAATGATTTATATACTTTTATATATTTATTTTGTGATTGTCAAGATTTTAAAAAACTTGTTTTTCAAATTCCGATCGTATTTCAGGATTATAATTTAATACAAACTTGTAATAAATGTAATTCGGTTTATACACTTGAATTAAGAGTTGATGACAGCCGTGTAAATAAAAATAAAAAATCTGATATTATAATCAGCGGTAAACCTAAATCATTTAAACAAGGTTTAAAAGAATTTGAAGACGAATATTTACAATTACAAAGGGGTAAAAAATGACTGAGCGCGAAAAACTTATAAAAGCATTAAACGGCGATGTGGATGCCTCTGTTGAACTTCTACAAGATTTGTTTTGTGATACATACGAAGTAATGAAACTTGCAAAAATGGATATTGATACAAACGGAATGACAATAACAAAGCAAACAAAAAATGGTATTGAATATGTTAAAAATCCGGCTACTGATGTTTATTTAAACTCTTCAAAAGTTTTTTCTAAAATATTATATGAACAAACTCCAGCCAATTTAAAATCAGTTGACGATGACGAAAACGAAAAAATATCACTTGAAGAAAAGAAAAAACAGCAACTAAAAACTATGTATGCGCAACTAAAAAAAATGGAAGATAGTTTTAACAATAAACCGAATGAAACGAAATAATGTATCACAGAAAATAAACCATTTTTATATTGAAAATATTGTAAATTTCGCTTACTGGACTGACTTTGATTTATACCCTTATCAGTCATTATGGATTGAGGGTATTGAACATAATAGCGCTTCTTTAATACTTGCAAGCCGCCGCGCTGGTAAATCGTTTGGTATTGCTTTTGGTTTAATTTATCTTGCTATCAAATATCCTAAAACAAAAATAAATATTTTCTGTCCTGCAATTTCACAAGCGAAACGGTCGCTTGAATATATCAAAGATATAGTTATAAACAATAAAATATTACATTCGTTTATTGATAATAGGTATAATAAAGGCATTACAACTACAAAATTAAATTTTTTAAATCAATCAAGATTTGAATGTTTTGGTTTACGGTCTAAAATTGACTCCGCTGATTCTAATGTCGCTTACATTGACGAATACGCGGATTGCGATTTGAATATTGTAAATGAGCGTATTTTACCAACACTTGCAAGTAAAAAGAAAAACGGATTAGGTAATAAAATTATTTATTCCGGTGTCCCTAAATTCATTGACGATAATATACACAGAATAATACAAGGCGAAAATCAAAAAATTAAAGTTTTACCGATTATTGATTATAAAAAAGCGATTGAGTTTGACGCTCTCGATAAAAATACTATTGATATGATAAAAGAGAGTATTACTGAAGATGAATTTATACGTGCTTTTGAATGCTCCTGGACTTCGGATCAATACACTTTATTTGATAATAAAACATTACAATTAAATTATTCGCGGTTAAATTATTCTATTGAGGATTTATCAGAATTTGAAATCGGAAAAAGTTATTTCGGGTTTGACGTTTCAGGACGAGGCACAACTAACATATCACAATACGCGGCGGTTATATTGAGTAAAGTAAATAATAAAGAAATAATATTATCACACTATGAAATTTGGGACGGCAATTATAACGCAGATAAATTAATAGATGAACTTGAAACAATATGGAAAAAATATAACTGTAAAAGCGGATTATTCGATGACTTCGGTTTTCAAATGATGTTAAGATTACAAAAAAAATTATTTAATAAAAGTGATGAAAAAGAGTTGCCGCTGCAATCAATGAAATTTCAAGGATTAGCAAAACATAATATGTTTCAAAACGGAAAACTTATGATAGAGAAAAAAAATATAATGTTGCCAGTGCCGGATAAAGCAAGTAATGAATTGTTTAGACAGTTAGGTAATATAAGAATAGAGCCGACAAAAACAACATATTTTAGTTATGTAAAGAAAAACAATAAAATACCTGACGATATAGTGGACGCTTTTGTTTTAGCTGCTTTCTGCGCAAAAGAAGAAGTATTGACTAATTCGGGACAGGGTTGGCAGGGCTGTTTTCTATATTAAAAATATCTTCTTCAAATTCTTCAGGGATATACCATTGAAAATCAATATACTGCGGTTTAATCATATTAGCAATAGATACAGC
>ENA-UPTA01006720-UPTA01006720.1-activated-sludge-metagenome-genome-assembly--contig:-NODE-6720-length-10083-cov-5.542282_pt1 | contig 10083 bp, 5 predicted proteins | sample MGYA00238184_ERZ773361 | MGnify/ENA primary metagenome ERZ773361 (study PRJEB29100, sample SAMN05720205) | activated sludge metagenome | isolation source: anaerobic digester from wastewater...
GTCGATCTGGATAACAACACCTGCGAGTGGCACTACAACGGCAAACTGATCAAGACCCACCAGTGGGACGACAACGGCCACAAGACGCTCCAGGCCATCGATCTGTACGGCAACAGCGCGTCGTCCGTCTACTACGATGACATCACGATCACCCAGTACTATCAGTACGAGGCCAACACGCCGTCGCCGGCCGACGGGGCCGTGGGCGTGCAGACGGCGCTGGTGAAGTGGGTGAAGGGCGACCACGCCGCCTACCACAATGTCTATTTCGGCACCAGTCCGGAACTGACGGAAGACAATCGCGTCACCACGCTGGGCACCAGCCTGATGTACTACCACATGCCGGGACTTCAGCCCGGCGTCACCTACTACTGGCGCGTCGATGAGGTCGAAGCCGACAAGACCACGGTCCACACCGGCGACGTCTGGAGCTTCACCGCGATGCCGTTGACGGCCTTTTCACCGAATCCGGCCGACGGCAGCGACGAGACGGCACAGGTCATGACGCTGAGCTGGCAGGCTGCAAAAGGGGTGAAGAAGCACCACGTGTACTTCGGGGACGACCTCGACGCCGTCCAGGCCGGAGAGGCGGCGGTGGATATGGGGATTCTGGAGGCGACATCGTTCAGCACCGGATTGCTTCGCGCCGGGACCACGTACTGCTGGCGCGTGGACGAAGTCGAGGCCGGCGGCGACGTTCAGATCGGCGAGATCTGGAGCTTCACCACGTTCCAGCCGACCATCGGCGGAGTCGTTCGCGAGTGGTGGCTGGATATGACGGGTACCGCCGTGACGGTCCTGACCAACGATGCGAGGTATCCGAACAACCCGACGGGTCGCGAACTGGTGGATCTGTTCGAGGGCCCGACCGACTGGACGGACTACTACGGCAGCCGGCTCTACGGCTGGCTGAAACCCGCGAAGTCCGGCCAGTATACATTCTGGATCGCCAGTGACGATCTGAGCGAGTTGTGGCTGAGCACGGATGACGACCCGGCCAACGTGGCGATGATCGCCAGTGTGACCGGCTGGTCCAATTCCCGTGACTTCGACAATGCCTCGACCTATGCCGGCACCAAGCAGAAATCCGCGGCCATCTCACTCACGGCCGGCCGGAAGTACTATATCGAGGCACGCATGAAGGAGGGCGGCGGCGGCGACAATATCGCGGTCGCCTGGCAACCTCCGAGCGAGTCGCGAGTTGTCATTCCCGGGGCGTTCGTCGATACCTTCGCCCTGATGCCGCTGAAGGCCGCGACTCCTTCGCCGGAGAACGGGGCCCCCAGCGCGGACCAGTCGCCGATTCTGAGCTGGTTTGCGGGCGAAAAGGCCGTCCAGCACGATGTCTACTTCGGCGAGGATGCCGCAGCAGTCGCGGCGGCCGATCCGGCCAGCGACCTGTACCTGGGCCGCCAGAGCGGAACGACCTTCGATGCCGGCAATCTGGAATGGGGCACGACCTATTACTGGCGCGTGGACGAGATCGATGAGAGTAACCCGGACAGTCCGTGGAAGGGCACCGTATGGAGCTTCACGACGGCCGACTTCATCTCCATCGATGACTTCGAGAGCTACAACGACAACATCGACGCGGAAGAGACGATCTGGCACGTCTGGGCTGACGGCGTGACGAACGGGACCGGCTCCTACGTCGGCTATGAAACGGCTGCCAACGGCACGTTCGCCGAGACCTCCATTGTTCACGGCGGCGGCCAGTCCATGCCGATGTCCTACGACAATACGGATTCCCCGTACCACTCGGAGGTCGAGCGGACTTGGGGCTCGGCCCAGAATTGGACGGCCGACGGCGTGACCACGCTGTCGCTCTTCGTCCGAGGCCGCACCTCCGGTGCCGAGGCCGCGCTCTACGTCGCTCTGGAGGACAGCAACAGCAAGACCGCCGTCGTCTCCCATCCCGACGATACGGTTGTGGTCTCGCCGGACTGGATCGAGTGGCAGATCCCGTTGAGCAGCTTCACCGGCGTCAACGCGTCGAAGATCAGGACGATGTACATCGGCGTCGGCAGCCGCACCAATCCGGCGCAAGGCGGCACCGGTGTGGTCTTCATTGACGACATCCGATTGATCAAATGACCTGTGATGGGTCCTGTGATCTCATCACCGCCGACCCGGCGACGACTCGCATAACATAGGGCTGCCATCATGCCATCATGGTTGCAGCCCTTTCTTCGTGTGCGGGAGATGCACAACCGCTCACACCAATCCGCCGCAACTCATTCAATCGTGCGTCCCGGGGGTTCCGCCGGGTTGTGTGCTTGGCCGCCAGACGCCTGGATCGCCGAATTCGCTCGGGTCGGTGACCGCCGGATCGACGACCGTGAGCGAGAAACCGGCCCCGTCGGTCGCCTTGTACCAATCGTCATCGTAGCGGAAGCTGTGGATGATCTTGCCGACGGCGTCCTGCAATTCGATCCGTTCGCCCGCGTTGCTGAGGCTCCCGCTGTACTGGCCGGCAACCGGCAGGCCGGGACCATACCTGGCCTCGAACGCCGTGAGATCCTTGACCACCAGGCAGTAGCCGCCCGGGGCCAGGGTCAGGCTCGGGAAGGTGAAATCGATACCCCTGGTGAATCGCACCCTGTTCAGATTGATGGTTTGGCTTGCGATGTTGGTCAACTCGATGAACTCGGCGTTGGGATCATCTGTGTCAGCGGGATGATACATAATCTCGCTGATCCGCAGACTCTCGGCAACGGGGCCGACCGCGAAGACCACGTCGTGCAGTGCGCTCCAGGTCGTGCCGTTGAGTACCCGGGCCTTGACCCGAACGCTCGCGTCCAGGGTCAGAGGATCGGAGTATCGCACGGCGGTCGCGGATGTCCCGCCCGGCATGCCGCCGCCGGCGCCTCCGATGCCGGCTGTCAGTTCCGCCGAGATGAGGAAATCCGAGCTGGTCGTCGATTCATTCAGTCCCTGGATGGCCAGGATATTGCGGCCGGCCTTCAGCTTGTCCACGTGCTCGGAGAGGGGGAATGCCTGAAGGTTGATCGCGTCGATATCGGAGTTGGAAACGGCGGCTCGCGAATTCCACGCGGGCTCGCCCGTGAAGTTCGCGCGGGCCACCTCCGAGCCATTCAGATAGGCCACGAAGCCGTCATCGTATCGTACGTTCAGGGTCAGGCTCGACAATTCATCCAGGTCGTCAGCGGAGAGGTCGAAGGGGATTCGGATGCAGCAACTGGCGTTCTGGCCATACATCGCGGCCTGGACGTTGATCGTGAAGAACTGCTCGTACCCAGTGCTGCGCTCGTAGCCGACGCCGCCACCGGCGCCGCTGAGCCAGCTTGAGTCGTCGAAGTCGGCCCCGCCTCGCCAGGCGTCGTCCACATCGGCGGTGGGGACCAACGCTCGTTTTGCCGTGCGCTCAGTCACGAGCATCCAGTCGCTCGCATCGCCTGCGGCACCGGGAACCCGCGGGTCGGACCCGTCGAGGGTATACCAGATCGCGCCGCTGGAGGTGGATTTCACCATGCTCAGCGAGTCGCCGGTCGAAACATACCCGCCGTGCAGATCCGCGCCGCGGATCTGGAAGGTCGGAGGCTCGACCGACGGATACCATCCTCTGGATTTCAACTGGTTCAGGACGGTCTGCGTCCGGCCCGAGAAGTACTGGTTGACCAGCCGGCCCACCTCGTTTTCCCAGTCCTTGCGGGTGTATGGCCGCGACGGTCGGGGCTCGTCGCCCCAGCGGGCCGATTCCCCGACGATGGCCCCGCGGATCTCGTCGGCCAGGGCCGTGTAGCGATTCGTCGTCTGCTCCCGCGTCAGGGTCCCGTCATTGTAGAACTGCTCGTAGATGCGGTCTGCCAGCAGCATGCGGAAATCGGCATTCGACGCGAGGCGATCCATCAGGACGTGGGGATTCACCACGCCGCCGACGTTCACTCGATTGATCGTCGGCTCCTCCAGGGCCCACTCCGTATCCCAGGGCACGAGGATGAAGGGACTGGCGGGCTCCCGCCGGCGGATCGCATAGAAGTTCCGGGGCGTGTAGGAATCGCCCAGGAAGACGGGCGCATCGCGACTGCCCGTGTAGTAGATCATCAGCATGTAGTCGATCATCGTGGGGACGTCGATCTGCGCCTGGATGGCCTCATAGGCCTGGGTTGAGCTGAGGTTCTCCTTGGCGGCCTCAAAGAGGGCGTTCCATGCCTGCCGGCCCTGTTCGTCTCCGGCGACGATATCCATGATCGTGCTGGCCCCGTAGCCGCTTGGGGCCTCCAGGATGTCATAATCGTCCTCATCTGCCCCCAGGTGATCGGCCGCAAAGCTCTCGTTGGGTCTCTCCGTCATGATGTACAGACCCCAGTACAGGCCGTTGAGGTACACCTGGACGCCTCGGCCGTGGGGGGCGAGACGCCCCATGTCCCGCACGGTGTCCCGGGCGAAGGCGTCGCGGAGGTAATCGGCATTTGCCGGGCCGCTCATTCCGCAGTGACCGGACCATGAGTAGTTCCAGATCGACCGCAGCGCGAGGCTGTTGAAGGACTCGACCTCGGTGTCCGGGAAGAGTGGGAACCTGAGCCTGGACGCGCCGTACTGGGCCCGGAAATTGAGCCGAAGGGCGTTCTTGGGGTTTTGGCTCCTGCTGTAGGGCCCGCCGTGGATACGCACCCCGGCGTTGATACAGAAGCTCTCGCCCGTGGCGGGATCGATCCACTCCATCGAGGCCGCTCGCTCCGACAGGTCTCCCGTGGCTGTGGGATTGGCGTAGATGCCGCCGCTGTCGAAGAGGTCGGCGTTGGACATCGCGATCGAAACCGTCGGAGTCGACTTGAGGTCGTCCGCGATCTCGTCGCGATACGATGGGTCCTCGACCACGCGCGGATCCATGGCGTAATCCGCCGCCCGTCCGCCCCATGAAGTGGGGAATCCGGCCGGGGCGCCGTCTTGGTAGATTACCTGGTTGAGGAAGATGTAGCTGTGGGTCACTGTCGTCGAGGACAGCCAGCCGCTCTTCATGGCGGCGGCGCGGACGCACGTCGTGCCGGTGATCCGGATGGGGTCGGTGTATTTCGTCCCGGCCATGCCGCGTGTGGACGCTTCGAGAGGCGCTTTGCCGTCGAGGGTGTAGTAGATCGTCGCGTCCTCGGTCGAAGTCGTGAGTTCCAGTGTGAACGCTCCTTCGTAGAATCCCCGCTGATAGGAGAACTGCGGCTCGCCGACGATATCGGCGGAGAGGCCGATGTTGGTTTCGCCGGGGGTGGGTACGATCATGAGCTTCAGATCGTCGCCGCCGTCCGGATCGCGGCCGTACGAGAAATCGGGGAGTTGCGGGCCGAAGGAGAGACTGTCCAGCAGGGTGGCGCCGTCTGCGTCGAACAGAGCGACCTCGTCGCCGTCAGCGCTGAGGCCGAAACCCGCATGCAGTCCCGGGTCCGACGTGTCGCCATCCGCCCAGATCAGCAGGAATCCCTGGGCCGGGATCGTCGTCATCGCGGGATTGTCGATGGGGAGTCGCCACTTGCGGGGCTCCGATTCGTCGTCGGTCAGGTACAGTCCCCCGACGTCGATGGATGCGGTTCCCATGTTGTACAGCTCGATCCAGTCGTCGAATTCGCCCTGGGGGTCCGCGAGGAACGTGACGTTCGACGCCATGATTTCATTGACGACCACGGGGCCCTCCGCTCCGGCCGGCCCCGCGATGCCAAGCAGGCAGACCCAAGCCAGAAGACATGTGCACGAGAATGCCGGACCTCTTCGCCATGCGAACTTCATTGCTTTTCCTCACTCCAGGTTGAGGTAGAATGGAGCCGTCGCGACAGCGACGACAGTATGCCTTCAATCCATCCATTTTAGCACAAGGCAACCTCGCAACCAACGGCATTGGCACATCGCCGAGGCATCTCTTCCCGGATTTGTTGGCGGGGAGCCGCAAAGGGGCGGTTTTGTATCCCATTTACGGTGTCGGTGCCGATATGTGGTTTGCCACAATCACCTGGAGTTGAAGTTTTCGTGCGACGATGCGTCTATCCAGGAAAAGGCGCTGCGGTGTGGAATGTCCCAGTAGGGCTTGAGATACGTCGTTGCGAGGGGATCCAGACGCATGTTCATCCTGACGCCATGGAAAGTCGATGTGCCGCAGGATCGGTGGCCCGTCGTGAACTGGCTCATCGTCATGGCCTTGATCGGTGTCTTCACGATTCAGGTTCGCGATGCGGTTGAGGCCAGGACCGGCGCCAGGGGCGTCCTGCGCGATGTTCGGCGCCCTGCTCGCCACCCCGTGGTCCCTTCGCCAGGACGGCCTGTCGATCTGGATCGGTCGGAGGATCGGGAGCCCCCCGGCATTACGGGACGACTGTTGTTGCGGGGTTGGGACCTCAAGGGTCTGTTTGGCTATATGTGGATTCACGCCGGCATCGGGCACCTTCTCGGCAACCTCGTATTCCTCTGGATCTTCGGCAATGCCCTCTGCGCGAAGCTTGGAAACCTGAGATACCTCGTCTTGTACGTTCTGTGTGGGGTCGCCGCCGGCGCAGTTCATTTGTGCTTCTCCTCGCAGCCCGCGCTGGGCGCCAGCGGGGCCATCAACGGTGTCGTCGGAATGTACCTCGTGCTGTTCTACGAGAACGAGGTCACGTGCTTGCTCTTCTTCTGGTTCATTCCCGTCATCCGCCCGTATGTGTATTGGTTCGATGTCAGCAGCATCTGGATGATTCTCTTCTGGCTGTTCTGGGACATTGTCGGCGCGCTGTGGGGCGGTCACGGGGTGGCGTATTTTGCACACCTTGGCGGCTTCGCGACGGGTTTCGCGATTGTCATGTTCATGTGCTGGAAGGGTTGGATCACGATGGAACGCTACGAAGGCTCGCTTCTCGACGCGTGGCGTCAGCGCAGGAAGCCGCCGGAGTATGACCGTTCCGAGGTGAACCGGGCCCGCTTGGGGCTGCCCACGATGGACGAGATGTGGCCGGAGCGATTGCACGCTCGCGCCGTGAAGGCGCAGACCTCGCGACGCCCTGCAAAGTCAAGGCAGTCGGACGATGACTCCATCCGCTTCGTATGCACGTGCGGCAAGAGGATTAAGGCTCCGAAGGAGCACGCCGGGCGCTTCGGTACTTGCCCTCAGTGCGGCTTGCGACTGAGGGTCCCGCCGGCTTCCATCTGAGTCCACATGGGGATTCGACGGAGTGTTATTGGCTCTCACGGCGCCGGCTGAGCCATTCGTTCACCCACTGTTCCGCCTGCTCTGTCGTTGTGACATCGCCTTCGAGCTGCGCGACGTAGAGTTCCTCCGCCAATTGGCCGAGGGCCGGGCCTTGCGTCGCTCCAAGACGTATCAGATCGTGGCCGTTCAGCAAGGGCTTGGGCTGGACATCTACGTCGCCCAGCGCCCGGATACGCTTGCGCAGCGCGGCCAGATGCGCAAGACCCGCCTCCGACGGCGCGGCTTTCTGAATGGCCCGTTCCAGGTCGTAGAGGTCCCGGAAGCAAGGAGCCGCCAGGAGCTTCTTGAGCCGCGCGAGGGGCATCGTCGAATCCAGCAACGCGCCGCGATGAACGAGGAGGAACTCGATGTGCTTGCTCTGCTTGTTGCTGAGCTTGAGCAGTTCGCATCGGGCTGCGACGAAACCCGCAGGATAGCCGACGAAGAACGCGGACAGGGCCAGCGGGAAATCCACGTTCTTCCGCAGCCGGCCAAGCACTGTCACGCCGCGCTGAGCCGGCTCGCCGGCAAAGCCGGGGAAGACCGCCTCGGCCAGGCCCGTCTCGATCAACATGGCGGCTCCCGCCGCTCGATTCGGATGGACGAGCATTCCCTCCAGTTCCGCGGCGACCCGCTCGCCGCTGATTCTCGTGATCTTCGCTGCGTTGCGGCCGATGGCGGCGTACGTTGCAGGCTCGATGGCGAAGCCGAGCTGCGTCGAGAACCGGACCGCGCGGAGCATGCGGAGATAGTCCTCGCCAAACCGTTCCTCCGGGTTGCCGATTGTGCGGACGATCCGCTTCTTGAGATCGGCTCGCCCCTCGACGTAATCGATGACCTGGTCGCTGAGCGGGTCATAGAACATGCCGTTGATGGTGAAGTCCCGCCGGCTCGCGTCCTCGGCCGCACTGGTGAACCGGACCTCCGTGGGATGGCGGCCGTCCTCGTACCCGGCCTCCGCCCGGAACGTCGCCACTTCCACCTGTTGCTTGCGGATCAGGACGATCACGACGCCGAACTTGGCGCCCACCTTGAGCGTCCGGCGGAACAGCCGCATCACGTCGGCCGGCTGCGCGTTCGTCGCAACGTCGTAGTCGTTGGCGGTCCGGCCGAGCAGCATGTCGCGAACGCAGCCGCCCGCCAACAGGGCCTGAAAGCCGTGCTGTTGGAGTTGCTGGATGATCTCAATCGCGGCTTGCCGGTTGTTCATCGTAAGAGAGTTTGAAGTTTCAAGTTTCAAGTTTGAAGTGATGCATTTCTGGACTGCACGCTCTCAGGAGCCGGAGGTCTGTAGCAGAACGACGGACATACTGCCCCATTCCCTTCGATCCACCACGTGAAACGAGCCGTAGTCGTCGAGCGGCGGCGTGTCCCGCTGGGTCCGGACGACGACGACGCCCTTGGGCACGACCTGGTCCTCCAGGATCTTGAGCAGATCGGCCAGCGAGGAGCCCTCGCCCACCTTCTGTGTGGCGGCGTACGGCGGATCGACGAAGACCAAATCATTCCGTTCGCCGCCCGGCGAAAGCGGGGCCCCGATCCGGAAGGCACTCGCCAGGACGACACGAGATCGGTCCCCGAAGCCGGCCTTGGCGATGTTCTTTTCCAGCATGGCGGCGATCTCGGCGCTCTTCTCGACGAAGGTCACGGAGGCAGCGCCCCGGCTGATCGCCTCCAGTCCGAGCGAGCCGACGCCGCAGAACAAATCCGCCACCCTCGCGCCGGCCAGCAGGTCGTAGTTGTGCAGAACCATGAAGAGCGACTCTTTCACCCGGTCGGTGATCGGGCGGGTCTCCCGCGTTTCAGGGACGAGCAGCTTCATCCCTCGCTTCGTGCCGGCAATGATCCGCATGGTGGCTACTTCGCCCAGTAATCGAGCACCATGACCTCGCCCAGGCAGGGTTTGAGCATTGCCCCGAACTCCTGGTGGGCCGGGCTGCTGGCGTAGGCGTCCCGGTCGGCCTCGCTGCGGAAGCTGACGATGAAGCAATGCGTGAAACCCCTCTGCAGATTCTCCGTGCTCACATCGGTGCCCCATTCGAAGCCGTAGATCTCGGGCACCTTGCTGGGCAGTGCGCTGAAGGCGTTCTCGATCTTGCGAATGTCCTCGGCGCTGGCATCCTGCTTGAACTGGAACATGACGATATGCCGGAGCACCTGAATGGGGGCCTCCACATTGACGGCCAGCGGGCACGTCGAGCCATCGGTGTCATCGCAGACCCGCTTGGTCTCATGCACGCAGATGCAACCACCCACCAGAACCGACAGCACCGCCAGACAAACCAGATTCCGCACCATCCGTATGTACCTCCAAAAGCACTTTTCAGACAATTCCTGTGTTTGGCCAGAGGGATTGTATCTCTCGGCCCACGCATCGTCCAAGGAAAACTCGACGGAGATCGCGGCCCTCGTTTGCCGTGTTGCTATGAGGTGGCGTATGGCCAAGGACTTGTTCCAGGACTCGACGGCCGACACCCCAGCAACAGTCGGATAATCCGCCAGACATAGCCAGAATCAACCAGCAGATTCCTGGATTTCCCTTCTTCCTGTCAGTTTTTCCGTTTCACATTTATCGTGTACCCATTGCTTGTCGATAACCCACTCAGCAGCGAGCTGATGCACCTTGGACGGTTGTTTCGTGAAATTCGTTTGTCTTCGAGAACGAAAGGAAAAGCCATGGTCCGTCAGAATCCTCAGGTGTCCGAATCAACCACATTCGACGACGATGTCCTGAAGCGGATGTACGTCGAGTATGACACCCCATGCGATTCCCTCGTCAGCGATCCCGCATCCTTGCAGTCCTTCACCGAAGACTACGTCGGTAGGACAGGTCAACAGGTCGAATCCGCCCAGGTTTCTCATCGTCTGCTCACCCTCCGCAAACTCGGCGAAGCCAAAGGCGGCCTGCCGAAACT
>ENA-UPTA01006721-UPTA01006721.1-activated-sludge-metagenome-genome-assembly--contig:-NODE-6721-length-10082-cov-5.066620_pt1 | contig 10082 bp, 8 predicted proteins | sample MGYA00238184_ERZ773361 | MGnify/ENA primary metagenome ERZ773361 (study PRJEB29100, sample SAMN05720205) | activated sludge metagenome | isolation source: anaerobic digester from wastewater...
GAGATCACATGGGAGGATTGATTGCGTTGGTTGTGGTTTTGGCCATTCTGGGCGTACTGGTGCTGATCCTGATCGGGATCTACAACTCCTTGGTCGGTTCGCGCAACCAGGTGGACAACGCGTGGGCCCAGATCGACGTCCAGTTGAAACGACGCCACGACCTGATTCCGAACCTCGTCGAGACCGCCAAGGGCTATATGAAACACGAGCGGGAGACCTTCGAGACGATTACGAAGGCCCGCAGCGCCGCGATGGGGGCCAAGACCGTCGCCGAGACGGCCAAGGCGGAAGGCCAGCTCGCCGACGCCCTCAGCAAGTTTCTGCTCGTCGTGGAGAACTACCCCGAGCTGAAGGCCAACCAGAACTTCCTGGCCCTTCAGGAAGAGTTGACCAGCACGGAGAACAAGATCGCCTTCTCTCGGCAGAACTACAACGACCAGGTTCTCTTCTACAACAACCGGATACAGATGTTCCCATCGAACGTGGTCGCGGGCATGTTCGCCTTCACGAAACGGGACTTCTTCCAGGTGGAGACCGCACTGGAGCGAGAGCCTCCGAAGGTCACGTTCTCCTGAGCGTAAGGCAGGGTAGAGAGCATGTGGGAACTCATCCGAGCCAATCGACGTAACTCCATCCTCCTGATGGTCCTGATGGCGGTCGTTCTGCTGTCGCTGGGCTTTGTCATCGGGATGGCGGCCATGGGCCAGGAAGGCGGCCTGTTCGGAGTCGCCATCGCCGCCGGGATATGGCTGGTGCTGGCCCTGGTCAGCTTCTCATCGGGCGACCAGATCCTTCTCGCGGCCAGCGGCGCCAAGCCCGTCACGCATGACGTCCATCCGCAACTATTCAACATCGTCGAGGAGATGAAGATCGCGGCGGGTCTGCCTGTCATGCCCAAAATCTACATCATCAACGATCCTGCTCCGAACGCGTTCGCGACCGGTCGCAATCCCCGGTCGGCGTCCATCGCGGTCACCGCAGGCCTGCTGGCCCGTCTCAATCGCGACGAACTGCAGGGCGTGGTCGCCCACGAGATGAGCCACATCCTGCATCGCGACATCCTCTACGTGACGGTCGCCGGGATCATGCTGGGCTCCATCGCCCTGCTGTCGCAGGTCTTTCTGCGGGGGATGTTCTATCAATCGATGGGTTCCCCCCGCAGACGCTACTCGTCCGACAGCCAGGGCGCAGGGCAGGCCCAAATCGTGATTCTCTTAATCACCATCGTAGCTGCGATTCTGGCCCCCATTCTGGCTCAGTTGCTCTACTTCGCCCTCTCGCGAAGGCGGGAATACATGGCCGACGCCGGAGGCGCCCGGCTGACCCGCTACCCCGAGGGGCTCGCCAGCGCCCTGGAGAAGATCGCCAACGATCCATCGCCGCAACTGGCGACAGCCAACGAGATCACGGCCCCCATGTACTTCGCCAACCCGTTCAAGAAACGCGGCAGGAGGACGCTGTCCGACCTGACCAGCACGCATCCGCCCATCTCGGAGCGAATCCGCATCCTGCGAAGCATGTCGCAGGGCGCCTCTTTCCGAGACTACTCCCAGGCCTACGCCGCGGTGACTCATTCGAAGAGCGTCGTGCCGGCCTCGGCTCTCAACGAGGAGCAGGTGGGAATTCGCCAGGGACGGACGGATACCAGCGGGGAAGAGAAGGCTCAGAGGCAGATTCACCAGATCGGCGACATCATGCGACGGGTGAACGGCTTTGCGTTCCTGACGTGCCCATGCGGCTTGAAACTCAAGATCCCGCCGAATTTCCAGGACAACAGCGTCTCGTGTCCACGTTGCGGACGGTCGCTGCCCCTCGGCGCAAAATAGCGGTCACCGAATCGAGCCGACAACACTCCCATCATTCGGTCGCAGGCGACGAAACAGTCGGCGTCGGCTCTTGCTGCTCCTGTGATTCCTGCGGCGTTTGGGACTGCTCCGGCATCTCGGCTTGCGGCGTCTGAGGCGGTTGGGCTTCCTGGGCCTGCTGTGGTTCTTGCGCAGGCTGTGGTTCCTGCGCCGCTTGTGGTTCCTGTGTCTGCGGTTGTTCCGCCGGCTTGACGTTCATCGCCTTGAGGTTCTCGCGGATCGTGTTGTAGATCAGATGGGTCTTCGTGTCGTCCCCGAACGTGCCGACGCGAATCGAAAGTTTCGTCGAGCAACTGTTAATGGCTTTCAGACGGATAGAGATTCGCTTATCCGCCACGTCCCGCGCGACCACGCGAGCCGACAGCGCGTCCTTCCCGGATTCGCCTTCGATCACGTTGAGGCCCAGCTTGTCGGCCGCCTGCCTTGAGGCGACGTATGTTTCCTCGATGGAATAGGGCTCTTCCGTATCCATGTCGCCGGCTATGTAGGCGACGGTCCCCGCGGCGCCGGCCCCGACGGCAATCGCCAGACAGCCGCTTGTGCCCGTCATAAGAGATGCCAACAACAGCAACAAACACACCAAATGCATACGCATAGGACACCCCCAGATTTCACACTCTCCCCTGCCAAAAGTATTTCAAACAAACCGCAAGTTTTCAAACCCTATCTCGGCGAACACCCGCGTCGTGGCCGTCGGAAGAACCATAGCTCATTGTCAAAACTTGAGTTACAGAACAAAGAAAGAATGCGATCCATCGGCAGGAGTTTCACCACGCCGGTTGAGGATTTCCCCAAACAACGGTACACTACGCGCAATGCAAGATCGAGCGACTTTAAGGAGATCGAGCCTATGATCGCGTGCGGAACTCGCAAAAACAACGGAATGTCGGGAATCGGTTGGACGGGTGTTATTCTCGCGAGCCTGTTTGTCAGCGTCGGGACGCAGGCGGTGGTTCCGCAGCCGGAGGAGTTCGAACTCCGAAATCGGTGGATGGATGCGATGGTGACCGACTCGCAGTCTGCTCCCCGCTCTCACTTGGAGATGCTTTTCAAGGACGCCGACGACGGAATCTCGCGGGGCAAGTCCTGGCGCGGCACGCCCTTTCAGATCGGCGAGAAGACCTACACGAACGGCCTGGCGTTCAATTCCACCAAACACCTGCTCGTCGTACTCGACCGGCCGGCGGAGCGATTCATCGCCCACGTCGGCCTGGAAAACAATGACGACACGCAGCGCGGCGCGACGATGGGCAGCGGCTCCGTGACATTCCACGTACTCGTCGACGGCAAGGAGGTTCTCACGACGCCCGTTCTGCGACTGAACGATGGGCCGCGGGCAATCGACGTTCCGCTCGACGGCGCCAGGCAATTCGAGATCCGCGTCAAAGATGGCGGCGACGGTCGGGGTTGGGACCAGGCGCTCTGGGCCGATGCCACGGTGAAGCTCCGCGACGGCGGCAGCGTCGCGCTCCAGGACCTGCCCCTCGGCCAGACGGGTCCCAAGGCGATTTCCATCCAGGAGCCCCCCTTCTCGTTCGTTTACGACGGCAAGCCTTTCAGCGATCTGCTGAAAACCTGGACCATCCGTCGTGACATGCAAAGACTCGATGCGCAGCGGACTCAACACACCCTGCTGTACACGGACTCGGCAACCAGCCTGCAAGTCCGCTGCGTCCTCGTAACCTACGACGACTTCCCCACCGCCGAATGGACCCTGTACTTCAAGAACACCGGTTCAGCCGATACTCCGATTCTGGAGAAGATCCAGGCCCTCGACACGCGGATCGACCGCACAGGCGACCGCGAGTTCCTCCTCCACCACAATGTCGGCTCACCTGCGAATGGCAACGACTACGGCCCGCTGGAGACGCCCCTGGGTCCCGGCGTCAGCAAGCACCTGGGCGGTTCCGGCGGTCGGCCGACCAACACGGACTGGTCCTACTTCAACCTCGAATGGGGCAACGAGGGGATGATCGTCGCCGTCGGCTGGCCCGGGCAATGGGCGGCCGAGTTCGTCCGCGACGGGGCCAAGGGCCTCCGCCTGTGGACCGGCCAGGAGGAAACCCGGTTCAAGCTGTTGCCGGGCGAGGAGGTCCGCAGTCCGCTCATCGTGGTGCAGTTCTGGAAGGGCCGATGGGTGGTCGCCCAGAACGTCTGGCGCCGCTGGATGATGGCGCATTCGATGCCCAAGCCCGACGGCGTTCTGCCCCCTGCGAGTCTCTTCGCCGCCAGCTCGCGCCAGTACAACGAGATGATCGACGCCAACGAGGCCAGGCAAATCATGTTCGTCGACCGTTACCTCGAGGAAGGCATGAAGCTGGACTACTGGTGGATGGACGCAGGCTGGTACGTACATCACGGCGGCGGCTGGCCCCGCGTCGGAACGTGGGAAGTGGACACAGCGCGGTTCCCGCGAGGGCTGCGGGCGATTTCCGACCATGCACACAGCAAGGGCGTTAAAATCCTCGTCTGGTTCGAGCCGGAACGGGTGACCGCCGGCACGTGGCTGACGAACAACCATCCGGAATGGATCCTCGGCGGCGCCAAGGGCGGCCTGCTCAATCTCGGCAACGACGCCGCCAGGCAGTGGCTCACAGACCACGTAGACCGACTCCTGACCGAGCAGGGAATCGACCTGTATCGCCAGGACTTCAACATGGACCCGCTGAACTACTGGCGTGGCGCAGACGAGCCCGACCGCAAGGGCATCGCCGAGATCCGGCACATCACCGGCTATCTCGCCTACTGGGACGAGCTGCGCCGCCGGCATCCGGGGATGCTGATCGACTCCTGCGCCAGCGGCGGCCGGCGGAACGACGTCGAGACGATGCGCCGGGCCGTGCCGTTGTGGCGAAGCGACTACGCCTATGAAGCCATCGGCCATCAGTGCATGACGTACGGTCTGTCCATGTGGTTGCCCTATCACGGAACCGGCACCGTCGCCACCCGCAACGCCTCCTACTACGGCAGCGGTCGGACCCCGGTCGAGCCCTATGCATTCTGGAGCAACGCCTGCCAGGGTTTCGGGCTCGGGATCGACGTCCGTCTGAAGGATCTGGATTACGCAGCCTTGCGCCGACTGGTCGGCCAGTGGCGACAGATCGCCCCGAACTACTATGGAGATTTCTATCCGCTGACGCCCTGGACCCGCGACAGCACGGCGTGGATGGCTTGGCAGTTCGACCGGCCGGAAACGGGCGAGGGGTTCGTCCAAGCGTTCCGACGTCACGAGAGCGACTACGAATCCGCGAGACTGCGGTTGTGGGCCCTGGAAACCGAGGCGAACTACGTGGTGACCGACCTGAACACAGGCAAGCAGCAATCGCACACGGGCCGTGAATTGATCGAAAAGGGGTTGCGGATCGAACTTGCCGACAGACCGGACACCGCAATCCTGACCTATCGCAAACAGTAGCGACAGCCCGCCGTGCAGCGCCGCGGCGCATGTTTGACAACGGAGTCCCGGGCGGTTACGATTATGGATATGGCTCGTACCTTATTGGCTGTGTTGGCAGGCCTTGGGTTGATCGCCTGGTCGACAGGATGCAGGACCAAGCCCGAGTCCGAGGAGAAGATCTGGGAGCAGGTGAAAATCGGCGAGCTTGCGCCTCCGCCGAATGATCGATTGCCCCCACCGCAGGTCTTTTCCAGCGTCGTGATGGATATCTATCTCCTGGAGTTGCCCGCCGACCGCGTGGGTCGTCTGGACGACTTGTGGTCGATGTTGTCGCCGGACCCGATCAAACTGACCAGCTACAACGCGTTTACCGAGAACGGATTCCGGATGCGGTACGGCCGCACCGAGGTCTGGTCGCAAATCCAGTCGCTGCTCGCGGACGCCGGAGCCGTCAAGGTGGCGACCAACTCCATGGCCTTAGTGATCAACGACAGAACGGATTTGCCCGTAGCGGAACTGCCTTTCCCGAGGGACATCACATATGTGGGCAACAATCTCCTGAAGCAGACTGCCCACGTGGGAGCGGGCATTCTCGCATTGCGCATCCGCCCCGAGCCAATCCCCTGGGCCCGCGGCGTCCACAAGATCATCGGCTATCCGACGTATACGTTCCCGACCACAAGCACGATCGCCTCGTTGGAGGCCAAAGCCCGTGAGAGGGAGTTTTACTTCGCGCCGGCCGCTTTCGCCGTTCAGATGGCGCCGGGCGACTTGGTCGTGATCGGGCCGGATAAGTACACCGGCGAACGTCAGACGCTCGGAGGCCTGTTCTTCTGCAAACCGGAGGGAACCCTGTTCTTCAACCCGAACAAACGTACGCCCCCCCAGATCAAACCCGCCGTGCGTCTTTACGTCCTGATCTGCACGACCATCAACGATTGATCGAGATGCCATCCACGAAAGTCGCCCTCGTCCGCTGTGAAAACTACGATCCCGCCCAGGTTGCACAGGCGATCCACCGACAGATCGATCTGCTCGGCGGTATCGCAACATTCGTCAAGCCAGGCGACTCGGTGCTCGTCAAGCCGAATTTCATCACCCCCCATTCACACCATCACAGCGCCGCCCAGACCCATCCGACGGTAATCATCGAGGTGGCCCGCCTGTTGAAAGACTGCGGGGCCCGACCGTTCGTCGCCGACTCGCCCTCCTGGGCGAACGCAGCCGCCTGTGCCCGTGTGTTGGAATTAACGGAGCCACTGCAAAAACTCGGCGTTCCCATCCGGCAACTGGACCGCCCCCGAAAGGTCAGGCTCGGATGCGACGGCCCGAGGGTGGGCCTCAGTTCCGCAGCGCTCGACGCGGACGCGATCATCAACCTGCCCAAGCTCAAAGCCCACCAGCAACTGACAGCCACCTTCGCCGTCAAGAACATGTTCGGGTGCGTCAGCGGCAAGCACAAAGCCCTCTGGCACTTCCGCAAGGGCGACGACACGACCGAGTTCTGCACGATGCTGATCGGAATCTACGAGCGTCTGGCGCCGGTCCTGACGATCATCGACGGGATCGTCGCCATGGAGGGCCAGGGCCCGATTCACGGCCAAAGCAGGCCGCTGGGCTGGCTTGTCGCAGGTACGGAACCGATCGCCTGCGAGCGGGTCTGCTGCGGCCTGATCGGCATGGCGCCCGAGACGGTCCCCATCATCCGAACCGCGAAGGAAATCGGTTTCGGCTGTGCGGACCCGACGCAGATCGAGGTGGTCGGCGATGCGATGCCGACGACGCCCTGCCCTGATTTCGTGATGCCGCGGCTGACGCCGATCAAGTTCACATTCGCGCGCATCTGCCGGAGCGTGGGCAAGCAGATTCTGATCCTGACGACCGGCTCAAAAGACGGAAGAACTCACTCGACTCGAAAGTAGTATCCACTCCCATGTATCAGAAGATGAGATTACCTCGCCCACTGTCAACTGCACTGCTGGCCTGCATCCTCCTCACAGGGGCGGGCGTCTGTGGATGCAGCCACACGGCGGTTCTGCCGCTGGGGGCCAACAACAACACCCGCCAGACGAGCAATCCCGCGTCGAGCCGGTGGGCCGAGCCATTGACTTGTCCAGGTCTGCCCAACCTGCACAAGGTCTCGGACGATCTCTATCGAGGGGCGCAGCCTACCGCCGAGGGCATCAAACAATTGCAGGCGATGGGGATCAAGACGGTCATCAACCTGCGGTCTTCGGACACGGACCGGGACATCCTCGATACAACAGGCCCGGCCGGCGAGCATATCCCCATGGTGGCCTGGCACGCCGGTGACGACGACGTCGTTCGATTCCTGCAGATCGTGACCGACGAGGACCGCCTGCCTGCCTTCGTGCACTGCCGGCGAGGCGCGGACCGCACCGGCCTGATGGTCGCGGCCTACCGCATCGTCGTACAGGGCTGGGACAAGGAACAGGCCCTCGCTGAGATGACCCAGGGCGGATTTCGTTTCTACAGCGGCTGGCAGAACCTCGTTCGCTACATCGAGGACCTCGATGTAGACGCAATCCGCCAACGCGCAGGCATCGTGGAACCCGCCGTCACTCGTTGACCGGCCTCAGTACCCGTCCGTCACCAACAGGCGTTCTTCAGGCTTCGGATTCTTCCTCCGCGTCGTCCGTCTTGGCCTGCAGGCTCGTCCGCTCGTTCCGCTTGATCGCGGCGTTGATCCGCTTGTGGGATTCCTCGACCGCCGGCAGAACCTCCAGCAACTGGTCCTGATCCTCGACATTGGCCGATCCCCACTTCTGGCCGGAACTCTTGCGTCCGATGGGCTCGACGCCTTCGAGGGCGTCGCCGCCGGTGAAGAGCGTCAGACGCAGCTTGTTCTGACGCGGGTGTACGTGAATGAAGGTCCGCTCGGGGCTGTAGAAGCTGATGGCGGTCTTGCCGACCCGGTAGAAGCACTGTTCGTCGACGGATTTCACATGGTCCGCAAGAGACTGGAACAGGCCGCGGATGCGGTCCTGGACGCCGTGGGTATCGAACCAGACGTCGAGGTCCTCGCCTTCCTCGCCGCCGACCGGCTCATCGGGCCTGCGAATCGGCCAGTTCTCCATCTCCCTGATGCGGTCCCGCAGTTCGATTACTTCGACCGGGCAGCCGGCCCAATCGTGCTCCCAGCAGATGAGCAGATCGCATCGGTCGGGTTCGCCGCCGTGCTGCTTGAAATCGCTCGAACGGTACTCGAATTCCACGCGGAGCCGCTCCCATCCTTTTCCGGTGAAGCGCCGCACGATCCCGTCCGGCGGTTCCGGCCGGATCTCCTCGACGTACATATTCAAATCTTCCGCCATCTTGGAGAACAGGAAAACCACTCCGCTCTCGTTCAACGGCGCGTAGACCATCCCGCGGAAATTGATCAGATCGCCGACTATGCTTCGTTCGATACTCGCCATTGGTCATTCCCTTCCTTGCCGTGACTCTTTGCCCATCCAGTAACAGACGCGTCCCTGATGGAGGACACGCCTTGTCATCGTATCGCCCTTGCGGGATTCCGCAAGGCATTTGTTTTCGGACCTTCACTATTCCAACGATTCGTCGCTCTCGGCCAGAGGCAGTTCGATCGTGAACGACGTCCCCTTGCCCTGCTCGCTATGAACGGAGATGCGTCCCTTATGCGCCTCGATGATCTTCTTGGCGGTCGCCAGGCCCAGTCCCGTGCCGCCCGAGCGCGACGAATGATACGGTCGAAACAACGTCGCGAGCATCTCCGGCGGGATGCCGCATCCCGTGTCGTTCACGTGGATGACCGCGTACTGTCCCCGACGCGCCGTGTGGATCATCAGTTCTCCGCCGGCGTTCATGGCCTGCTGCGCATTGATGAACAGGTTCAGCAGGACTTGTTTCAGGGCCCCCGCATCCACCCGGCACACCAACGGCGTGGGGAACAACCCCTGCCGGACCGTGAGCGAGTGGGTATACGCCTGCGGCGAGTAGAAATCGACCATGTCCCCCACCAGCTCGTTCAGGTCCACCGTCTCCAGTTGCAGTTCGGGGTGTCGGACATATTTCAGGAAGGCCTCCACGATCTGTTCGAGCCGGTCCGTTTCCTTTTGCACGATCTCGATCTTGCGGGAGGCGCCTGCGAGCTTCTGGCGACACTGATCCCACAATACCCGACCCGGATCGCTCAGATCGACGTCCTCCAGGGCCTCCTCCGCAAGCTTGAGGTTGACCTTGATCGTGGACAGCGGGTTCTTGACCTCGTGCGCGAGCTCGCCGGTGAGTCTCGTCAGTTCCTCATCGTGACTGGACGTCCCGGCGGAAGTCCTCTCGCGGTTGCGGCCTGTCCCGCAGACCCGCGCTACGGCAGCCGCACGGGCCCTGCGCAACTTCACACGTACTCGACGCCAAACCTTCTTCACACGTGGTGCACTCCCCTGGTGTCCGCGTCCCTCAACGCTCACGGCTCAAACAACAAGTGCATGGCTCGATACCCCTGAGCCATGCACTTGCGAGTTTCCACCATGCTGCCCATATGCGGTTTTAGCGATCGGACCGATCCCGGCGATCCCCTCGGCGGTCTCTTCCAGACGGCTTCGGCCTTCGTTCTCGATCGCGGTCTCTCGGCCGCTCTTCTCCCGCCGGACGGGGTTTGACTTCTTCTTTGATGCCCAGTTCCGCCAGCGCGGCCTTGCGAGAAAGCTTCAGGCGTCCCTGATCGTCGATCAGGATCAGCTTGACCGGAATCACGTCACCGACCTTGCAGACCTCTTCCACGTGCTTGATGTACCCTTCGCTCAACTCGCTGACGTGGCAGAGCCCCTCCACGCCGGGCA
>ENA-UPTA01006726-UPTA01006726.1-activated-sludge-metagenome-genome-assembly--contig:-NODE-6726-length-10079-cov-5.776337_pt1 | contig 10079 bp, 6 predicted proteins | sample MGYA00238184_ERZ773361 | MGnify/ENA primary metagenome ERZ773361 (study PRJEB29100, sample SAMN05720205) | activated sludge metagenome | isolation source: anaerobic digester from wastewater...
TCCGATCTACTGCGAAAAATTTGCCGAAACCATTACCGGACTGACGAAAGGCGCATCGATGACATCCCTCAATATTGAAACTGCCGCAGGGGGACGGATCATTAAGGGGACCATTGAGAACCTGTGGCCCGGGGGAGTGATATTGTACCGTCCGGCACATGTCAATCCTTCGGAAAAACTGAAGGCATGGATTCTTCGGTGCCTCCTCCTCGGAGTCGGTGATAAACGGGAGGTTATTGCCGCGGGAACAGATGCGGTGTACACCTTTGATGAACGGGAACCTGCCCCTGTGCTGGAATCGCTCATTGAACTCTACGACCGCGGCCGGCGGGAGCCCCTGCTGTTTCTGCCGAATAGCTCCTATGCCTTCGCGGAATCAATGATGAAATACGATGATAAAAACCGTGCTCGTGAGGCGGCCCGCGACGCATGGGAGGGCAGCAGTTTCCGGAGAGGCGATTCAGAGGATGCATACATGGCGAAGTGTTTCGAAATCATGGAGATATTCAGCCGTGAATTTATGCGTATCGCTGAAACCGTATACGGCCCGATGCTTGGCGCGATCAACAGGATGGAACAGTGAAACCATTTGATATAATAGCCCATCCCCTTGAGGGGACCACGCTGATCGAAGCGAGCGCCGGTACCGGGAAGACCTATACCATCGCGGGGCTGTACCTTCGCCTGATACTGGAGAAGGACATGGAGCCGGGGAAAATCCTTGTGGTGACCTTTACCCGCGCCGCAACAGAGGAGCTTCGCGACCGGATACGGAAACGCCTTCGCGACGCGCTCCATGCCTGCCGTGAAGGGAAGGTCCTCAATACCGGTGACCGGCTCCTTGACAGTATCGTTCTCCGTCATGCAGGGGACAGGGAGGCCGTGGGGAAACTGTCCGGGGCCCTCCGTGATTTCGATGAGGCCGCCATCTTCACGATACACAGTTTCTGCCAGCGGGTGCTCCGCGAGAACGCCTTTGAGAGCAGTTCTCTTTTTAACACGGAACTCGCGAAAGACCAGACGGAAATGTCGGGGAAGATCGCTGATGATTTCTGGCGGATACATTTTTATTCCATGCCACTTCTCCTCGTGAAGTACTACAGAGAGAAGTACGGTCTTTCCGGAGATGACTTTGCCTCGCTGCTGAAAAAATATTCCCCTGACCCGAATTTTACTGTTGTCCCCGATGAGAAGCCGGTGGAAATAAAGGAAATCCTGAACCAATTCACCGCCCTCGAACACAGTTTCTCTGAACTGCGTACGCGGTGGAACGCGGGGAAGGGCCGTATCGCTGATCTGCTGCTTCAATATGACGGCCTCATGAGAAACAAATACCGGAGTGACTGGGTACAGGGATGGATTGCGTCCCTGGATTCTTTTTTTGAACAGGGCGAGCCGCTCTATCTTTTTGACAGGTTCGATAAGTTTACCCGTGAGGGAATTGACGCCGGAATTAAAAAGGGCCATGAAACACCGGATGAACAGTTCTTTGATGAATGCACCTCGTTCATGGCGCTCAATGAAACCCTTTGCGGGATGATAGACCGGCACCTGCTGTGGCTGAAAAAATATTTTTTTACATATTACCGGGAAGAACTGGCACGGAGAAAATCGGAAGAGAGCATCCGTTCCTTCGATGATATTATCGCCGACATGCATCAGGCGCTCCGGAGCAGGGGAGGGAAGGAAATGGCCCGTGCCGTCGGGGCACGGTTCTCCGCCGCGCTGATCGACGAATTCCAGGACACCGACCCCCTGCAGTATGATATTTTCACCGGGATTTTCAGGGATGCAAACCATGTACTTTTTCTCATTGGAGATCCGAAACAGGCGATTTACGGATTCCGAAGCGCTGATATATTCGCCTATCTGAAAGCAAAACACAATGTTGACGCGCAGGCGACCCTTATTGAGAACTGGCGCAGTACATCGGATCTTATCGGAGGGATCAACGCGGTCTTTTCCACGGGAAACAATCCCTTTGTATTTGATGATATCGAATTCACTCCCGCCGTCGCGGCAAAGGATACATTACAGGGCCTTACTGTCGAGGGGGAGGAAAACGGAGCTCCCCTGAAGATATGGTTTCTGGAAAGTTCACACGGGGATGACCGCGGGAAGATCAGCAAGCCTGTGGCGGAGTCTCTTTCTGCGAAATCGACGGCAGATGAAATATCGAAGCTTACGGACAGAGGAAGCAGGGGTGAGGCCTGTATTGACGAAAAGCCTCTTTTACCGAAGGATATCGCTGTGCTGGTGCGGAAGAACAGACAGGCCAGGATGATACAGCAGGAACTGGCCGCTCTCGGAATACCCGCAGTTCTCTACGGTTCGGAGAGCATTTTCAGCTCACGGGAAGCGGAGGAGATAGTGCATGTCATGGCTGCAGTCCTTGAACCGGGGAATGGAAACAGGGTTCGTGTCGCCTGCGCCACTGATCTGTTAGGCATGAAGGCAGAGGAAATCCATGACGTAACCGGCGATGACATGAAGTGGGAGGAACTGAGCGGAAGGTTCTACCGCTACCATGATATATGGCGCCGTGAAGGATTTTCGCGGATGTTCCGGACGGTGCTCCGGGAGGAATCAATCCGTGAGCGGATACTGCGGCTGTATGACGGAGAACGGCGAATGACAAACTACCTCCACTGTGCGGAGGTAATCCACCGCCGGGAGGCGGAAAACGGTCCCGGCATGGAGGGGCTTTTTACATGGTTTGTGGACCGCTGCCAGGAGGGTGACGCTTCAGACGAGCACCAGCTTCGTCTTGAAACCGATGAAAATGCCGTGACCATCGTCACAATACACAGCAGCAAGGGGCTTGAGTATCCGGTGGTGTTCTGTCCGTTTCTTTTTGATGGTGTGAAGGTTGACGGTGATTATTTTACGTTTCACCAGCCCCCTCACAACGGCGTGGTGCTTGATATCGGCAGCGGTAACAATGACAATAAAATGCATGCCCGGATGGAGGAGCTCGCGGAAAGCGTACGCCTGATGTACGTAGCCCTCACAAGGGCGAAGTACCGCTGCTACCTCACCTGGGGGATGATAAATAAAGCCGAAACCTCGGCGCCATTCTACCTTTTTCATGGAAGGGACCTGCGCAGCGAACCTGAGAATATACTGCAGTCCTTGTCTGAACGGAGCAAAGAGCTGGATTCTGATACCTGCCGTGGTGAAGTCATGGAAATTTCCCGTGCTTCAGGAAATAGTATCAACGTTGAAGTGATTGCTGTTACGGAGGGAATTCCATTCGCACGGGTGCATGAAAAAGGGGAATCTCTTTCCTGCTGTGAATTCAACGGCACAATTGTCAGGAACCGGAGCATGGTGAGCTATTCATCCCTCGTGAAGGGGGCGAAGGACGTCAGCGCAGCGGCAGATCATGACAGCTATGATGTGTCCACTATCGCGGTGGTTGACCGGCCCGCGGCATCTGACATTTTCAGTTTTCCACGGGGGGCCGGCGCGGGAAACTGTATCCACTGGATATTCGAAAATTCTGATTTTACCCGGCATGACGCGGGGAAAAACAGGGCGGTCATTGAGCAGGGCCTTGTACGGTTTGGATTCCCGGTGTCATGGACTGGCGTTATAGATGAAATGATGTCCCGTGTACTGAATGCTCCTCTCGGGGAGAAGGGGGACGCTCCGTATCTTCGGGACGCGGGGAAAGGCGACCGGATCAATGAAATGGATTTCATGGTTCCCCTCGACGCGCTGACTCCCGAAGCGGTATGTGAAGCCGCCGGAGTTGATGCTGATTCGCATGATGCCGGCAGTCTCAGGGATGTCTTCGGCTCTCTTTCGTTCAGTGAAGTGAGGGGATACCTGCGGGGATTTATCGACCTGGTGTTTCGTCATGATGGACGGTACTATATCGTGGACTGGAAATCCAATCACCTCGGAAATTCGCCGGACGCCTATTCGCCGGAGCGCATGGCGGTGGAGATGAAGCATCACAACTATTATCTGCAGTATTATCTGTACACTGCCGCGCTCCACCGCTATCTGACGCTGCGCCTTCCGGGATACCGCTATGAAGCGCATTTCGGCGGAGTGCGGTATGTTTTTATCAGGGGCGTCGGCCCGGGGGGGGGAACCGGGATATTCCGTGATCTGCCTCCCGTGAATCGCATCCTGAAGCTCTCTGCCGCCCTGGGTGATATCGCCGGAGGATGCCGCATATGAATATACTGATTGATGCGCTCTGGAATCAGCCCTGTTTCTCTCCCCTCGACCGCCGGTTCGCCGACTTTCTGTATGGTCTTGACGGAACGGGGAACAGCTTCCTGAAACTCGGGGCGCTGCTGGTAAGCAGCCGCACCGCGAGAGGGGATATCTGCATTGAAATCACCCGGATTGGCGGTATGGAAGCGGAGGAACTGCTTCGTGAATATGAAATATACGGTGATGTGAACGCTCTGCCGTCAATGAAGCTTCCCGCTTCGGGGAAGTGGCTCAAAGAACTGAAAAAAAGCACGTGCGTGGTGTCATCCGGAGAATACGGTCCCCTTGTCCTTGACGATGACGGGCGGCTGTATCTGTACCGCTACCGGGAATATCAGCAGCAGATTTATGAAAACATACGTGCGAGGGCAGGACAGCGCAATACTGATGTCGATACTATTTCGCTCCGTCATGGAATTGACCGGCTCTTCCCCTCCGGCGATGCCGGTGAAACAGACTGGCAGCGTGTGGCGGTATATGCCGCGGTGAGGTCACGGGCCGCAGTTATCTCCGGCGGTCCGGGAACAGGGAAAACTTCCACCGTGGGGAAGATACTGGTGCTCCTTATTGAACAGGGGTTGAAGGCCGGGAAGGTCCCCGCAATAGCACTTGCGGCGCCCACAGGAAAAGCCGCCGCACGCATGAAGGAGGCCCTGACCGGTTCCCTGAAAACAATGGATATAGACCCTGCGGTGTTTGATGCGATACCGAAGGAGGCCTCCACCATTCACCGCCTCCTGGGATCAGTTCCTGACTCGCCGTATTTCCGCCATAACGCGGATAATCCCCTGCCCTGGGACCTCGTGGTGGTGGACGAGTCCTCAATGGCGGATATCGCTCTCATCGCGAAACTTCTCACCGCCCTGCGGGAGGATGCGGGAATAATCCTTCTGGGTGACAAGGACCAGCTCGCATCGGTCGAAGCGGGGGCGGTCCTCGGTGATCTCTGCGACACCGGAAATATTCACGGTTATTCAGCAGAATTTGTGAAAAGCGCGGAGGAAGCCGCGGGGACCTCGATCCCTCCCGGTCGGCAGCGTGAGGGGGAGCCTGTAATCGCGGAGGCTCTTGTGGTCCTTGAAAAGAGCTACCGCTTCGGAGGAACGAGCGGTATCGGGGAACTGAGCCGGGCAATTCAGCGCGGCAGCGCGGCGGAAGCTGTCAGGCTGTTGCGGGAGGGAACCCGTGGAGATATCATGCTCAATGATTCAGCTCACGGCAAAGGATTTACGGATTATCTCACTGAAACAATTGCTGACCGGTACGGTCCCCTCCTTGCATCGAAGAGCCCCGAAGAAGCGCTGCTCCTGTTTTCGAGCTTTACGGTGCTCTGTGCCCTGCGGAGGGGTCCCTTCGGTGTGGAACGCATTAACGAGCTGATAGAACGGATACTGGTGGAGCGGGGTTTTATCGACCCCCATGAGCCGTGGTACCACAGGCGCCCTGTGATGATAACCAGAAACTGTTATGAGCTGAATCTCTTTAATGGAGATATGGGAGTTGTCTTCGGTTCCCCTGAGGGGAAAAAGGTTTTTTTCCCCTCAGGGGAGGGAGGTGTGCGGGGAATAAATCCATCACGGCTTTCCGGGTATGAGACGACCTACGCGATGACGGTGCACAAGAGTCAGGGGTCCGAATACGATCATGTCCTGCTTATTCTGCCGGACAGGCCCTCGCCGGTGCTGACCCGTGAGCTTCTTTATACCGCGGTTACCAGGGCACGGAGCACTGTCGAAATATGGGGTACACCGGATATCGTGCGTGAAATGATTGCGGCGCCCACAAAGCGGAAGTCAGGGCTCCGTGATCTCCTCTGGAATGAACAGGGTGGAACCGATGAGTAACCTCATGGTACGCAGTCGGGCACCGAAATACCGGGAACTTGTTCAGCGAAGCTGGTCAATAAGCTGGCCCATGGTGCTCATCATGGGCTTTGAGTTTCTCATAAGCCTCACCGATGTCTATATCGCGGGACTCCTCGGGAAGGAGTATCAGGCGGCAGTGGGATTTTCAACACAGATGTATTTTATCTTTATTGTCATCGCGAATGCCCTTACTGTGGGTACCGTGGCGACGGTGGCGCGAATCTATTCCGGGAGCACCCGTGAGGAACTCTCCAGCTCTGTGTTTACCATACTTGTCGCGGTTGCTGTCTCAGGCCTTCTTCTCGGTGTATTCGGTTTTACCATGTCGGGACCCATTGTTTCAATGCTCAATATACCGGACCTGGTAAAACGCAACGCGATACCGCTCATAGAGATATATGCGGCGGGGGCGGTGTTTCATTATTTTCTGATTAACAGCAACGGCATTCTCAGGGCAACGGGAGGTATACGGCGGTCCCTTGTTACCATGGGGGTTGTCTGTGTTGCAAATGTGGGACTGAATGTCCTCTTCGTGTTTTATACTCCTCTGGGATTCAGGGGTATCGCGCTGTCAACGGTAGGGGGCCTTGCCGTCGGTGCATGTATAAACTGGCATCACCTGCGTCCCCTGGCGGGAGTTTCGCGGATATTCAGAAGGGAATTTCTGAGAAAGGTTGCCGCCATAGGATGGCCGTCAGGGCTGCAGCAGGTGTCATGGCAGGTGGGGTCCACGGTGATGTTTCTTATTTTAAGCGCTCTCCCTTTTCACCGGATTGAGGTAATTGCCGCGTTTACCAACGGTCTGCGGATTGAATCGGCGATATTTCTGCCGGCCTTCGCTCTGAATATGGCAAATGCCGTGGTGACGGGAAATCTTCTCGGCGAGGGGCGGAAGGAGGAGGCCTTTCGCGCGGGAATGGTGACGGCGGGCCTCGGTGTACTGCTGATTACGGCGCTCACCGCGGTGGTAGTGCTGAACGCTGAACTGCTTGCTTCTTTTTTATCACATGACAGGATTGTAGTACATGAGTGTGTGCGCTATATTTATATAAGCATGATAAGCGAGCCCTTCATGGCATGGGCGGTGATACTGGGAGGGGCTCTGAACGGGGCCGGGGACACCAGGGGCGTGATGATAATTATAATTCTCAGCTTCTGGATCGTTCGCATACCTGCGGCGTTTCTGTTCGGGGTTTCCCTGCATTTTGGTCCCCCTGCCATGTGGTGGGCGATGAATGCGTCGATATTTGTCCATGCAATATTCTTGTCGAGACGTTATTTCAGGAGGAAATGGCTTGAATTACAATAGGGAGAAGCTTGGTTTCCATCACAGGGAAACGCTGTATAATAAACTGAAAAAAATACCAATTCACCTGTCTGAATACAGCTTCGCGAACCTGTATCTTTTCAGAGAAGTGCATAACTATGAAGTGCTGAAGATGGATGATGTATTTATAACAGGAATCACCTATGATGGAATGCCGTATGTTATGCCAACCACGGATATCAGGAATATTGATTCAGCGATGTTATATAAACTCATTGATGAATTTGGGGCGATGTTTCCTGTGCCCGAAGAGTGGCTGTCCTTCTTCGATACAGGGAAATACGAAATGACCTATAATGATGGTGATACTGACTATATATACACCCTTGATACGATGCGTGAATATGCGGGGAAGAAGCTCCATAATAAAAGGAACCTCCTCTATCAGTTTCAGCGGTTGTATTTCCATGAAGCCTTTCCACTGACACCGGAGAGGCTCGGGGACGCACGGAATGTCCTTGCGTCGTGGCAGGAGGAGTCAGGATCCGCCGAACATGAAACTGATTACCGGGCATGTGCCGAGGCGCTGGATCTGTTTACTGAACTGGAACTCTGCGGCGGGATGTATTATGCCGAGGGGGAGCCGGCGGGATTTATTCTCGGAGAGGACCTCAGTGATAATATCTTTGCGTTTCATTTCGCCAAGGGAAAAAGGAAATTCAAAGGGCTGTACCAGTTCATGTATAACAGTTTCGCGAAAATTATGCCGGAGCAGTTCTGCTGTTTTAATTTTGAGCAGGACCTGGGGATGGAATCCCTGCGCAGATCAAAGTCATCATATCATCCAACAAGTATGCTGAAAAAATACAGGGTAACACTGATAAAATAATAGCAATATTCTGACATTATAATACTGTCGTACAGAGCACAATCAGCATTCAAAAAACGCAGTTCAATAATAATTATAAAGGAGATCGTCATGGAACTGAATCATCCTGAAGTGACCCAGCAGGCGATGAACATTCTCAGAAGCGGTGAAAATTTTCAATGGTTTGTCATACCTCTTCTGGCGCTGGTGATGTATGTGTATTTCAATGAAGCTTCCAATAAAAACTGGAAAGGAATTGCCGCAGGTCTTTCATTGTACATGGTGCACTGGTTTGTTGAAATTGTAAACGGCCTCATACAGCATTTTTCCGGTCATGCCCTCTGGACCGTTCCTGAAGGCACTGCATTTCTGATCCTTGTGGGAGTCGGCGTGGAGCTGAGCCTTATGTTTTCCATTGCGGGCCTCATCTTCAGCAAGATCCTTCCGGAAGACCCGAAAGCGAAGATACTGGGCATCAACAACAGGCTTTTTATCGCAATAGGAAATGCGGCGTTCTTCTCTGTCTTTGAAATCTTCCTTGTGAAAACGAAAGCCTTTGTCTGGGTGTATCCGTGGTGGGGGGCTCTTACGGTGTTTATAACTGTATATATCCCCTTCTGGGTGGTGTCCATGTATTGTTATGACTGGGCGCCTAAAACACAGAGGGTGGTAATCGGCTCCATGTTTGCGGTAAACGCGCTTATGATAGTTGTATTTGCCGGAATATTGGGGTGGATATAGAAACTGCTGTGGTACAATTCTACCAATGAGTTTTATCAGTATTGGGAAAAATATTACGCGGTACAGGCGGGCATCAGCGTTTCCCGCTCTCCGCGTTTCCTTTTTCAATATGATTAATTGATCCCTTCAGTGCTGCGGGGAGGGGGATCTTTTCCCCCTTTTCGTAATCATACATGACAAGGGTTGCTTTTCCTGTTGCGGCGGTGCCGGTTTTTTCACTGATAATAACGAATTCCATGGGGAAACTGGTTTTACCCATGGATTGTATCCGCGCCCCCACGGTGAGCCTGTCGGGGAAGGACAGCGGGTTGAGGTATCTACATGAAGATTCAGCCATAATCGGCCCGATGTTGTCTCTACGTTTCAGGTCAAGTATCCCTAACTTCTCGTAATAGGCAAAACGGGCTGTTTCGAAATAGCGGTAATACATGTTGTTGTTCACATGTCCGAATGCGTCCATATCACTCCAGCGGACATCAATTGTTGATACCACGGGATAATTATGCAATGAGTTCATGATGGCGTGATTTTCCTTCCCTGAGATTGCATTATGGCACTTCCCAAAACACTGAAATACTGATGCTGATTGCAGATTCCAACTACCGCGGTTTCCCGTACAAAAGGCTTAAAAAACAGCTGCTATACGTGACCTTATATCCGTAAAAGATTTGACGGCAAACACTATTTTTTTACATCCTGTAAAAAAGAAAGATTATCTGATAAATTAGTTTTAGTAAAGGGCAGGACTATGAGTGAAGCAAAACCATATATAGGGTATGAATTTACCGGGATAAGCCCCCTTACCGAATCTTTGTATAAGTTCGGGATTGACTTCAGCATCATTCAGGACCCCACTATCCCGGATGTTTTCACCGCGCAGCCGGATATCCTGAACGTGGAGACCGATGCGATTCGTGTGGGGCAGCTGTCGCGGGAAGGGAAGGTGCTCTATTTTGCCGAGTTCGGCCTGATGCTTGGTGAAATCACCAGGTCCTATGTGACCTTCATCTTTGACCATCATCCCACGGTGAAAGACATGGCGGCAGCGGCGGGTGATATTGAGGAGCTGACCCTGAAACGGCTGAAAGCGGTACAGGGGGACGGTAAT
>ENA-UPTA01006727-UPTA01006727.1-activated-sludge-metagenome-genome-assembly--contig:-NODE-6727-length-10074-cov-6.905480_pt1 | contig 10074 bp, 7 predicted proteins | sample MGYA00238184_ERZ773361 | MGnify/ENA primary metagenome ERZ773361 (study PRJEB29100, sample SAMN05720205) | activated sludge metagenome | isolation source: anaerobic digester from wastewater...
GAAAAGCCCTAGAAGTCTTCCGACTTGTTTTGGGGAGGCTTATTCAGGTTTCCGTCTTTATTATCTTCATTTATTGAATGTTCATCAATAAGATTATAATCTTTGCGAAGTACACTGAATTCAGTACGTCTGTTCAACTGATGGCATATTTCCTGTTTCTCCTTGCCAGGGAGTTTATCGATAAACTCAGGAGTAAGAACATCTCCTGCTTTCAGAAAGGGGAATTGTGCAGCGGTTTTTTCATCGATTACTTTGGGCATTGTTTCTCCAAAACCTTTGGAAGTAAGGCGAAGTGAATCGATACCATTAAGAACCAGATAATCAACGCACGATTTGGCACGACGGTAAGAGAGATCCATGTTATAATCATCACCACCCCTGTAATCGGTATGTGCACGGAGTTCTATTGTTATATGCGGGTTATCGTTCAGAGTTTTTACAAGGTTGTCAAGTGAAACGGTGGATTCAGGGCGTAAATCGGCTTTAGCAAGCTCATATTCAATATTTGGAAGTTCAATGATCAATGGAATCTTAGCCAGATTCAGGTCGATAAAAATTACAGTGTCGTATTCAACGCCTTTGGTAGTAAACGAAACGGAATTTGCAAAATAATTTTCATTAACCATGGCTTTTAAGGTATAGTTTTTCCCAGGCACAAGTTCAAATGAGAAAGCACCGGTAGCATCTGACTTCATTTCCTTAACAATGCTCTGGTCATCGAGTAGGGTTACCGATGCATCCTTCAAACGAACAATTTTAGACATGTCTGTTGTGTCCTTAACAAATCCCTGCACCTTGACAATCAGCGGAGGGAGAATAAAACTGTAGATGTCGTCGCCACCTTTGCCGCCCGGGCGATTTGAGGAGAAATACCCTTCTTCGTTATTGCCTTTGAAAACGATACCGAAATCATCGTATGAGGAATTTATCGGATACCGGAGATTTTGGGCATCTTTAAAAAGGCCCCCCTCATAAGGTGTTGCAACGAAAATGTCAAGACCGCCCATACCACCTCTGCCATCGGAAGCAAAATACAATTTATTGTCCTCTTTCAGATATGGGAATACTTCATCACCGGTGGTATTGATATTGTATCCCAGATTAGCTACATTCGATATCTGGCCTGTCTTGATGTCAAAGTCAGCTTTATACAAGTCCATGCCACCATAGCCACCCGATTTGTTACTCGCAAAAACCACATGATTTCCGGTCTTGCTAATAGCAGGATATCCCACTTCAAAGCCTTCAAATCCGGGAATATTTATTTCGACAGGAGTTGACCAAACATTTCCTCTTTTAGATGCAAAATACAGTTTACAGGGAATGTCGATGTTTTTACCGGCTTCACAACGGGTGAATATTATTTCAGTGCCTCTGGGACCAACCGAAGCAGCTCCTTCGTCAAACTCCGAATTGATTTCTCCAACAAGTGGTGTCGGTTCGCTCCAGGTGCCTTTACGATCTTGAGCTGCTTCGAAAAGGTCGGTGAATTTCTGCCCCGATTTGTAATTGTCTCTGTTTCCTAATGTACCATCACGCGATGTTGTGAAGTAAATGCTTCGATAATCTTTAGATGACCATACCGGTGAAAAGTCAAGTTTTGCCGAATTGAAATTTGCAACATTGGTTACTTTGTAACGCGTTGGGCGGTTAATCCATTTGGGAGCATTGATACACGATTCTTTACCGTTCAAAGCACGGTAATCGTTAGGCTCTTTTTTTAAATATAACTCGTATATGTTGATGGCTTTTTCGTATTTTCCGCTCATTCGCAATGCGTCGGCATATTTCAGCAATACCTCACCTTTGTTTAATTCGGGATTATCGGCATTCTCATACGTTATAATTGTAAAAGCTTCCGTAAAGCTTTCTTCAGCCTGAGTGAATTTGCCGATTTCGAAATAGGAGATTCCTAGTCGAAAGCAAACTCTGGCTTTTTCATCTTTTGTTTTAATTGCCGGCAGGGCTTTCTGATAATAATCAGCTGCAATTTCGAACATATAACTGTCGAAGGCTTCGTCGCCTTTTTCGATTAACGATTGCTGGGCAAATAGCAGTGAACCGGCAAATGTTAAAATCAGTATGGTAATAATGCGCTTCATAAAAAAAAATTTTTCAAATATACATTCTTAAAGTCATTTTACAAGAAATATTTCTCTAGTAAAGTGTTTGGTTTCGTTTAAATCGTTGGTTGAGATTTCAATTTTTTCAGTTTTATAATCAGAATGATAGAAATACAAATAATAATCCGACTTTTTATCGAGCTTGATCATGTATTTCCCAACCTGATTTGTCTCGAAAGTAGCCAATACTTTATATTCGGTATTCATCAGGCTTATTTTAACATTGCTTAGAGGTTTATTTGCCTGTTTGTCCCAAACCGTGCCGCTAACATCGAAGGTGATTTCGGTTTTATAAAAAAGATATATGTCCGATTTTCCCATACCACCAATACGTTCTGATGACAAATAACCTTGTTCTTCATCGTCCATAAAAACTATGCCAAAGTCATCGTGCGGAGAGTTTATAGGATACCCCATATTCTCGATTTCGAATGCTACTCCCCCAAGTGGAACGGCTTTAAAAATGTCGTAACCACCCATACCCGGGTGACCGTTTGAAGCAAAGTAAAATATGTTGTCGGAACGGACGTAAGGATAGCTTTCATCGCAACGTGTGTTTATCGCAGGACCAAGGTTCTGAGGAGCACCAAATAAATCCGATTTTTTTGCCCTTGAAACCTTATATATGTCTTTACCACCATAACTTCCAGGTAAACTATCAGCAGTAAAATATAGCGTTAATTCGTCATACGAAATACAGGGGTGTCCGATGGAAACCTTTTCGGGAAGCTCAGGAATATATACTTGCTCAGCTTTAGTCCAGTAATTACCGCTTTTCGTGGCCACATATATTCTGCATGCTTTGTCGCTTCGTGTGCTGTGTAAACAGCGGGTGAAGTAGAGATTTTTAGATTGCCTGTTAAGTGAAGCAGTACCTTCATCGTATTTCGTATTAACATCTCCCGGAATTTTTTCGGCCAACGACCAGAACCCATCTTTCAATTGTGTGGTTCTGTAAATGTTTGAATACGATTCACCGGATTCCTTGTTTGTTGGCACTTTACTTTCGAGATAACGTGAACTGGTGAAATATACTGTGCTGTAATCTTTAGCATCGAAAAACGGGCAATAATCCATTTCTGCAGTATTAAAACTCGGCATTATCTGAACATAGTATTCTGACCTCTGCTGCATCCGTTCTTTGCAATATTTCAGACTATTATATTTATTTCTTCCAATAGTATCGTCGGGTGCAAGCGAAATATATTTCTGGTAATTTTTTTCTGCTTCATTGAACTGCTCAATCATTTGCAGCGATTCTCCAAGAAAAAGATATGCTTCGTTAATGCCTGGCCCTGAAGAAATAGATAACCTGAAATACCCAACTGCATCTGCAGGTCTCGAGAGCTTCAAATAAGAAAGTCCAACATAAAATGCAGCTTCCGATCTTTTGATAGGGTCGGTTTTTGTGTTATTTGCCACGGGCTCTAACTTCCGGATGCAGGTATAGTATTGCTCTTTGGAGTATGAATTTATTCCGCTTTTAAGCCCAAACTGACTGAATAAATTGTTGCACGTTGCAATAAATAAAACAATTAAAAGAAAGTATTTCATCAATTTTTATGATTAATGTGCATAAATATAGATAATTTTTAAAAATGCAACAATAACCGGGATGAAATAGAAAAAAAAACAGCCCTAAAATTTGGTGTAATAATAAGGCTGCTTTAATTTATTTTCTATCGAATTACCTGAAGTCAGTCAAAACATCCATCAGTTTTTTCCTTGCAAAATAAATGCGACTCTTAACCGTGCCAATAGGCAGATTCATCATTTCCGCAATTTCGTGATATTTATAACCATTTACAAAACTGGTGAAGGGTATTTTGTAATCATCTTCGAGCGATTCCAAAGCATGTACAATTTCGCTATTACCAAGCACGGAATCAGGAGTCTCGGCATCGTAACGAGTGTTGCGTAAAATATACTCGTCGTCGCTTGTGTCACGAATCGTTTTTTTCGTTGATAGCTTATTGAATGTGTTTATAAACGTATTTTTCAAGATTGTAAACAACCATGCGTTGAAGTTTGTATCGTTCGTATATTTTTCGGTATTTGACAGAACCTTCAGGAAAGTTTCCTGAACAAGGTCCTTGGCACTGTCTTCGTCATTTGTAAGGCTTAGTGCATAGTAGGTAAGGCCGCTCTGAGCTTGTATTAATCTGTGGTTTAAATTGTCGATATTCATGATGTGTTGTATTAAATAGTTATTTAGGTACAAAAATACCTAATTAATTTTAAATTCCAAATATTTTCATAAAAAAAATGTTAAAAATTATTTAATTATTGATAATCAAACAGATAGGGTATAATAAAATTCATTAAAATTCGTAAAATTACCTAAAATTATACTGTCCGCTTTTAATACGCCAAATAATATTAGCCAGATCTGCTTACGAAAGATATTCTTTTTTAACATGTTCAAGCAAAGCCTGTTCGGTTGGGTCAAGCTCATTGTCGATATGAGCAGCCTTTTCCATGAGTTTATAAATTTTCTCACGGTCTTTTTTATCGTCAGGCATACGTAATACCAGCTGGTTGTTTTTAGCCATATCGATCATGCCCTGGATTTTATTTGTATCATAACCCCATTTTTTTGCAATCAGATTGGCAAAATCAATTTCTTCCTGCGTAAATTTTCCGTCTGCAGCAATTATTATCAGTACGTTATTAAAAGCATAATCGCGAATTTTGAACATTGCATCGATTTTTCCCGGTTTAATACCGGCAGCAAATTTGTCGTACTGAGTTCTGTAGAATTGGGTATAATCGGCAATATCCATGATATCGGTAATAATCCACTCATACATCATTGAGTTAATGGTTGCACCACAATAAGGGCAGGTGAGGTCAGTAGTATCGCCCAATGTTCCCCCGCATGAGGGACACTGGTGTGCATACAACGATGCTTTGGGCTGTTGAGCTTTGGCATCTCTGCTGAGCAACACAATTCGTGAAGAAGAAACAACCGCCGGATCAATAATGGTGAGAGAACCTTTCGAAACAGATACCCGTTGGTACGACATTTTTACAGAAACTGTAAGGCTGTTGATGTTGCTATCAGAAAGTCCTCCAATTAAGGTTACATCGCTTAAGAAAATTCTGTTATACAGGAATGGTGATGAATTTTGTATTTCTGTTGATAGTTTTTCGAACAATTCGTTGCTGACAAACCTTCTCATCAGCTCCGGTTTTCGCAGCACCCTTGCAGTTTCAATCTGAAGAAACCCATTACTGGTAATATCTTCGATATATTGAACTGAAAAATCAGGGTATTCCTGAGTGAGCCCTTCGAGCCTGTCGCCAAGATTGCGGCTAAGGTCATGTAGCGCATTCCCCGATTTGTAATCGTCGGCTTGGGTGATTTCTGCAAGAACCCAGTCGTAAGCACCGCTATTGGTAATGGTCGAACAGTACGGACACTTGCTTATCTCTCCACCATCAAGGGGAAGCTCTCCACCGCAATTGGGGCAATTTACGGTGTGGTACATATCTTTTTCAACAGCTCCCGTTTTTCTTATAAATGACCAGTATTCCACAAATTCTTCACGCCCACCTGAAGCAAGCTGTTTGAACTCCTCCGAGATAAATTTATCGGTAATAACTGCATGAATGGCAACGTGAACTACGTCATTCACCCCATCCTGATAGGCTTTATCGAGGTACACACCCTTAACATCGATTTTAGCGAGTTCGTTTAGCTGCTTGAGCATATCCATCATTTTAAACTGAATGTTCAATCGCTGATACATCCCATCGCTAATGTAGCGCCTGACTTTACCCATATTTTTAGCTGCCCAGGCTTCCTGCAGTTGAACAAAAGCAGTTTTAACCTTTTCGGTGAATGAGGCAACATCCAAACCGGGTAAAGAAATGGTTTTTACGCCCTCAGCCTGCATTTTTGCTGTATTGGGAATTGAATTAAGAATAGAACGCTGTTTGGCTTTTTTTCGTAGGATAAAATACAATACAACTATTATTGCTAATATTATAATATTCCAGGGAAAAAAATCCGGGTTAATTAACAAGTATAATATTAAATATATAATTCCACCATCACCTCCGCCTCCGCCATTGCTGCTGCCTCCACCTCCGGCACCGCCCATTCGGGCTTCAGCTGCAAAAGGGAAACACATGACCATTGTAATTAAAAATAAAAAAACTAATACCTGCCTGTGGCGTGTGAGAAAAGAAAGAATAGTTTTCATGGTTATTGTTTTTGTGTCAATCAATTGTAAAAGTACATAATAAATTGTTAAAATAACAACGATAAAGAATATTTTTGCACCTATGGTTGTGTATCTATGAAACAGGCATCTTTACTTAAAAATCTTTTACCGGGCATGCTTCCACTGCTTATTTTCATTGCGGCTGATGAAATATGGGGTACGCAGGTAGGTTTGTATGTAGCTGTTGCAACAGGCATTACCGAACTTATAATAATATATATCAAACAACATAAACTCGAGAAGTTTGTCCTTCTCGATACGTTGCTCATCGTTGCCCTTGGAATCATTTCGTTACTAACCGAAAATGCAGTTTTCTTTAAAACCAAACCTGCCATTATCGGTGTAATTTTATGCGTAATTGTAGGTATATCAGTATTTTCAGGTAAGAATCTGATGCTGTTAATGTCGCGTAGATACCTTAAAAATTTTTCAATTGATAAGGAGGCCGAAAAACGCCTGAATTTTACATTAACAATTCTGTTTTGGATTTTAGTTATGCATACATTATTGGTTTTATATGCAGCATTTTATATGAGTGAAAGGGCATGGGCTTTTATAAGCGGTCCTTTGCTTTTCATAGTTTTTGGTGCTTTTATATTTTTTGAATTCCTAAGAGTTCGGTTTCATAAACCGTTGGCTGTTACACCCTTTAGTGAATGGGTCCCGCTAGTCGATGAAAACGGGCGATTGACCGGAAAAGCTACCCGCGAAGCAGTTCATAATGGAAGCAAGCTTTTGCATCCAGTAGTTCATTTGCATATAATTAACGGAAACAGAATGATATTGCTTCAGAAGAGGAGCATTTCGAAGAGTATTCAGCCCGGGAAATGGGATACGGCTGTTGGAGGTCATGTCGATTTGGGAGAAACTATTGAAGCCGCGTTGCTCAGAGAAGCCAGTGAAGAGTTATTAATAGAGAATTTAAAACCGGTTTTTATGATTCGCTATATTTGGGAAAGCGAAATCGAAAAAGAACTTGTGTTCAGTTTTGTTGCTTTCATGAATTCAATACCTGATTTTGAAAAATCAGAGATAGAGGAGGTGAGGTTCTGGAGTCAGGCTGAAATAAAAACAGAATTGAGTAATGGATTATTTACGCCAAATTTTGAGTTTGAGTTTTCGATTCTTCAAAAGGAGCTCCCAAAAATAATTTCTAAAACACAAAAATAACACCCTGTAAAAGGCAGTTTTTTGCCCCAAATTTCGACTCTTTTTTCAAAAGAATGGAAAACACCTTTTTGAATAGATTATGTCGAATTTGCGAAATTTGGAATTTCCAAAATTTGCATGATATTTACAATATTAAATATAATATCTGTGATAATTGTAAATATTAACAAATGTAACCCAAGAGCAATAATAATTTCAATACATTTAAATTCACTATTGTAAAGCAATTAATTAGTCTTTACGTAGTCATAAAATAAGTAAATATTTATTATTTAATTTACAATAAATCAATCTGTTAAATTTAATAACTAAAGTAATAATTTATTAATTTGTGTATTATTGTGTATTTTGATGAAATAAATAATAAAATAAGCATAAATTATATTTATAAATAATTGTAAACCAGATATATATAAACTTTATATGAATTTTAACTTCGATTAGCAGTTCTTTTTTCTATATTTTATTAATGACTTGAATAGCAATGCATATTTACAATAATACTATAGATTACAACTTGTGTCATAATTACAAATGTAAATATGATAAAAATTACATATGTGAATTAAATAATGTTTACATTTGTCATGTTAGAAAATAGTTTAAAAATGAAAGACCGAATTGCAAAAATTCTATCAGATGAAGGTATAACCGGAGCAAAGTTCGCCGAGGAAATCGGAGTTCAGGCATCGAGCATTTCTCATATACTTTCAGGGCGAAATAATCCGGGTACCGATTTCCTGATCAAAATTCTTGAACGATACCGTGGGATAAGTGCTGAATGGTTGCTTCTCGGGAAAGGCGAAATGCATAAGCAAAGTAACCACGACCCTAAAAGAAGTATTTCTGTAAATTCTGAGCCCGATTTATTCAATCCTCCTTCGCCTACTTCGCAAATGCTCAATTCAAATGCAAATGACAAAGCAAAAGAAACGAATTTGGTGCTCTCTGTTGAAAAAATTATAGTATTTTACACCAACAATACATTTAAAACCTATTTCCCGGAGTAAATAATGTATATTTGCGTAAACTGGAATCTATGAGAAAGTACATTCATGATTTAATAGTTTACAAAAACATTGCGCTCAACGATGAGTATTTTATTCTGGAGTTAACACATCCCGAACCTTTACCGGATATATTTCCTGCTCAGTTTGCCGAAGTATCGGTGCCTGATAAGCATGGTGTATTCCTGCGAAGGCCAATAAGTATTCATGACGTTGATTATGACAGCAATATTGTTAAGTTACTGATTCAAATTGTTGGAGACGGTACAAAGAAGTTAAGTCAGATTAGCACAGGCAGTACGCTTAATCTTGTTTACCCATTAGGGAATAGTTTCAGCATGCCCTCCAAGCCCAATCTTTTGCTTGTAGGTGGTGGCTGTGGTATGGCGCCTTTATTGTATACAGCGCGGTATTTCACTTCTTTTGGGTTTTCTATAAAGGTGCTGATTGGTGCAAGAACCAAGGAAAACATTCTGCTCAGGGATGAGTACCGTAAGCATGCAGAATTGCTAACATGCACGGAGGATGGTACTCATGGTACCAAAGGATATGTTACCGATCATCCTGTATTATCCGAACCAGAAGGAATAGATGTCATTTACGCCTGCGGCCCTACGCCCATGATGAAAGCAATAGCCAAATACGCTGAAAAGAACAATATAGAGTGTGAAGTTTCGCTGGAGAATGTAATGGCCTGCGGGATAGGTGCATGTTTGTGCTGCGTACAAAAAACCATTCATGGTAATAAAACGGTTTGTAACGATGGTCCTGTCTTTAACATAAAAGAAATTGTATGGTAGATCTGTCAATTAATTTCAATGGGCTGATGTTAAGAAATCCGGTTCTTACGGCATCAGGAACATTCGGCTATGGTGAAGAGTTTGCTGATTTCATCGACCTGAACCTACTGGGAGGATTTATTGTAAAAGGAACAACCTTGCTTCCGCGCGAAGGGAACAATTATCCCAGAATGGCCGAAACCCCGATGGGAATGCTCAATGCTGTTGGTCTGCAAAATAAAGGTGTGGAGTACTTTTGTTCAGTAATTTATCCCCGTATAAAACATTTCAACACCAACATTCTTGTCAATTTGAGCGGATCGCAGATAAGCGATTATGTGCAGGGCGCTGAAATTCTCAATGAGCTTGAAGCTATTCCAGCAATTGAATTGAATATTAGTTGCCCGAATGTTAAAGAGGGTGGTATGGCATTTGGCACCAGCTGTGCTTCTGCTGCACATGTCGTTAAAGAAGTAAGGTCTGTTTACCGAAAGCATTTAATGGTGAAATTATCGCCCAATGTTACAGATATAGCTGAAATTGCAAAAAGTGTTGAAGCCGAAGGTGCCGATAGTGTTTCGCTAATTAACACACTTTTGGGAATGGCTGTTGATGTGAATACTCGGAAGCCGAAACTCAGCACGATTACAGGAGGGCTTTCTGGTCCGGCTGTGAAGCCTGTAGCTGTAAGGATGGTATGGCAGGTATATAAAGCGGTTAAGATTCCCGTGTGCGGATTGGGCGGAATAATGAATGCTTCAGATGC
>ENA-UPTA01006728-UPTA01006728.1-activated-sludge-metagenome-genome-assembly--contig:-NODE-6728-length-10074-cov-6.300629_pt1 | contig 10074 bp, 11 predicted proteins | sample MGYA00238184_ERZ773361 | MGnify/ENA primary metagenome ERZ773361 (study PRJEB29100, sample SAMN05720205) | activated sludge metagenome | isolation source: anaerobic digester from wastewater...
AGGGACAAGCCAATGCATCCGGAACCGGTAAAAAGATCGAGAGCCTTGATTGTTTTCTTTTTAAAGGCTGCCTGTTTTAAGAGTACTTGGACCCAATATTCTGTTTCGCTCCGGGGCACCAATGGGCGGAAGCGAAGGTCAATCCGACTACCTAGGAAAGGGATGAACCCGATGACGTAAGCCAGGGGCTCGCCCTGGCTGAGACGCTTTAGATCCTCGGCCGCTTCGGCCGGCCAAAGATGAGGCTGGTCAACCGCATCAATTAAATTATATTTCTCTTGAAGTAGCCAATTAAGTTCTTTTAAATCCATGAGCGACAATATAAATTTCCCGACTATTCGGCCGGACAGCCTTTGGCCGGATCTGCTGCTGTTGCTTAAAAGTTCTCTTTATTTCTCGCCAAACTGATTCATGCTCCCCGCCTTCCAAGATCTTAATCACCAAAAACCCTCCTTTTTTTAGGGTGTCGCGAGTAATTTCTATAACTCGGTTGGCTAGCTCAGCCGAACGGCCGGCGTCAACCCCTTTAATGCCCGAGGTGGCCGGAGCCATGTCCGAAACAACGCCATTAAATTGATCTATGCCTACTTGAGTCATCAAGGCCGATAATTCCTTTTGCGCTAGCTTAAAAATATCGCCCTGTAAAAAGAAAAAATTGTCGGCTTCGATTGTCGTTTCCTGAAGATCGACTCCGATTAGTCGGCCTCGAGGTTTAATCTTCTGGCTGATATATAGAGACCATGAACCCGGAGAGCAACCTAAGTCTAAAATAAACTGATTCGGCTGAAATAAATTATATTTTTTATCCAGCTCGCTTAATTTATAAACAGAGCGAGCCGGATAGCCTTCTTTTTTGGCCTTTCGGAAAAAGAAGTCTCGAGGCTGATACATATTTTGAAATCCCGAAGCTTAATAAATTAAGCGCTCAACTCTCTCCGACCAGGCGCCGTCTTGAACTATCCGGCCATTAAATAAATCTACTATCGTTAAATCTTGCCCGGCATAAAGACAAACCCCTTTTAAGGTCGCTTCGGCGGGTTTCTTCAGCTTGATTTCATCCGGGCGAAAGGTGTCGCTCTGTCCGGAAATGTTCGCCGAGGTGGCTGTAACCGGGAAGCCAGCCCGTTGGATTAGCTCCTGAGCCGTAGTATTCTGAAACTGAATGACTCCGATCAGGTTGCTTGGCCCGCTCAACAGTGGAGAAGTTGAAGCCCCTTTGGGGAGTAGAAACATCACTGGACCAGGCCAGATCTCTTGAAGAACTGCCCGGTAGTCAGAACCGAGATGGACGATATCTTCGACCTGAGACAGGTTGCTAACCGCTACAGGCAAAGGCTTTGATCCAGCTGAAAATCCCTTGGCAGCCGCAACCTGTCTGATCGCCTGATCATCGTAAATACTGGCACCTAAAGCATAGCAAGTATCGCCGGGATAGATAACTATCCCACCTCGCTTGAGAATTTTAGCTGCTGAAATTATCTGATCCATATCTCTTAATTATAGCTCATGAGAGGGGCTTACCCCAAGACGGCTCACTCTGTATAAACCAAATCGATAATCAAATCTATCTTTCCCCGAGACAGGCTCTCGGAATAATAAAGCCGGAGGGCTTAAGACAGGCGAAGCCTTGCGCCGTCCATTTTAAAAACATGAGCAATATTTTCTTCTACTGAAAGCTTTGCCCGACGAGTAATCACTATGCCCTCTTTTAAATAGTCGCTCACATCTTCTACCGGCGTCAGATTATCATCTGAAATATTGTGAACAGCATCGATAATTTTATCTTGATCTAAATCAGAGTAGCAAGACATAAAGACCATTTCATTTTCCATAATTGCTATCTCCTCGGTCAAGATAAAATCTTAACCGGGGCCGATTACTGTCCATCTCTGCCGGAAATAATTAAGTCAACTTGGCCGTTGTTCGACATCTCCATACTCTCAGCCGTTGATCGGGTTTGATAGTACTAATTCCCGATTGCCCTCCAAGGCTTTCAAGTAAAGAGTGAAAAGTTGGACCAGCCGCTATTATTATATTATCCTGATCATCCAGATTGTCTAGACAAAAAATCATCAATCGCCCAAAGCCTCCCACTCTTTGCATAATGTTAAGTCCTAGCAGGACTCCAAAAGCAACCAATATGATCATTACTTCCCTCTTTTTTATCAACTCTAAAAAACAATAAATCGGACAATAAACCAAATATGGGTAATCTTTAAAAATTACTCAAAAAAGAGACCGGACCTCCCCAGATAGCTGCAGGGAAAGAGGGTTATTAATTTCTTAATGCTCGGGGGCAGGGATTCGAACCCCAATTGCCAGGGCCAGAACCTGGTGTCCTACCATTAGACGACCCCCGAAAAGCAATCTATTCTAGCAACTCAGCCTATTTTTTCAAATAACGCTGAACCGCTAACAGAGTTGAAATAAAACCTAAGAACAGCGCTCCTATAATTTGGATGGCTAGCAGCCAAACAATATTTTCTGACAAATATTCCCAAAGATTAAATCCTGGGACCAGTGACTCCACCGAAGGAGTCAGAAAATAGCTGGCTGGTAAAATAATCAAAATAACCAAAAGAGCAGCAAACAGTCCACTAACCATTCCCTGGACCACAAAAGGTGCCTTAATAAACCAAGACGAAGCTCCCACTAGTTTCATAGTCTCAATTTCGCTCCGAGCGGCATGGATCGAGACCCGAATGCTGCTAAAGGCAATTAACACAACTAAAACCGTTAAAAGCAAAGCAGCCACCACCCCAAACCACTGGATTCGACTGGTGGTGTTGAAGACCCGCTCAATCACATCTTCCCGGTGATGGTAATCAACCTTGCTCAGTATATCAGCATGATGCTGAGTTAAATAATCAGCCACCTCAGCATAAAGATGAACTTCGCCCAAGGTTATATCGAGCGAAGCTAAAAAGGGATTCTCACCCACCTGCTCCAGGGCTCTTTGATACAAAGGGTCTCCGCGATAACGGTCTAAAAAATGACTCAAGGCTTCTTCTGGAGAGACAATTTTTATATCCTGAATTTGATCGCCGAAATGATCCTTTAAGTCATCTCTGATCACGGCTATTTCGCTAACCGCTGTGCCTCGCTGGAAATAAGCAGCAATACTGACCCGCTCTTGTACCTGGTTAATAACGGCCTGAGAAAGACCGTTCAGTAAAAAAAGTGCGCTGACCAAAAAAATCACTACTGCAATTACCAGGACTGTAATCCAGCTTGATTCACGAGCCCGCTTAAAGTTAGTCCAGCCAAATAACAAAACGCGCTTAAGAGATGTCAATCTAGACATAATCAAAAAACAAAGTTTCGGGTTTGATAATCATCACGAATAATTCTCCCCTGATTCAGAGCAATTACCCGGCCTTCGGTTTGAGCAATCACGTCCTTGTCGTGGGTCGCCACAACGACCGTTGTCCCCATCTGATGAATTTTATTCAACACTTCAATGATATCCCAAGTATTATAGGGATCAAGATTGCCGCTTGGCTCATCGGCCATAATCACCTCCGGCTGGTGAATCAGTGCTCGGGCAATAGCGAGGCGCTGCTTCTCCCCGCCTGAAAGCTGATGGGGAAAGTCGTCGGTCTTATCGGCCAGGCCGACAATTTCTAAAACTCGGGGCACGTCTCGCTCGATCTCCGAATCAGATGCTCCAATGACGCTTAAGACGTAAGCGACATTGCCGTAAACCGTCTGCTGGGGCAACAACTTATAATCCTGATAGACCACCCCTATCCGCTGCCTTAGCTGGCAGATCTGGCGACGATTCATCTCTAATACCGATTGCCCGTCAAAATAAACCTGACCCTCGGTTGGAAGCTCTTCCCGGATCAAGAGCTTAATTAAGGTCGTCTTGCCGGCTCCCGATTTACCGACAATAGTCACAAACTCGCCCTGCTTAATCTCCAGGTTAATATTATCGAGCGCCAGGCAGGAGTTAGAATAAAGTTTGCTAACTTGGTCAAACTTAATCATTGTTCAATTTAATTTCAGCTTTAATGAAATCGTCTAGCTGACCATCCAGCACAGCCTCGACATTTGACGTCTCTACCTCGGTTCGGTAATCTTTAACCAATTGATAGGGCTGGATAACATAAGAGCGAATCTGTTGGCCCCAAGCAGCGCTTTTGATGCCACTCTTCAGAGCCGAGATCTTCTGAGCCGCTTCTTCTGCCTGGCGCTTTTTCAATTTCGCCTTTAACAGATTCATAGCCATCTCGCGGTTGGCCCCCTGTGACCGTCCGGCTTGGCAAGCAACTTGAATTTTGGTTGGTAAATGGGTAATCCTCACCGCTGACTCGGTCTTGTTAACGTACTGGCCACCCGGTCCTGAAGCCCGATAAGTGTCGATCCTAAGATCGCCTAAATTAATCTCCAGATCAGACTCGTTCTGGCCAAGAATGGGCAGCACCTCAACTAGAGCAAAAGAAGTGTGGCGTAGCTGCTGGTCAGAAAAAGGAGAAATTCTAACCAAGCGGTGAACTCCCTGCTCGTTCTTGAGATAGCCAAAGGCATTCTGGCCTTTGATCTCAATAACGACTGCTTTTAATCCAATCCGCCCATCCGGCCCGCCGGATTCACCAAAGGACTGGTCAAGAATAACCGAACTCCAGCCCTGTTGATCAGCATAGCGCCGATACATTCTAGCCAGCATCGCCACCCAGTCCTCGGCCTCCCGGCCACCGGCCCCAGCAGTAATTTCGATAATTGCGCCGCCGTGGTCGTACTGGCCGCTCAAGAAACGCTTGATCTCCTGCTGGTCAAGTCTCTCCTTAAGCTTGGCCAGCTGTCCCTCGACCATCGGCCGGAGACTGCTGTCATCGGCCGCCAGTTGACCCAACTCAGCTAAATCACTCACTTCTTTTTCTAAAAGAGCTAAACTCTCAACTTCCTCCTCTAATTCGGCTAACCGCTTGCTGGTTTCTACGGCCTTCTCTCGATCTGCCCAGAAATCAGGCCGGCTCGTAGCCTCTTTCAGCTGCTCCGCTTTCTTTTTTTTATCCGCCCAGTTAAAGATAGCCCATCACTTGATGGACCTGCTCTTTCAATTGATTTATCTTGTCTTCTAGCGGTGTCATATCTTGAGCCGAGAGCGGGATTCGAACCCGCGACCTAGCGCTTACGAAGCGCTCGCTCTACCAACTGAGCTATCTCGGCCGAGCTGGAGCGGCAGACGGGAATTGAACCCGCGACCTTCTGCTTGGGAAGCAGACGTTCTGCCTCTGAACTACTGCCGCCTAAACCAGCCACCAACGGTAGCTTTTAGCTTCTCCCAAAAATCAAGCTCTGTTTCTTCTAAAGAAACTTCTGCTTCTTCTGGCTCTATCTCAAAAACAATCACTTCTTCGCCCGACCTTTTTAAATTCAAGCGCTCCAGAGCAACCCTCTCTAAAAAAGATTCTTCGCCGGTCGCCTCAGCCTGGGCCTCCAGCTGGCTTCTCTGCTCCTCTAGAGTCCGCATCTCAGCCTCCAGCCGCTCGGCTCTCTCCCGATACTCTCTTCCTTGTCGATAGAGACTGATGTTTCGTTGAGCAAAGAAAACCAGCAAAACTAATACTGAAACAAACGCCAGCCAAGACCAAAAACTATTTTTCTTTTTGCGCCGAGCCGGTCGCCATTGCTCTACCATACTCTATCTATTATAAACTAACTGCTCAACTCTTCAACATTTTCAGGAACACCTCCGCCGTCAGGTTGACCCGGCCCGTCTGAGCCAGCTTCTTTTTACCCTGGCGCTGCTTAACCAACAGCTTTTTCTTTCGGCTCCAGTCCCCGCCATAAAGAGGAGCCGTAACATTTTTGCGCCGAGCCTTGATTGTTTGCCGGGCGATGATTCGCCCCTCAACCCGAGCTTGAAGACTGATCATAAATTGCTCCGCTGGCAAAACTTCCTTCAGCCGATCAACCAGTCTGCGTCCTTCGCGGTAGGCTTCTGATCGGGCAACTATTCGAGAAAGGCTATCTTTGACTTCTCCGGCAATGAGAATTTCCAGCTTAACCAGATCAGCAGCGCGATAATCCAGCAGCTGATAGCTAGCCGAAGCATGGCCCTCGGTCGCTCCCTTTAGGGCATCATCCAGCCCGGCCATAATACAGCGCAGCGGGGTCTGATAAACCAAGACAAATCGCCCCGCCTGCAGATATTGCTGCTCCTGAAAGCTGCCCTCGCGCTGGCTCAGAACATCCATCGCCTGGCCTAACCACCGCTTAGGAACCACTATCTTTAGTTCAACCCAGGGCTCAGCCAGTTCTTCCATCTCTTCTGCTGGCGGCCAGTCAGCCGCTGAATTAACCATTTTCTTTGCCTGGCCCCGGCGTTTAATCTGGTAGCTGACCATGGGCGAGGTAATAATCAAATCCAAGCCAAACTCTTCCTCGAGTCTGCGAGCCGTAATCTCTGCATGTAATAAGCCTAAAAATCCAACCCGAAAGCCTTTCCCTAGACCTTCTCTTTTTTCTACCTCAAAGGTCAGAGCCGGATCATTAAGCTTAAGTTTCTCCAGAGAAGACTTAAGCAAGGTAAAACCACTTTCATTACGAGCATAAAAACCATTAAAAACCATCGGCTGGGGCTCGCGATAGCCCGGCCAGGGCGTAACCAGACAATTCTCTTTCATGAATGTATCACCAACCCGAACGCTATCTGATTCTTTTAAACCAGTTGCCAAATAACCTATCTCGCCGGAAGAGAGTTCGCTTTGAGGCTCAAGCTCCGGTCGGAAAAAACCAACCTGTTTAACCTCTCCCTTGACTCCGGTGGCATTTAAGACAAATTGATCCCCGGCCCGGACTGAACCGCCAAATAACCTTAAATAAGCGACCACCCCCTGGAAAGAATCATAATGAGAATCAAAGATTAAGCCGCAAAAATCAGAGCCGCCTTTATCCGGAGCGGGAACTTCTCGAATAACTCTCGCTAATAGATCGCTTACCCCGATTCCTTTTTTAGCCGAAATCAAAGAAACATCATTGATGTCAACTCCGACTATGTCAGCGAGCTCCCGCTGAGTCGCTTCAGTCTCAGCCTGGGGCAGATCAATTTTGTTCACCGCCGGAATAATAACCAGGCCCTGATCCTGAGCCAGCCTCAGATTAGCCAGCGTCTGGGCTTGAATGCCTTGAGATGCGTCTACTAGTAAAATCGCTCCCTCAACCGCAGCCAAGGCTCGCGAAACTTCATAACCGAAATCAACATGGCCGGGCGTATCAATTAAATTCAACAGCCATGACTGGCCATCGAGCTGATAGCGCATCCGCACCGGATGCATCTTAATGGTAATCCCTTTCTCTTTTTCCAGATTCATCCGATCTAAGAACTGGTCTTGCATCTTAAAACCGGCCACTGTTCCCGTCAGCTCTAAGAATCGGTCGGCCAGGGTAGACTTGCCGTGGTCAACATGACTGATGATGACAAAGTTTCGAAAAGAGCCCAACATTATCTTTTAAATTCTTGCTTGATGGCCTTGAAGAACTTAACTAGCTCCGGCCGATTAAGATAGTAGCTGGCTAGCAAATAGCTGACCAGGGCCACAGCTAGGGCTACCGCGACTTGGGTCACTAAGCCCACCACGCGCTGCATGTCGACCCGGGGCGCCATGAAATAAAGAGAGGCATAAACCAAGAGCCCCATAATCAAAGAGGCTAGCGCAGTCTTCAAGAAAAAAACCATCAGGTTTTTAATGAAAGGCATTGACCAGCGCTTTCTTAAAATCAAAGTCAATAAAACCAGTTGAAAAATATTAGACAAAGAAAAAGCCAGTGGCAGTCCAACAATCCGAATGTCGCTAATATCTTGAATCTTCATAACCGAACCGACTCCTTCTTGGAACCAGCCGGGCTGGCCAAGTAAGGAAATGAAAGCAAAAATTAACACAACGTTAAGGAGGACTGATCCGAGAGCCACCCAGGCCGGTGTTTTATTGTCCTGAATGGCGCTAAAAGTGCGAGAGACCAAAGTCACCAAGGCTTGAGCAAATATACCTAGGCAGAATAAGCCTAAGCAGGCGGCCGTCAAGCGAGTATCCGCCCAGGAAAACTTTCCCGTTCCCAAGACAATTCTCACCAACTGCGCCCGCAGCAAAAAGAATAAAACACTTCCGGGAATAATTAAGAAGAGAATTTGCCGAAAACTGGCTACGAAGTTTTTTAAAATCTCAGCCTTGTCGCGACGAGCAAAAGCCAGGGCCATGGTCGGAAAGATAGCCGCCGAAAAAGACACGCCGACCAAGCGGGTCAACGCCTGACTGAAGTCACCGGCTAAATTGTAAACGGAAATGCTGCCAACGGCCAACATTGAAGAGACAGCTGTCACCACTAGCAGGTTAACCTGACCAAAAATAACAGTCAGCGAGCGAGGCGTTGCTAGAGTTAGTAAGCGCTTTAGGCCAACGTGCCGCCAAGCAAAAGCTGGAGGCTGCCCGGCCCGCAACAAAAAGAAGGAAGGCAGTTGGATTGCTAAATGCATAATCGCCCCCAGCACCATCCCCCAAGCCAGGCCAATCAATCCTAGCCAAGGGACAAAGATAATTATGCCAATAATTATCCCCAGGTTATGGAAAATCGGCGCCAGCGAGCTAACTAAAAACCGGTCAAAGCACTGCAAGGTTCCGGAGATAATCGTACTGAGACCAAGAATCATCGGGGTTAATAACATAATCCTCATCAGCCAAACAATCTCAGCCTGAATCGCGGCCGCAAATCCGGGGGTAATAATAGCCACCACCTGAGGAGCAAAAATAATTAACAACGAAGAAACAACCGCTAAAAACAGCGGCAGCTGATTCATCACCGCCGACAGAAAGAGCCAGCCTTCTTTTTCCGAACGCTGGCTATACTCGCGGAACAGAGGCACCACGGCGATCGAGATCGCCCCCATAATCAAAACCGTCGTGATAAAGCTCGGCACCCGAAGAGCGGAAAAATAGATATCTCTTTCAATCGGATCAAAACCCCCGGCGATTAAGCGGTTCCTGATTAGGCCCAGAAAAGCACTGAGTAAGCTGGCCCCAGCCAAAACCAAACCGGCCGAAGTACTGCTCTTGGTCCGATGATTCAAAACCTTGTTAATCATAATTATACCAGCTCATTTTATCAGAATCCGCCAAACAAAAAAGCCCGACCTGCGATAAGCCGAATTCTGTTTAGACGATCATCTATCTGGGCCGCACGTTACCGTCCGGCTCAAGCGAGCCACCTGGAGAGCTAACTCTCCTCTTTGCTCTTGCACCCGGTAAGGATTTAGCCGTTTCACCTTCAGCTTTCACTGAAGCTCTCCCCGAAGGGAGCCAGCCTCTTTCAAGGCTAAACGTCTCTGTTCGCACCTCTATTTAGGATAAAACCCAAACGACGGCCGTTAGCCGCTACCTTTTTTCCCTAAATGGGAGGGTGTTCGGACTTTCCTCGCTATCCGAAGATAGCGCAATCGTCTCGCAGATCAGGCAATTAAAATATAGTAAAAATTTAATAAATGTCAAGCCTAGCAAAGGCGCTGATTCTCTTGATCTAGCGCTTGGTTTACCAGGCGATCAGCTTCTTCGTTTTCCTCACGACTGACCTGATTAAAAACAACCTCGCCGAACTCTGTCTTTAGGTTCCAAAGCTTAAGAAACAAAGGCACTAGTTTTGAATTAACTATTTTATATCGGCCGTTTATTTGCTCAACCAGGAGCTGAGAATCTGAATAAACCTCAATTGATATTTCTTTGATTTTCTGTTTTCCCCAGCGAGCCTTAATCTTCTCTAAGGCAAAGATAGCCGCTGAATATTCAGCTTCATTATTAGTCTTCACTCCTAGAGCTTGAGCGTATTCCCCCAGTACCTTCCCCTGGGCATCAGCAACAACTACCCCTAAAGCAGCTGGACCGGGGTTGCCTCGAGCGCCACCATCAATGTGTACAATCAGCTTATCCATAAAGTTGGCGATAATTCTCAATCAAACAAAGTCGGAATTTCTGTAGATTCTCATTTTTAATTTCAAAACCGCCCGCCGGCGGATGACCGCCAAAATTAGTCAGATGTTCGGAGCAGGCGCTGATTAAAGCGACGCAATCTAACTTCTCT
>ENA-UPTA01006730-UPTA01006730.1-activated-sludge-metagenome-genome-assembly--contig:-NODE-6730-length-10073-cov-4.228988_pt1 | contig 10073 bp, 9 predicted proteins | sample MGYA00238184_ERZ773361 | MGnify/ENA primary metagenome ERZ773361 (study PRJEB29100, sample SAMN05720205) | activated sludge metagenome | isolation source: anaerobic digester from wastewater...
GCCCTGGCCCTGAACGATTGCACAATAACAGTGTCGGCCCAATTGCTCATTTTATTCGACATCCAGTCGGCGCAGGCTTCGTGTGCCTTATGTCCCGGCACCCGTGGACCAAAAGCAAGCTGTTTGGCTACAAAATGCCAGGCAGAATCAGCATTAAAAATGGGAACTTCAACGCGCACTTCCGTTGTTGCAGCAGTATTGCTGCTTGCAGGTTTTTTGCCGGCATTGCTGCAGGCCACAAATCCGGGGAATAAGAGCAATAAATAAAAAAGTGGTTTCATCCAGCGGGGGTTTAATGGCGCAAAAGTAATCAATCAGCTGCAATACGGATTCGGAAGCTCATTATTCGTTTTGAAGCCATGAAGGTGTTTGTCCGAACTTCTCAGAAAACAGCATTTCGCTCAATGCTTGTCTGTTGCGCTTTGCATATTCCATCGGTTTGAGGTTTGGGTGCAGCATTTCCGGATCGCCTTGATAACCAATAGCAATGGCGGTGAAAACACGAAATTCTGCAGGGACACCAAACAATTCAGCCGCCTTTTCGGTGTCGAAGCCACCCATCTGGTGCACAAACAATCCTTCTGCCGCGGCCTGAAAACTCAGGTGGGCCACTGCCTGACCAAGGTCGTACAGGGCGTATGGGTTTTCTTTTCCCGGATTTTTGATGCTTTCAGTGTTTGCAACGGCTAACAGCAGCACAGCCGCCGTATGTGCCCACAACTGGTTGAATTCGACCAATGTAGATAAAATTTTCTGATAGGACGAATCGCCTTTGAAGCCAATGATAAAACGCCAGGGCTGCTCGTTGGAGGCACTTGGCGACCAGCGTGCTGACTCAAAGAGATGCAGCATTTTTTCCGGTTCAACGCCGGCAGCAGCAAAAGCTCTCGGGCTCCAGCGCCCTGCAAGGATGGGATGTATGGAATGTGTGGTTTGTGCAGTTTTGTCGGACATGTGTAAAATGAATAAGATGGTTTGAGGCAGCAAAGATAATCAAAGCTAAAGGATGACCCTGCAGATCGGCGTTTAACTCATCAGCCAACAGCGGTGCTACAACAAATGCAGTTGAAAGTTTTCGGGCCGCTTTAGTCATTTAGAGCGATTAACACTTCTTGGGAATAATTGGCTTAGATTAACATTTTCAGTAACTTATGGTAGTTAGCTTTGCCAAATCATTCTTTTTTAACCAAAACATATTACAAATGAAAAAACAAATTCTGGCAGCTGGCCTGCTGATTATTGTGGCCACTGCATCTTTTGCCCAGAACGAAAAAGGCAGCATTGTGGCGGGGGTGAACGGAAATATCATGCTCGACAAAAATTCATCACGAACCATTGGCAGCATAGCGCTTAACCCCTGGGCGCTTTACTTTGTCAAAGACAACCTGGCACTCGGAATCAGTGTGGAGAACAGCTTGCTTTTTTCAAGAAACAAGGATTCAAACCAGAACAATGTAACCAGCTACAAGCTGTTGATCGCTCCTGAGCTGCGTAAGTATTTCGGTGAAAAGAAACTCAAACCCTTCATCGGGATTTCCACGGGGCTTCGTTACAGTTTTTACAAATATGGAGATGAGTCGTCTAAGACAACATTTAGTAGCCCCGACTTTTACCTGGCTCCCGAAGCAGGGCTGTCGTGGTGGTTAAACGACAGGGTGTTTTTGGATGTTAAACTTAGCTACGACCTGTCAGATAAAATCAGTGGAAGCAATTGGAACACGCTGAATATGAACGTTGGAATTGGCATTAAATTAGGCAAATAAAACAAGCTCTCAACACAACATTCTTCCATGATGCAACAGCCTGGCGCAACAGCCTGGCGCAACAGCCTCTGGTTAAATAGCGTTTAGAGTGTTGATTCAGAATGGTTTACTATCCATCATTCGAGCTTGCGTATGCGAAGATCATCGAAGAAAACACTGTCTTGTCCTTTGTTCCACACATAGACCTTGCACCAATTGTCGTAGAAATCGGGAATGGTTTTCACGATACTAAGCCGCCCCCATCCCTGGGCGTTGATGGTGTCGGGCACACTGTTCAGCTCATAAAAAAACTTAGTGTCGGCTGATAAAAAAGCCAGTGCAGCGTTGGCGTTGGCTGGTTTTTTCCACACAGTGATATGGTATTTCTGGCCCGGTTTCACCAGAAAATCAATACCCGAAGTAAAGGCTTTGTCGGCCGTTAGCAGTGCTGCATGTTTGCCGCTGAAGGCCTCTGCCGTGCTTTGGCTTCTGAAGCTGATAAATTTGTAGCGCTGGTCGGGCGAGTAGTAGTGGTTTGAATCGGCACTCAGGCTTTCAAAATCGTTCACTGCATCAGGGCCAATGGTTGACCGCAGGTTGGGTTTGGTTCTGTATATTCCTTTCTTGAGTGCGGGATAGTCCATGGGTTCGAGCAAATCGTAGAACTCTGCATCGGCACGCAGCTTTCCAAATCCATGCCAGTAGGCTTCTTTGGTCATGTGGGCGTAGTGAATGGTTGCATATTTGTATTGCAACATCTGAAATATATTGAAAGCCATCAGCAGCACCATCACCACTTGCAGGATTATGCCAAAAAGCTTTTTTCGGTCAAAAACACGATCGGTAAAGGCTGCAATACTCAGCGCCATCAGTCCGTAAGAGTCAATCAGCGGACGTGAGCCGAAACTGCCTCCATAGGTCCAGTCCCACCAACTGTAAATGATATAAATGTTGAAAACCATAAACACCAAAACAGGCACAAAAAAGGCTTCGGCTTTTTTTCTAAGGCTAAAAATACCGATCAGACCGAAAAACATCAAGGGTGTATAGAGCAGCCAGCCTTTGCGGTAGCTAAACAATCCCCTGAAAATCTGCGGGTTGTTGAAAAAGAACCCTTCCTCTCCATACGTATAATAAAACCAGCTTCCGGTGTTCATCTTCCAGAAAACAAGCTGGGGCAGCACCACCAAAAATGCCATTATGATGATGAGCAGGATGTTTTTCCATTGGGATAAAAAAAGTTGAATTCTTGCCCCAATATCGCTGAAAGAGCGAATATTATAGAGCAGAAAAAACAAGACAATGAGGCCGTTTGTTGGCCGGATCAATCCGATAAGACCAAAGTTGAGACCGAGAAAAATACTGGTTTTGAAGTCTTTGCGTTCATACCAACGCATCGTGAGCCAAACAAATAGGATAAAGAGAAAGAAATTGTAGGCATGCGACATGGCCGCTTCGAGCGTGAGGTAGAAAAATAAATTGGTTCCTGCAGTCACTACAAGCAGCACAAAGGCAGTAAGTTTCTCCGAAAAAAACTTCTTCAGAATTTTTCGCAAAAGCAGCAGTCCGGCCATGCCGTAAAACATGGAACTAAAAACCAGCCAAAACAAATAAGGCTCGGTTACACCTGTTGCCGGAACGCCCGTGATGAGTGCCTGCACATGCCCGATGAGAAAAAAAGGAAGGTAAAGAAATGCCAGACCCATGGTCATTTTCTGGTAAACACCACCATCGGGTGTGCGCAGTCTGATGACGTGGCCAAAATAGTGCTCAGGTTGTTTAACAACAAAGTCGAACTTCAAATCTTGCTGGATAATGGCTGCGGGCAGGTAGCTGTAATAGCCCACCACATCGTGTATCACCACACCATGTTTTTCTTTCCAGAGATGGTTGTTGAAGTTGGTCCAGATAACGGCCACAGTAAGCAGCATAATAACCAGCAACGACGGGCCGACACGGCTTCGCAGGTAACATACGCGCCCCTGAATGGTCTTTAGTTTTTCAACGAGAGGGTTCATTCTTTTGTCTTCAATCAAGTCTTACATTTTGATCACACGTTCTTCTCTGGCCTTGAGCATCGCGTTCCAGTTGTTGCCAATGTGCGAGAGCGACTCCTTCAATGCCTGCTCAAAAGGTGTGGGAACATAGCCAGTGTCATCCTGCAACAACTTGATGTCCAAATTAGAATCCTGAAGAATTCCTTTCACATGTTCGGCAGTAAACAGTGGCACTTTCTGGGTTTTCTGAAACAACATTCCAAGTCCTTTGGCCAAAAAAACAGGTACCGGCACAAAAATACGATGCTTTTTGTAATGTTGAAGAATCAATGCGATGAAATCCCTGAAGGCAATAACGCGATCGCCTGCAATCTGATAAACCTTACGTCTGGTTTTTTCGATAGAAACCGAGGCCACCATCGCCCGGGCAAAATCTTTCACATAGACAGGGTGTTGCGTTTCATGTCCCTTTCCTATCAATGGTACAAAAACCGGAAAACGGAACACGTTTTTCAAAACCCTGTTCAAGCCCAGGCTTTCCGGGCCCATGATGAGCGCCGGAATAAAAACTGTATAATCTAAGTCAGAAGCCGTCAGCAATTCCTGACCCCGGAGCTTCGTGATGCCGTACGGGCCTTTTATTTGTTTGAGAACCACCACGCTGCTCACATAAACAAAGCGCTTTATTCCGTGCAGGCGGGCAAACTCCATCATGTTCAAAACGCCTGTTGAATTCACTTTTTCGTTGGCAGCAAAGTCAGAGCTGCCCAACAGAGCTGCCGCATGGATGATGGCTGTCACCTCTTTGTTTTCTACGGCCGCGCTCAGTGCTTTCTGTTCAGCAGCAGTATCTGTGATGTCGGTTTCAACATAGCTCACCATGGGGTGTTCGATGCGCACCGAAGCAAAATGCGGATAATAGCAAGCCACCACTTCGTAGCCTTGTTTGAGGGCTTCCATCACGGTGTAGTGCCCGAGATAGCCATTGGCTCCGGTGATAATCAAGGTTTTAGACATGTTTATTTTCGGTTTTTGAATGTAAAAGCAGTTGTCCGGCAACGAGCGAAACCAAGCCGCCTCCCATCTGGGCCACCAGCATCACCAAAAAGGAAAACGAAAGTGCCAAAGCCTGCGGAAAACTGCGAAAAACATATAAAAATGTAAGCTCGCGCGTGCCAACACCCATGATCGTTACAGGCAGCATGTTCAACAGCCCCGAAACAGCCACTGCGCCGGAAGTCCAGATGAACCCGGCTTCCAAACCGATGGCAAGCGCAAGAAAATAGCAGGAAACGAAATAACTGATATTGGAAAACAGGCTGAGCAGGATGATGCCGGCCGAAATGTGTGGTTGATAACCTTTAAACGCTATGCGGGTGTTGCTGAATCTTGAAGGCAATGGTTGGAAAAACGCATTAAGCAATGCATTGAATTTTTCAGAGGCCAACAAAAGCATCGAAACTGTAAGTGAGGCGAAACCGGCAAATAGAATCAGCGATGTGTATATCACATTCATACCGATGTAGTTGCCTCCAAAAACAGACAAAGCTGCGAGAATGACAAAAACACCGATGTCGAGACCGCGCTCGGCCACCACCCTGATGCCGGTAGCAAGCATATTGCCCGCGCCTTCTTCATGACCGGCTTTAAGCAACTCTCCCATTCGCGCCGGTGTTACAACTCCAATGGCATAGCTTTCATAAAAGCGTCCGAGACTCTGTCGCCAGGCTTGTTTTCCTTTTCCGCCATCGTTCATCAAATGCCATCGTATTCCCTTGGTTATCAGTACTATTAATTGGAAAAGGAAACCTATGAACAAGTATCCGGGTGATGCCTGCGACAATTGTTCGAGGAGTTTCGGAAAATCAACACGAAACATGATGACCACAAAAAGTACAATGCCAAACAGGCGCAGCAAGCTAAAAAGCCGCTTCATCGGTCCGGCTTTGGGATGTTTGATTTGCGCGTTGTTGCTCACAATTGCTGTCGTTTGATGTTTTTTGTAGATTTTTTCCAGATATTTCTGCTTTTTTCGAAAAGATTTCCAACCAGTTCAAGCGGAAGTTGTTCAACCATCCATCTGGCAACAGGGGTGCCGAGCAGCAAAAACAAACTGTCAATAATCAGCTCCATGAGGTAGCGCGAAAAGCCAAAACCGCTGATGACATAGCCATAGTCAGGCGTTTTCATTCCAAGCAGCCGCATGAATTTCATCCGGATGAAAGCACCTCTTTTTTTGAGGTCATAGCCATGGGAGTGCATGGCAATAGCAGTTTCCTGATCAAGATCGCTCAGGCTGAGCCAGCCCTCTGCCTCCATGGTTCTGATGAGGCTTTCGCCTTTTGCCGAACGGGCAAAAACCATTGAAAAACCTTTTCCACGCTCCTCATACACAGGCGCCCAGGCATCGCCACCCGACACATCAGTGAACTCATTGGTGAGGTCGGTGCATATCAGGCTGTTTTTCACGATGTGAAAGGGAATGAGGTAGTTGGCATGAAATTTCTTCAACTGAAACGCTTCACCATTCTGTAGCTCAACACGCATATTGCCGGGCCATTCGCCATGCCTGAAGTAGAGTTTGCTGATTTCTTTGAAATCATTGCGTCCGTTTGATCGCAAAAAACTCTTTATTGAGCTGAAATGAAGCGTGTTGCCGTAAAAAGGCCCAAAAACATATTCGATATTTTGCACCCATGGATGCTTGATTTGTTGCAGACTGCGGATGCTCTGCACCTGCCCCGGAAGTCCCACATAGGCCAGCTTACCCTGAAAAGCACCAATTTGCGGCAGTATTTCATTCACCGAACTGAGGATGTATTTGCTTTGGGCAGCTTCCAGAATTTCTTCTTCGGTGGTGGCAATGAAAGCTTGGGTGAGCCATGGTTTTGCTTTCGACATGCCCAGCACCACAGCTCCCTGAATGAGCCCTTTTCGCAGTAAAAAAATCAACATGGCGCTGATGATTCCGCCACTGGCTGCACGTTGGCGCGTTGCCTCATCGGTTGCATATCCGATGCTGATGCTTTTGTAAGAGCCTGTGTAAGTGTGAAAAGCGTTTTCTTCGTCAAAAATTTGTTTGCTGTTTGCAGGAAAATCGAAACCTTTGCCACTGCAAACTTTCAGAATAAGTTCCATAACGGCTTCGCCGGGTTCTTCAGCGATTTGGGGCAGATAGCGGCCTTCTTTGTCGGAAAACACGATTTTGCCTCCTGACAAGCCGACACAGCTGCCGCAACGGTTGCATAAACCGCCTTTAACGATTTGCCGGAATGTATCAGTATTTTTCACACACAAAGAATTGTCGGATTCCAAACTCTGCCAGGATGCTGCCCTGAAAAGCATTGATCAGGCGCTCGCCAAACTCCCTGAAAAATGGCGGACCTACAGGAAACAACACGGTGCCTTTGTGAAGCAATAGTTTCCATCCGCTTTTACGAAACATCACTTTTACCTCTTCTGATGCCGGAAAACGGTGCGGGCCTTCGCCATGACCGCCAAACAAGGCTGTAAAAACCTGATAGGGGATTTCGCTGGTGGCCGGTGGACAACTGAGTACCAGACGGGCATTGGCAGTGCTGACGCGGTGCAGTTCGTTGAGAAACGCAAGCGGATCGGCAGCATGTTCGAGTGTTTCGAGGCTTAGTACGCGCTCAAAATGTTGGTCTGGAAATGGCAAACTGCTGTATGTGTTTAGCTTAACCTGTTTGATGCCGGGACGAAGACGGGTCGCTTCGGCCATCAGGCCTGCTGATATTTCGGCATGTGTAATTGCGCAACCGGGATTGTGTTTTCGGATAAAATCTTCAGCCTCGGCATCGCGGCTGGTGATATTGAGTACGCGTGTGGCTTTGGCTACATCCAGATGCAGCATGCTTTCGTGAAAACGTTGGTCATGGGCTGCTTTAACTTTGTTGTTTTCAGCCACATAAATATCAGCCACCCGATCCCAGTGGGCTTCCACATCGCTGTCTTTCCAGTGATTGCGGTGATCGCTGAATTGATACCGGCTCATGTGCTGTGTTTGGTGCGGTTGAGCATGGCAATCTGGTCGGCTAACAAACCAATGAAAAACAACAGCATCCCCATCATGCTGATAAGGGTGGCGCTGTTTGGAAAGCGTCCGACAGCAAAATATCCGGCCACACCCCAGACAATTCCGGCAAAAAACGTGAACAAACTGGCCGGGAAGAAAATCTTTAACGGATTGAAAAGCATGATGATACGAAGCAAAAGGAGCATGGTTTTTGAGCCGTCTTTCATAAACTTGACATTACTGCTGCGGCCGATTCGTTCTTTCACGGTGATTGGAAAAGTGCCAATCGTATAGCCTTCCTTGAGGAATGCAAGCGTTGAAGTGGTTGAAAATGAGAAGCCGTTGGGCATGATGTGGAGCATTCCGGCAATGAGTTTTCGGTCGAAACCGCGAAAACCGGAGTTGTAGTCAGGTAATTTTTGCTCCACGAGTATCTCGCCCACCATTTTAATAAACCGCTTGCCTTTTTGTCGCCGCTTCACCTGAAAAGAATCATCAGTGCGCTCACCAATCACCATATCATAATCATCCAGCATGTTTATGAGTGTATCAATATAGGCAGGATCGTGCTGCCCGTCGCTGTCGAGGATTACAATTTTTTCGCCTTTCGCTTTGCGGATGCCGGTTTTGAGTGCAGCTCCATAGCCTTTGTTTGCATTGTGCCGGTAGCACTTTACGGGATATTCGCTGATGATATTGTATGTCTCGTCTTCTGAGCCATCATCCACATAAATCACTTCATAAAGCTGATGGTAATTACGTTCCACCAAGCGGTCGAGGCTGTGACGCACTGCATTTGCTTCGTTATAGGCCGGAACAACAATACTTATTCGGCTTTTTTCCATTGCCTGACGTTTTTTTGGCAAAGATAGAAGATATCAATGAATAGCCGAAAGTGATTGTCAGTTGATAGAGCTTTACTTGCTCCTGACCCGGATTGAACGAATTGGCAAAGCCAAAAAAAACGCTTTTTGCAAACACTAAACCAAAGGCGTTAAAAAGAAGTATATTTTTGAACGGCTATTAAAGTCTTCGAAAACGTTTAGCGGAGCTGGAAAAATGGTTTTTACTTTATGAAAAAAAATAATATAACTATCTCAATTCTTGTCATTTCCGGATTTTTACTGGCTTATTTCGGCAGCCGGCTCACATCGGGTTTTACAGGCATTCAGTTTGCTTCGGATTACCTGCGTATTGCTTACCATTATTTTTGGTGGATTGTTCCTCCGGTGCTTGTTGTTGGTTTCCTTTTCGGATTCGAAAACCTGCCGGAGACAACTGGCTTGAAAAAAGGATTTCTTTTTGGTTTTGGTTTTGCGCTTGTTACAGTTTCGCCCATGCTGATAAGTTCGGCGCTTGTTGGAAGTATCAGCGATGATTTCAGGTTGTTTTCGCTGCTTAAAGGCACTCTTTTTGCGGGTTTCATGGAGGAGTTTTTATTCAGGGCATTTCTTTTCGGATTGTTGTTTCGCAAAGCCGGATGGGGATTTGTGCCTGCTGGTTTGGCCGGTGCTTTGATTTTTGGCATGGGTCATTTGTACCAGGGTTCAACTTTTGTCCAGGGCGCAGGAATTTTCGCAATAACCGCCATGGGTGCGTTGTGGTTTGCCTGGCTTTATATTGAATGGGACAGCCTTTGGGTGCCGGTCTTTTTGCATGTTTTTATGAATCTTTATTGGACGCTCTTCGAAGTTAGCGAAAATGCACTCGGCGGCGTGAATTCAAACATCTTCAGGATTATAACAATTGCCCTCACCGTGGTGTTTACGATTTTAAGCCGCAGAAAAGCAGGACTGAAAATCAATCGGAAAACTTTGTGGGTGAACAGAGATGGGATTTGCAAAGCAGATTGAAACCTTTATTTGAACAGAGATTTATGGGTCATTTTTTATTGTTGACAACTCAACAAAGTATTATTGTCTAAATCATTACACGTAAAAAGGGCTGGAAATGTTTCCGGCCCTTTTTACTTCACATAGTGTTCAATCAATTGATCATCAAACCTTTCGCGCCACATAAAATACATAGCCGTAAAAGGCTTTGTATTGCTCATAAAGCCCGGCTTCGTGCTGTTGATTGGCAACCAATTCAACGGCAGTTGCATTGCCGGTGTGTTTTCTGAGGAAATCAGCCTGTGTTTTTATTTGAGGCTGATAAAAGTTTGTTGTCCAGCATTCTTCAGGAAGGGCAAAGCAGGCTTCAAGAACATAGCCGGCCTTTTGCAGCTGACTGATTTTTGCCGGAATGGTGTCAATTTCAGGATATTCTTTGGTCCAAAAATCATGGATTTCCTGTGGG
>ENA-UPTA01006737-UPTA01006737.1-activated-sludge-metagenome-genome-assembly--contig:-NODE-6737-length-10070-cov-9.082476_pt1 | contig 10070 bp, 9 predicted proteins | sample MGYA00238184_ERZ773361 | MGnify/ENA primary metagenome ERZ773361 (study PRJEB29100, sample SAMN05720205) | activated sludge metagenome | isolation source: anaerobic digester from wastewater...
CTTGCCGCGCCGAGGCGCAGCGCAGGCAGCCCCGCCAGCACGGTGAACGCGAGCACGGCGTAGCCCGCGCTCCAGGCGCTGGCATGGCCGGGGCCGCCGAAGGCGTCGAGCGCGAGGCCCACGGCCAGCGGGCCGACGAACGAGGCGCCGAAGCCCAGCATCGAATGCAGGGCCATCGTTGCGCCGCGGTAGTCGGGGTCGGACGCGCCCACCATGCCGGCGGTCAGCGAACCGGAGTCGGCGGGCGTGGTGAAGCCGTGCAGCAGCAGCAGGCCCAGCACGACGAACCAGGGCGCCGACGTGGCGCTGGCCAGCGACAGCGCGACCAGGGCCGACACGATCATCACGCTCGCGATCAGCCGGTGGCGCCCGATGCGCAGCGCCAGCTCGTTGCCCAGGATGCTCGCCGGCATGGCGAGCAGCGTCACCACGAAGCTGACGATGGTGGTGTCGAGCCACGAGGGCGCGCCGGTGCGCGTGGACGTGAACAGCCAGTACGACACCAGCCACGCGCGGGCCGCGTACAGCTCGAAGCAGTGCGCGCCGTAGCCCAGCACGAAGGCCATCGCCGGCCGGTTGGCGAGCACGGGCCGGAAGTCGAGCAGGTGGCCGGTCGCACGCGCGGCCTTGTGCACGCGCGGCAGCGACAGCGCGACCGCCAGCATCACCAGCGGCCCGCAGCCGACGACGGCGAACGCCCACTGCCAGCCGAGCCGGTCGGCGATCAGCTGCGTGCACAGGAACGACAGGCCGACCCCGATCGAGAAGCTCGAGGTGTAGTACGTGATGCTGCGCGAGGCATCGCCCGGCGGCAGGCGATCGGTGAGCACGCGCAGACCGGGCATGTACGCACAGCCGAAGCCGGCGCCGGCCATCGCCCACAGCACGATGGCCGAGGTGAAGTCGTGCGCGAAGGCCGCGAACGCGAACGTGGCGCCTGCGTTCACGATGCAGCCGGGGATCAGGATGCTGCGCGCGTCGATGCGGTCGGTCAGCGACGTCGCCACTGGCACGACGAGGGCGTACCCGATGAAGAAGCCGCCCGCGATCGCGCCGCTCTCGGCCGCCGTCAGCCCCCACAGCCGCGCGAACAGCGGGATCAGGGCGGCGAAGGCCATGTGCGGCAGCAGGCTGCCGATCTGGCCCGCGCACATCGCGGCCACCAGCGCGGTGTGGCGGCTGCCGGCGGACGCGGCGTCGCGCATGCGGGTCTCCTCGAGAGTGTCGAATCCGGCGTTTCCCGGACTGATCGTTGTGCCTGCGAGCTTAGCGCAGGCGCGGCGCGCGCCGGCCGCCCCGCGTGTCGATCGCACGCGCGCTGGTCGTCGGCCCGGGCGCCGATCATTGGCCTGCGCGCCGATGGTTGGCCCGCACGCGGAGCCTTCGCCCGCACGCGGAGCCTTCGACTACACTGGCCCGCACCCATCTGCCCGAGCGGCAGCATTCCCGAGGAGACCCGAACGCCATGAGCACATCGCAGATCGACATCGACACCGGCACCGACCAGCTGCTGTGCAGCATCCGCGAAGGCGTGGCGGTGATCACGCTGAACCGGCCGGAGGCGCGCAACGCGATGTCCGACCAGCTCACCCCGGCGCTGCGCCGGATGATCAAGGAGCGGGGCGACGACCCGTCGGTGGGCGCGCTGCTGATCACGGGCGCCGGCACCGCGTTCTGCGCCGGCGGTGACGTCAAGGGCATGGGTGACAACAGCGCGAAGAAGTCGATGACCTCTGAGGAGCGCATCGCCGACCTGAAGGTGCGCCAGCGCCTGCTCACCGGCGCGCTGCTGGCGGTGCGCAAGCCGACGATTGCGGCGCTGCCCGGCGCGGCCGCTGGTGCGGGCCTGGCGATCGCGCTCGCCTGCGACATCCGCATCGCCGCCGAGTCGGCATTCGTGAACGCGGGGTATGCGCGCATCGGGCTGTCGGGCGACTACGGGATCGCGTGGCTGCTCACGCGCACGGTCGGCTCGCCGATCGCGCGCGAGATGATGTTCTCGGCCGACAAGGTCGACTCGGCCCGCGCCGAGCGCATCGGCCTGTTCAACCGGGTGGTGCCCGACGACCGCCTGCGCGAGGAGGCGTTCGCCTATGCGCGGCGGCTGGCCGCGGGGCCGCGCGTGGCGCTCGCGTCGATGAAGGACAACCTCGACGAGGCGTCGCGCATCCTGTTCGAGACCGCGCTCGACCACGAGGCCGAGCGGCTGGTGGCGGCGGCGGCCACCGAGGACCACCGCGAGGCGGTGCGTGCGTTCGTGGAGAAGCGCGCGCCGCGATTCACCGGGCGTTGACGCCGGCGAAGGTCGTCGGTGCCCGGAGCGCGCGGCGCGGTCGGCGCCCCCGTCAGGCGGGCGGCGTGCGGTCCGCGTCGCCCAGTTCGCGCTGCATCAGCACCGTGTCGAGCCAGCGGTCGAACTTCCAGCCGCTGGCGCGGAACAGGCCGGCCATGCGGAAGCCGCAGGCGGCGTGCAATGCGATCGAGCCGGTGTTGAAGCTGTCGCCGATCACGGCCAGCATCTGGCGGCAGCCGACGGCTTCGCAGCGTGCGATCAGGGTCTCGAGCAGGCGCCGGCCGATGCCCTGTCCGATCGCGTCGGGCGCGACGTAGATCGAGTTCTCGACCGAGAAGCGGTAGGCCGGGCGCGGCCGGAAGTGGTTCGCGTACGCGTAGCCAGTGACGACGCCGTCGCGCTCCGCCACCAGGTACGGGAAGCCGTTGGCGAGCACGTCGGCGCGGCGGCGTGTCATCTCCTGCAGGCTCGGCGGGTCGAGCTCGAACGAGCCGGTACCGTGCAGCACGTGGTGCCGGTAGATGTCGTGGATGCGCGGCAGGTCGTCGTCGCGGCTGTCGCGGACGATCGGGGCGGCAGGGGTCATGGCGTCGGCCTCATGGGTTGAAGATCCGCGAGCCTTCGCGGCGCAGCTGGCCCTGGCGCTCCAGCTCGGTCAGGGCCCAGGCGATCGCCGCATCCAGCGACATGCCGATCAGCGCCGCCGCATTGGTCATCACGGAAGCGCCGGCCAATTCCTCGGCGAGGCGGTCGGCGTCGAACTGCTGCTGCTCGAGCAGCCGGAACTTCAGCAGCGCCTTGAGCGCGTTGCGTGCGTTGCGGCGCGGGTCGGCGATCACGGCCAGCCGCGCGAACGCGCGCTCGAGCGCCTCGGGCACGTCGTGGAACATCGGGCCGTGCCCGGGCAGCACGGTGCCGACGTCGAGCGACGCGATCAGCTCGAGGGCCGCCTTCTGCTCGGCGAAGCCGGAGTTGCCGCTCAGCTCGGGGAAGATGATGCCGAAGCCGTTCTGCCACAGCACGTCGGCCGAGATCAGCAGCCGGTGTTCGGGGCAGTGCAGCATCAGCGAATGCGGATCGTGGCCCGGTGCCGCATGCACGCGCCAGATCATGCCGCCGAGGGTGATCTCGTCGCCGTCGGACAGGAAGCCGTCGGCGTGGAAGCGTTCGCACACCTGCGCCGTTGCGCGGTAGGTGAGCGCGTCCTCGTCCCAGCGCCGCACCGCGTCGAACTCGGCGTGCGGCACCAGCGTCGGGCAGCGATAACGCCGCTGCAGCGCCGCGTTGGCGCCGCAGTGATCGGAGTGCAGGTGCGTGTTGATCAGGCGCGTGAGGCCGCGCTCGGCGCGCCCCACCTCGGCCAGCACGCGTTCGACCAGCGCCACCGTGAAATCGGCGCGGGTGCCGTAGCCGGTGTCGATCAGCGTGGCGCCGTCGGGTTCGACGAACAGCATCTGGTTGCTCGACAGCCAGTCGCGTTCGATGAAGCGCAGGGTGGGGGGCAGCGGAGTCATGCGGGCGGCGTTCGGGGCGACGGGTCGTTCGGGGCGTTCGGGGCGATGGTGCGGCGGGTCGATGCGTCGATGGGGCGATGGGGCGATGGGGTGTCCGGTGACGCCCGACGGCCTCAGCCGCGCACGTGGCGCGCGTAGATCGCCGCCACTTCGGCGAACGCTTCGTCGAGCTCGCGGTTGCCGCTGTGGATCGCCTTGATCGGGCCGGCGCCCATGCGCAGCAGCAGGCGCGACGTGAATGGCACGCGCAGGCGCCGCGCGTGCAGCACCTGGCTCCACGGGTAGTTCTTCTCGAACAGCCAGTCCTGCCGGATGCCTTCGGCATCGACCGTCGTGTTGCCGTTCAGGATGTACCAGGTGGTCGACAGCAGCACGAACGCGCCGGCGCCGATCAGCACCAGCACCGGCCAGGCGGGCGTGCCCACGCGCGACATGACCTGCGCGCCGTAGGCGGCCAGCGTGACCAGCGTGCTGACGACCATCCACTTCGCCGAAGGGCGATACGACGGCCCGCGCACCGGTTGCGTGAACCGGGCGCGCAGCGCTTCGGTGATGGGGCCGGTCGACGGGGTCATGCGTCCGCGGGCGGCTCGTCCGAGCGCGATGCGTCCGAGCGTGGCGCGTCGGCGGACGGCCGGGGCCGCACGCCCGACACGGCGATCGTGTCGCCGCGGGACGACCCGGACGCAACGAACTGCTTGCGCCGTTCGTTCAGCCGGGCCCAGACGTCCAGGCGCTGCGTGTCGCCCATCGTGCCCCAGCGGGCGATCTCGTCGATCGTGCGCATGCAGCCTTCGCACCACCCCGAGCGCGCATCGATGCGGCACACCGACGTGCAGGGCGAGCGCACCGTGCTGAAGCCCGGGCGTCCGAGGGGGGCGTCGCTCATGGTGGCGCCCGTCCGCGTCAGGCCGTCGCGTCGGCCGCGGCCACGGCCGCCGCCTTCTTCGCGGCCAGCGCATTGCCGGCGCGCGACATGCTCTTGCGTCCGAGGAAGGTGGAGATCCACTGCCCGGCGTCGACCAGCTGGTCGAGGTCGAGGCCGGTCTCGATGCCCAGGCCGTTCATCAGGAACACGACGTCCTCGGTGGCGACGTTGCCGGTGGCGCCCTTCGCATACGGGCAGCCGCCGAGGCCGGCGATCGACGTGTCGAACCGGTGGATGCCCGACTGCAGGCTGGCGTAGATGTTCGCGATCGCCTGTCCGTAGGTGTCGTGGAAGTGGCCGGAGATGCGCTCGATCGGGTAGGCGCGCGCGGCGGCCTCCATCACGCGGCGCACGTGCGACGCGGTGCCGGTGCCGATCGTGTCGGCGATGCCGATCTCGTCGCAGCCGAGGTCGGCCAGGCGCTTGACGACGTCGACGACGTCCTCGACCGGCACCTCGCCCTGGTACGGGCAGCCGAACGCCACCGAGACCGCGCCGCGCACGCGCACGCCACGCGCCTGTGCGCCTTCGGCCACCGGGCGGAAGCGTTCGATGCTCTCGGCGATCGAGCAGTTGATGTTGCGATGGGAGAACGCCTCGGTGGCCGCGCCGAAGATCACGACCTCGTCGACACCGGCGGCCAGCGCGCCTTCCAGACCCTTCATGTTGGGCGTGAGCACGGAGACGATCACGCCGTTCGGGCGCGGGATGCGCGCGAGCACCTCGGCCGCGTCGGCCATCTGCGGCACCCACTTCGGCGAGACGAACGAGGTCGTCTCCAGGTTGCCGACGCCGGCCGCGAGCAGGCGCTCGCACAGCTGCACCTTGACGTCGACGGGCACGGGCTGCTTCTCGTTCTGCAGGCCGTCGCGCGGGCCGACTTCGGTGATGTGGACGCGTTGGGGCAGGGTCATGGCGTGTTCCTCGTGATCGGTCAGTAACCGCGGTCGCGTCCGACCGCGCCGGTGATCGGTTCGCCGCGCAGCAGGCGGCGGATCTTGTCGGCCACCTGGTCGGCGCTGGGCTCCACCAGGGTGGCGGCCGCGACGTGCGGCGTCACCCGGATTCTAGGATGGCGCCAGAACGGATGCTCGGGCGGCAGCGGTTCGGTGTCGAACACGTCGAGTGTCGCACCCTCGAGCGCACCCGCATCCAGCGCCGCCAGCAGGGCCTGCGCGTCGACCAGCGCGCCGCGCGCCACGTTGACCAGCCACGCCGGGCGCGGCAGCAGCGCGAGGCGGCGCGCGTCGATCAGGTGACGGGTGTCGTCGGTGAGGGGCGCCATCAGGATCAGCACGTGGGTGCGTGCCAGGAAGGAGGGCAGCTGCGCGTCGCCGTGCAGGCACTCGACGCCGTCGATCCGGTGCGGCGACCGCGCGTGCCCGAGCACCCGGAAGCCGGCGGCCGCCAGCGCACGGGCGACCTGCCCGCCCAGCGCGCCGATGCCGAGCACGCCGACGGTGAGGTCGGTGCGCGCGACCGGCGCGAGCTCGCGCCAGCAGGCGTCGCGCTGCTGGGCTTCGTAGGCGTCGGCGCGCAGCACGATGCGCAGCACCGCGTGCAGGCAGTAGTCGATCATCTGGCGGGCCATGCCGGCGTCCTCGAGCCGCACCACCGGCAGCGTCGCCGGCACGTCGCCGTGGCGCAGCAGGTGGTCGACCCCCGCGCCGGCGCTGAACACGGCGCGCAGCGCGGGATGCGCGGCGAAGAACCCGGCGGGCGGCTTCCAGACCACTGCGAAGTCGGCGCCATGGGCTTCGGGCGCCGGCCAGTCGGCCACGCGGGCCTCGGGCAGGCGGGCGGCCAGCGCGCGCACCCAGTGCCGGCGTGCGGTCTCGTCGGGATGCGTGACGGCGATCTTCACGTCAGGCGGGCGTGAAGGCCAGCAGCGGCGCGCCTTCCGGCACCTGGTCGCCGACGGCGAACAGCAGCTCCGACACCGTGCCGGCGCTCGGCGCGTTGATCGTGTGCTCCATCTTCATCGCCTCCATCACGACCAGCGGCGCGCCGCGCTCGACGCGCTTGCCCGCCTCGCACAGGATCGCGACCACCTTGCCGGGCATCGGCGCGGTCACGCCGCCGCCGGTGTCGGCATCCTCGCCGACGTGGGCCAGCGCCGGCACGTAGGCGAGCTGCACCGCGCCCTGCGCGGTGAACAGGTGCAGGGTCTCGCCGCGCAGCATCGCGCCGGTGTCGAAGGCCTCGCCGCCCGTCAGGCCGCGCACGCGGCGGCCGTCGGCATCCAGCGCGAGCTCGGCCAGGCACACGGCGACGTCGCCCACGTGCACCGTATAGCCGTTCTTCGCGTAGTCGACGCGCACGGGGAACTGCCGCTGCCCGCGCCCGAACATCAGTGTGCGCGACAGCCACGCGCCGCCGCGCCAGCCGCTGCGCGCCGCCCACGGGTCGCCGGACGGCGCCGCGGCGTCGCCCGCACGCTCGAGCATCAGCACGGCGGCGGCGGCCTGGGCCAGCACGCCCGGCTCGGGGTCGCCCGCCGCCGGCAGCAGCGCCGCGCGCTCGCGCTCGATCAGGCCGGTGTCGAGGTCGGCCCCCGCGAAGGCGTCGCAGTGCATCAGCCGCTTGAGGAACGCGACGTTGGTGGCCGGCCCGACGATCTCGTAGTCGGACAGCGCCGTGCTCATGCGGGCGATCGCCTGTTCGCGGTCGCGCCCCCAGACGATCAGCTTGGCGATCATCGGGTCGTAGTACGGCGAGATGCTGTCGCCCTCGCGCACGCCGCTGTCGATGCGCACGCCCGCGGGGTCGGCCGCGCCGTTGCCGCGCGGGGTCGCGCCGATCTCGAAGCCCACCGCCGCCGGTGCGCGCAGGTGCTCGAGACGCCCCGTCGACGGCAGGAAGCCCTTCTCGGGGTTCTCGGCGTACACGCGCGCCTCGATCGCATGCCCGCGGATGGCGAGCTGTTCCTGCGTGGCCGGCAGCGGTTCGCCCGCGGCCACGCGCAACTGCCACTCGACGAGGTCGTGGCCGGTGATCATCTCGGTGACCGGATGCTCGACCTGCAGGCGCGTGTTCATCTCCATGAAGTAGAAGCGGCCGTCCTGGTCGGTGATGAACTCGACCGTGCCCGCGCCCTCGTAGCCGACGGCGCGTGCCGCCGCCACCGCGGCCTCGCCCATCGCCGCGCGGCGCTGCGCGGTCATGCCGGGGGCGGGCGCCTCCTCGATCACCTTCTGGTGGCGGCGCTGCACCGAGCAGTCGCGCTCGAACAGGTACACGCAGTTGCCGTGCCGGTCGCCGAACACCTGGATCTCGACGTGGCGCGGGCGCTGCACGTAGCGCTCGATCAGCACGGCGTCGTCGGAGAACGCGCTGGCCGCCTCGCGCTTGCACGAGGCCAGCGCCGTGTCGAACTGGTCGGCCTGCGTGACGATGCGCATGCCCTTGCCACCGCCGCCCGCGCTCGCCTTGATCAGCACCGGATAGCCGATCGCGTCGGCCTGGCCGCGCAGGTAGCCGGGATCCTGGTTGTCGCCGTGGTAGCCGGGCACCAGCGGCACCTGCGCCTTCTCCATCAGGGCCTTGGCCGCCGACTTGCTGCCCATGGCCGCGATCGCGGCGGCCGGCGGGCCGATGAAGACCAGCCCGGCGTCGGTCACCGCCCGCGCGAAGGCCTCGTTCTCGGACAGGAAGCCGTACCCGGGGTGGATCGCCTCTGCACCGGCCTTCTGTGCGATCTCCAGCACCAGGTCGGACCGCAGGTACGACTCGCGGGCCGGGGCGGGGCCCAGGCGCCAGGCCTCGTCGCACATCGCCACGTGGCGCGCGCGCGCGTCGGCGTCGGAGTACACCGCGATGGTGCGGATGCCCATCCGGCGCGCGGTGGCGGCGACGCGGCAGGCGATTTCGCCGCGGTTGGCGATCAGGATCGTCTTGAACATTTCGTGTTCCGTGCTCTGTGTTCGTGTGGCGTTCGAGCGCGCGTGCGTGTGGAGGCGTGCGCGTGCTCGTGCGTGCGTGTGCTTGGGCCTGCGTGCCGGGGGGCGGGGACCGGGCTCAGCCGGCGCGGCCGGGCGAACCGGGGTCGGCGACCCAGGACGGCCGGCGCTTCTCGAAGAACGCCGTGATGCCTTCCTGCGCCTCGTCGGACGCACGGATGCGCGCGATGCGACGGGCCGTGTCCTCGGTCAGCGCGTCGTCGATCGGGCGGCCGGCGACGTCGCGGATCAGCCGCTTGTTCTCGGCGAGCGACACCGGCCCCCCCAGCAGCAGGTGCCCGAGGATGCGGTTGACCGTCGCGTCGAGCTCCTCGGCCGGCACGATGTCGTCGACCAGGCCGATGCGATACGCCTCGGCCGCGTCGAACACCTCACCGGTGAGGAAGTAGCGGCGCGCATGCGGCTCGCCGATCGCGCGGATCACGTACGGGCTGATCATCGCCGGCAGCAGGCCCAGCTTCGCCTCGGACAGACAGAACGTCGCCTCGGTGGCGGCGATCGCGATGTCGCAGGCCGACACGATGCCCATGCCGCCGGCAAACGCCGCGCCATGCACGCGCGCCACGGTGGGCTTGGGGCTCTCGTACAGCAGCCGCAGCACGGTCGCCAGGCCGGCCGAGTCGCGCACGGCTTCGTCGGGGGTCATCTCGCGCGCGCGCTTCAGCCAGTTGAGGTCGGCGCCGGCGCAGAAGGCCTTGCCGCGGCCCGCGATCACGATCGCGCGCACGGCGTCGTCGCCGATCGCCTCGCCGATCGCGCGCGTGAGCTCGGCGATCACGGTCTCGTTCATCGCGTTGCGCAGCTCGGGCCGGTTCAGCCAGATCACGGCCACGCCGTGCTGCAGGGAGGTCTGGAGGGTCTCGTAGGGCATCGTGCCGGCCTCACATCCGGAACACGCCGAAGCGCGTCTCGGGAATCGGTGCGTTCAGCGCCGCCGACAGCCCCAGCGACAGCACGGTGCGCGTGTCCACGGGATCGATCACGCCGTCGTCCCACAGGCGGGCGGTGGCGTAGTACGGATGGCCCTGGACCTCGTACTGCGCGCGGATCGGCTCCTTGAAGGCCGCCTCGTCCTCCAGGCTCCACTGGCCGCCGCGCGCCTCGATGCCGTCGCGCCGCACGGTGGCGAGCACCGACGCGGCCTGCTCGCCGCCCATCACGCTGATGCGTGCGTTGGGCCACATCCAGAGGAAGCGCGGTGAATACGCGCGGCCGCACATGCCGTAGTTGCCGGCGCCGAACGAGCCGCCGATGATCACCGTGAACTTGGGCACCTGGGCGCAGGCCACCGCGGTGACCAGCTTGGCGCCGGCGCGCGCGATGCCTTCGTTCTCGTACTTGCGGCCCACCATGAAGCCGGTGATGTTCTGCAGGAA
>ENA-UPTA01006739-UPTA01006739.1-activated-sludge-metagenome-genome-assembly--contig:-NODE-6739-length-10068-cov-6.590632_pt1 | contig 10068 bp, 9 predicted proteins | sample MGYA00238184_ERZ773361 | MGnify/ENA primary metagenome ERZ773361 (study PRJEB29100, sample SAMN05720205) | activated sludge metagenome | isolation source: anaerobic digester from wastewater...
TGAGGTTTGTATGTATACAGGCGGGGCCTTCCTCATCTGGGTAAAAATGTTGTCGAGCGATGCGCGCTGAGGGGCCGTCAGGCTGTCCATCCGGTCCTGGGCCTGTCGCGACTCGGCGATTTCCCGCGCTTCGCGGTCGTTCGCGCAGCTGCTGAATTCGCTGCCGGCGTCGGGCACGCTGGTCAGGCCCATCACCTTCACGGGCGAAGCCGGTCCGGCAGTGCGGACTTTGTGCCCCTTGTCGTTGAGCAGCGCCTTCACGCGGCCCCAGGTGGCTCCGCACACAACCGCATCGCCCACCTTGAGCGTTCCGTCGCAGACGAGAAACGTTGCGGTCGGCCCCATGCCGGGTTCCAGGCGCGCCTCGATGACATAGCCGCTTGCCGGCTGCCGAGGATTGGCCTTCAGTTCGAGCATGTCGGCCTGAAGATTGATCATTTCAAGGAGATTGTCCATGCCGGCGCCGGTAACGGCGCTGACGGGGCAGCAAATCACATCGCCGCCCCAATCCTCGGGGCTGAGGCCCATTTCCTGAAGCTGCTGCTTGACGCGATCCACATTGGCACCCGGGAGATCCACCTTGTTGATTGCGGCGATGATGGTCACCCCTGCGGCCTGTGCATGCTGGATGGCTTCACGGGTCTGCGGCATGACGCCGTCGTCTGCGGCAATGACCAGCACCGCGATGTCGGTCAGGTTCGCCCCGCGCGCGCGCATCGCCGTGAAGGCGGCATGCCCGGGGGTGTCAAGAAAAGTGATCTGGCGGTCCGCGTGCTCAACGGTATAGGCGCCGATGTGCTGTGTGATGCCTCCGTCTTCGCCCTTGGCGACGGTGCTTTTGCGGATGTAGTCCAGGAGCGACGTTTTCCCGTGGTCAACGTGTCCCAGGAAGGTTACAACCGGCGGCCTCGTCTCTTCCAGTTCGGCGCCTTCATCCGGTTTCTTTTCTTCCTCTTCCTTTTTTTTCTTGCCGGGCGCCGGGGGCGTGGGCGCGGCGGGAACGGCCGCGGCCTTTTCCAGTTCGACCTTCAGGCCGTGTTTCTCGCCGATCTTTTGCGCGATCTTGAAGTCAATCGTCGCGTTGATGGCGGCAAAGATGTTCATCATCATCAGCTCGGCGATGAGCTGGTTCGGTTTGAGATTCAGCGCCTCCGAGAACTCTTTTACGACAATCGGACCCTTGACGATGTAAATGTTCTCGGCCGGCTCTTCCTTCACGGGTTCCGGCTCGGGTTCGGGTTCCGGCGCCGGAGGAGGTGGGGCAACAGGCTTCGCGGGAGCGGGGGGCGCTTTTTTCTCTTTGGCGGGCGCGCCCCGGATCTGCGCGATCTGCGCATCTGTCAGCGCGGACATGTGGTTGGGTGCCTCGATGCCCATGGCGCGAAGCTTTGCCAACAGATCCTTGCTGCTGACGTTCAGTTCTTTTGCCAGTTCAAAAATTCTCATTCTTCAATCGGTCCATGTTCTTTTTCAAAAGCGGCTTCCGCGGCCGCCTGCAGTTTCTTCGCGGTCTCTTCGTTGATGCCTTCTATGGCGGTCAGGTCTTCCGTATCGGCGGCAAGCAGCCCCTCGAGCGTGAGGAATCCCGCGAGCACCAGCTTCTCGGCATAGCGCGCGCCGATGCCCGGCACTGCAGCCAGCGCCTGAATGGCCATGTTGACCTTCTGTTCGAATGAAATTTCGGCCTCGTGCTTGCGGATGTCTATTTTCCACCCGGTCAGCTTTGAGGTCAGGCGGGCGTTCTGGCCCTTCTTGCCGATCGCCAGCGAAAGCTGATCGCCATCCACCACCACTGTGACGGTGTGCGTGTTCTCATCCACGGTGACGCTACTCAGCTTGGCAGGCGCCAGTGAGTTCGTCACATACGTGCGGATGTCCTCGTGCCACTTGACGATGTCAATCTTTTCGCCGGACAGCTCGCGCACGATATTTTTCACGCGGATTCCGCGCATGCCGACGCAGGCCCCGACGGGATCCACCTTGCTGTCGTGGGAAATCACGGCGATTTTGCTGCGGAAACCGGCCTCGCGGGCAATGCCCTTGATTTCGACGGTCTTGTCGTTGATTTCCGCCACTTCCAGCTCGAACAGCTTGCGTACGAAATCTGGATGACTGCGGGACAGAATGACTTCCGGCCCTTGAGGATCAACCTTCAGGAGATACGCCCGGATGCGGTCGCCGATCTGGTATTCTTCGGTCGGAACCCTTTCCCGCGAAGGCATTAATGCTTCCGCGCGCCCGAGGTCAACCACCACATCGTTGCGGTCGAAGCGCCGGACGGCCCCAGTGACGATTTCACCCTGCCGATCTTTGTACTCATCAAAAACCTGGTCTTTTTCGGCCTGGCGAATCTTATGAAGGATGGCCTGCTTGGCCGTCTGGGCGGCGATCCGGCCGAAATTCTTGGGGGTGACCTCGATTTCAATAAGATCCCCGATCTGGGCATCCGCCTTGATCCGGCGGGCTTTTGTCAAAGTGATCTCCTCATGCGGATTTGTCACTTTATCAACAACTTGCGCCTTGGCAAGGGCGCGAATATTGCACGTTTTCCGGTCAATTTCGACGCGCATGTCCCGGGCGGGGCCCACGCTTTTCTTGGAGGCGTTCAGCAGCGCGGCTTCCACCGCCTGAATGAGTGTTTCGCGGTCAATTCCGCGCTCCCTTTCCATATAGTCAAAAACCGCCATCAAATCGTTATTCATCTTCTCTGCCCTCAAAACAGGCCGCCGGGCCCGTCACTAAACACAAAACCGCCCCAATATACAAAAGAGCGGGCGAAGGCCCACTCCGTACACAGGACAGCGCAACAAAATAACGCCGCAAATGTAAACGGACTGACGGGCAAGGTCAAGGGGTTTTGTTGGGAAAGATTCCGCAAAAAACATCGCACAAATTTTTGACATTTCGGTCCTGCCTAAGTATATATACTAAAGAAGTTCATAAGAAGCCGGATTAGGACTGCGGTGCGGAACGCATTTGCGCGGTCGGGGTGTATTCCCGTCCGGGTGTATTATGCGCGAATGGAGATTGAAGTGAAAGGTAGCCGACAGAACATGTTGATGTGCTGGATCGCCGCGGCGGCGGTCTGCCTTTCGGCTTCGCTTGCCCAGGGCGCCATGGTCAACCTGCAGGCATGGATCACTTATTCGCTGTTTCAGTCCAACGGCACAACATGGCTCCCGGACGGATCCGTTGTGCAGATCATCGGCAGTTCCGACGGGATCATCGACCCGATGCCGAGTCACGGAACCAATGTAATCGCCACCACTACGGGCGACGATATCATCATTGGAACGGTCCTGATTGACAGCACGCTTTGGGGGAGCAACGGAACTTTCTATTCCGGCGATTTCTATTTCGACAATACCGTTGTGGATTATATGTATATCCGCTTCTTTGATACAACCTATCCGGTTCTTGGTTTCACCAACTGGGGTGTGTCGGGAATCTCTACCGTTGCCGATGACGGGGTCATGTTCTTCATGGACTTCGGCGGCGGATTTGCGGCAGTGAGCAACAACAACTTTGTACAAATTCCAGAACCGAGCACGGCCAGTCTTCTTCTGCTGTTTGCGGCCCTTTTGTGCGGAGTGCGCGCCGGAATAGCGCGAACGCCGGATGAAAAGGGCAGCCTTGGAAACTCGGGCGACCCGGGCTCCTGAAAAAGTTCCAATGATTGGAACTTTTAGGCAAAAAACTTCCAATGGTTGGAACTTTTTCGGCACAAACTTCCAATCGCTGGAAAAATTGAATCAGGTTCAGTTCCAAAGCCTGCCGGGGTAAATTCCTGATGTGACCAGCGCGCGGATTTTCTGTTCCACAAAGGACTTGTCCTCGCGGTAGGTGACCCCGAACCACGATGAGGAGGTCTGCAGAACCCGGACGCGCGCAGCGCCGCTGCGAATCGCGCCGGTGACCGCCGTGGGAATTCCAAATTCGGCCTTTGGATTGCCGATGTTTTTTTCCAGAAATATCGCAAATAGTTTTCGCGCTTCCACGAGGAAGCCCGGCATGAAGCCCCAGCAGTTCATTGAAACGATTTCATTTCCGGACAGACTCACTTTTTCGCGTTGCAGATTGATTCCGGTGACCGTTCCGTTTTCCCGGTGAATGTCTGTGTGTTCGGATGTTCCGGTCAGAAATCCGCTTGCGTCGGTCTGGCACAGCCCGCGCGAGACAGATCCGTGCGGCGAAAGGGTGTGGCTCAAAATGAAACCGACCATGCAGGAGTCCTTCTCCGCCGGCCGCGAAAGGTGCTCCGCCAGCGAATGAAATGCCTGCGCCCCGTAAAAATCATCGGCATTGATGACCGCAAAGGGGCCGGACAGTTTTTCCGCCGCGGAAAGAACCGCGTGCGCGGTGCCCCACGGCTTGGCCCGTTCATCGGGAACCTTGAATGGCGCGGGAATGTTCTCCAGTTCCTGAAATGCAAAATCCACGGCGACCGGTTTTGTTCCGATGCGCTCGCGGAAGGCCAGCTCCATATCTTTCCGGATCACGAAAACCACCTTGCCGAAGCCGGCGCGGATGGCATCGTAGATGGAATAGTCGAGGATGGTTTCGCCGGAAGGCCCGACGGCGTCGAGCTGCTTGAGCCCGCCATAGCGGCTTCCGATGCCGGCGGCGAGGATCAGGAGTGAGGGTTTCATGAATCAGTTCCCTTTGAGCTGCCGGTTGATGCGGCCCGTGATGTCGGCCCCGAGCCGCTCAATGTAGCCGAACACATATTCGGCAATGTCGAGATCCGGATTTTGAACCAGCGGCGACAAGTCCATCGCGAACGAAATCTTTGTGGCAATGTCCTGTGCGCGGGGATCAAAGAAAGTCGCATTGCTGAGCCAGCGCCCCACGGTGGCGCGGTTGTAGTGCTTGCCGCCGGAAATCTGCGAGTCGTGCGCGCCCAGCAGGGCGTTGGCCACGTTTTCGTGGCCGGCCACGGGCATAACCACTTTGTCGGCATCGGGAAGCCAGTCGAGGCTTCGCCAGACCTCGCACCCGTAAACGGTGGGGGGGGGCTCGCCGACGGGTTCTTCGCGAAGGGCTTCGATCACGGCCACGCAGACCGCCACATGCGTATCGTGCTTGTCGGCAGGATTGTGGGTGTAGATGATCGAGGGATTGGCCGCTTTCAAAATGCGCTTGAGGTCATCCTTGAGATCCTCGCTGACTGGATTTCTGATGTCTTTTGAGTTGTAGTCAAGCTGAGCCATGAAACTGTACTGGCCGATCGCCGCGGCGGTGTTCTGCTCGCGGATGCGGATAGCCCGCATTTCGTCCTTTCCGCAGCGGGCGTAGGGGCCGTTTTCGGGATTGCCCCCCCCGGCGGTGCACGTGACCCCGCCGAACCACAGCTCCTGATTGTGCAGGCACTGGAGGATGCCGTGATAAGCCATGATCTCGATGTCGTCCTGGTGAGCGCCGATGCCAAGATGCGTGGTATGCGCGATGGCCTCTTCCGGCGGGAATCCGTCGGGGAAGTAGAGGGTCGCTCCCGGATTTTTCAGTTTTATCATCCTTTATCCCCTGCAAACGGAAAAGCCGCCTCCTGCGAAGCGGCTTTTCCGTCCATCAAAAAACGATCTGGTCAGGCCAGCTTTGCCTTGGCCGCTTCCGCGATTTTCCCGAAGCCGTCCGGATCATGGATGGCTATCTCGGAGAGCATCTTGCGGTTCAGGCGGATGTCGGCTTTCTTCAACCCGTCTATCAGGCGGCTGTAGGTGATCCCGTGGGCTTTGGCCGCGGCCGAGATGCGGACGGTCCAAAGTGCGCGGTAATCGCTTTTTTTGCGGCGGCGGTGCTCGAAGGACATCGCCATGGAGCGTTCCACCGTCTCTGTGGCGGTGCGGAACAGCTTGCTGCGGCCGCCCATGTATCCGCGGGCGAGCTTGAGTTTTCTTTTGCGTCTTTTGCGTGAAGCCGGTGCGTTGGTTGAGCGTGGCATGGTCTACCTCCTCGAATCACTTGTGCCAATAGGTTGATATCCGCTTTTCGTCTGCTTTCGACACCATGGCGGATGACGCCATGCTGCGCTTCTGCTTGCGGCTTTTGCCCGTTAGAATGTGGGCTCCGCCGGCGGATGAACGCTTGAACTTGCCTGTGCCCGTTTTCTTGAAACGCTTGGCCATGGCCTTTTTGGTTTTCTGCTTCGGCATAACTGATTCCTGTTTTTCTCTGTTTCTTCCCTGTAAATCGGGGGCTATATGTACGATAGTGCCACCCGTTAGTCCAGCCCTTTTGATAAAAAAAAGCAACTATTTTGAAAAATCGGGCTGAAATCTTTGGCCGGGATGCTGTAGACTGCATGCAGGTTCGGATGTTTGATCAGAAAGAACAGCAATGAGACTGATACTGGGCGGCGTAAGGGGCACCAGCCCCGTGGCGGATCCGAAGTTCGCGGAATTCGGCGGCGACACCACGGCCTTCCTCGTGGAAGGCTCCAACGGTGAGGCCATTGTCATAGACGCCGGCAGCGGCGTGCGCGTGCTCGACCCCTATCTTCGCCAGACCGACCGCGCCTCCTCGATTCTGCTGCTGATGACCCATTATCATCTCGATCACCTGATGGGCTTCCCGTCTTTTTCCGTCATCTATGATGCGAAGTGGAAACTGGAGATCAAGGGCCCGCGGCTGAACGGGTTCACGGCGGAAGATGCCGTAAAGCATGTTCTCACCCGTCCGTTCTGGCCGCTGCAGCTTGAGGCGCTCGAGAGCGGAATCACCTTCAGCGACCTGCCCGAAGACGGCGGGGCGCCGCACATCTACCGCGGGCTTGAGGTCCGCTGGTGCCCGGTCCAGCATCTCGGCGGATGCGTTTCATACCGCATGGATGATCCGGCCACCCGCCACAGTGTGATTATTGCCACCGACGTGGAGTGGCAGCTGGCATCGGAAAAGGACCGGCACAATTTTTTTGAGTTCTGCAAATATCCCGCCCCGCCGGACCTGCTCGTCTTTGACGGGCAGTTCACCCCTGAAAACTATGCGCAGTTCCGCGGATGGGGCCACAGCACCTGGCAGGATGCCATTGATGTCGCAAAGCAGGTCAATGCCCGTGAACTGATCATCACCCATCATCATCCGCGCAGCGATGATGAAATCCTTCACCAGATCGAAAAGGAAGTGAAGCGCCAGATGCCCAATGCGTGGCTCGGCCGGCAGGATGCCGCCATCGATATCGGGTGATGCCCTTATTTTGACTGCTTGATCCGAAGCTCCGGATGCTCGCTGGCCACAAAACTGTTCGGGGGCACAGATTCCATCAGAAACACATTGCCGCCGATGGTGGAATGGTGGCCGATGACCGTTTTCCCGCCGAGGATCGTGGCATTGGCATAAATGACCACATAGTCTTCCACCGTGGGATGCCGCTTGATGTGTTTCACGGGCTGGCCCTGCGCATCGAGGTCAAAGCTGCGCGCTCCGAGCGTCACGCCCTGGTATATCTTCACGCGATTTCCGATGGTGGTCGTTTCGCCGATCACAATGCCCGTGGCGTGGTCCATGAAGAACCCGTGACCGATGGTGGCGCCGGGATGGATGTCCACACCGGTTTGATGATGGATGTATTCGCTCATGACCCGGGGAACGATGGGAACCTTCAGTTTGTAGAGTTCATGCGCCAGCCGGTGCGAGGCGATGGCCAGAAGTCCCGGGTAGGCCAGCTGCACCTCGGCGTAGGTCAGCGCCGCCGGATCGCCCTCGTAGGCGGCCCGCACATCTTCGATGAGAAGCTTGCGCACATCCGGCAGGCGCAGTTGCAGTTTGCGCAGAATATTGACGGCCTCTCTGGCGGGGTCGCATACTTTTGCAACGCCCTCGGTCCGCGCAGCCTGTCCGAGCCAGCGAAAAGGGATGGCCTTTTCCAGTTCCGGACGCAGCAGGCGCCATCCCTGGCTGAGGCGCCGCAGCAGAAAAATGCCCAGTTCGCCGGGCTCGATCGTGTCGGGCGTCATCTTGCCGGGGAGCATCACATCAATATAGATTTTCAGCGCCTCAATGATGTTGGTGGCGTTGGGATATGACGAAAGCACGGCCTCCGGCTTGTCCGCGCCGTCCACGGAATACAAAGGGAGGAGCCCCGCCACCGACTCGCAGATGCTGTGCTGATTGTCGCCGGCGATGCACATTTGCTTTTCTTTTGCCATACCATCCTGCCTTTCAAAAGAAAACAAGGCTACTGCAAGCGGCCGCCTGAATCAAGATTATGCTTGGACAAAGCCGCGCGCGCGCTTAACCTTTGTGCAGAATGAAAAGAGTTTTGAAATATGCGCTCATTGCCGTGGTCGCGCTGGTGCTGATTGTATCCGTTTGCGCCCATGCCCTGGCCAAAAAGGCGATTGCGTGGGCCGTTGAAAGAGAAACGGGCCTCGGCATCCGGATCGGCGGTCTCAAAATGGGGAAGTTCAGCCCGTGGTTTGAAATCACGGATCTCCGGCTGATGAATCCCAGTGACTTTGCCGATGAACCGTGCGTTCACATCGCGAAGCTTCATGTAAAATACAATCCGGTCAGTTTGTTTTCCGGTTCAGTTGAAATACCCTCGCTTTATCTGGACATTCCCCGCGTGCTGATTGTGGAAGAGGAGGGCAAATCCAATCTGGATCCGCTGGTTGAAAAGCGCCTTTCCCAAACAATGCCTGCCGCGCCGGAACCCGGGGAGTCTGTTGCGGCGGCCCCATCGGGCGCTGCGCGGTCCGTGCCGGCTGCGCCGGAATTGAAGAGCGGACACAAAAACGTAAACATCGGGAACCTGGAATTAAAACTCGGCATGCTTGAATTGCGCCGCCGCGGGGCGGGCGAGCGGGAACCGGTGGTTCAGGAATTTGTTTTTGATGAAACCTATGTTTTCACCAATGTGGCCGGTACAGAACAGATCGTTCAGCGCATCGCGGCAAGTTTTTTTGTGAAGCAGATGTCGGCAGGCGCGCCCGCCCCTTGAACAAATTCTGGTCAAGAGTCATTGACGCGGCTCCTGTGATGGGTTAGTAATCAGCGTTTCTGAAATTCCCGGGTCGGGGCGTAGCGCAGACTGGTAGCGCGTCTGAATGGGGTTCAGAAGGTCCCGAGTTCAAATCTCGGCGCCCCGACCATTTTTTATTTCGTGGCATTTCGGCCCAAATCCCCCACGGGCCGGGGAACTCGACGCGGAGACGCGGCGAGGCATTTCCGCGACTGGTGACGCGATGCGGCGACGTGATCCCCGCGACACGCGACACGCGGGCCGCCGCTGACGCGGCGGCGTTTTCGGACTCGGACGACGGGACGACGAAGAAGCCGGAGGGACGCGGTTTTGCGCTGGCCTTCAACGACTTGCTGACCGGGGAACCGGACACGATTTCCGGGGCCGCCTCCGGCGGCATGAGGTCGGCGCGTGCGGCAAGGCCGCCGCGCCGAGCGTCTTGGTCGGACTTCTGCCCCGCCTGTTCCGAACGGGTGCGCGTCTTCTCTTCGTCTGTGATTTCATCCTGAACCGGCTTGAACAAGTACAGGTTCGAGCCGATTTTCTGGAAAAAATCGCGTATCGCGGCGAGGTCGTCGGAAAAAGCCGTCTTTTCGGCCTGATTTGCAGCCTTCACGAAGGTCTCCAACGGTTCGAGCCAACAGTTGCCCTTGGCCTCGATCTCGGTCAGTTTCTCGCGTCGCTTCGCCTTCTCGTTCAGGAATTCCGCTTTGCGCCCGGCGTAGTCTTCCCGCGTGATAGAGCCGTCAAGGAACACATCAAGCAGGCGGTTGACTCGTTTGTCGAGTTCCGTGAGCTGATCCTTGTACCGTTGCGCCTCCGCCGTGGCGCGGTCGCTCTCGTCCCGCCGCCAGACTTCAATCTGTGCAAGCATCAACTCGGCCCACTCGTCGGAAATGGAAACCCGCCGAATCCAGTCCCGCATTAGGTCGGCAAGCTCTTCTTCTCGGATGTAGCCTTTGAGGTCACACGGACCGAGTTTCTTGGTGCATCGGTAATAGTGGTGTCCCTTCTGGCGTTCGGCGGTGACCGACGCGCCGCACTCGTCGCAACCGACAAGGCCAAGAAACGCGAGCGGTTGCCGCTGTTTCTTGGTCTGGTAACGTCCC
>ENA-UPTA01006746-UPTA01006746.1-activated-sludge-metagenome-genome-assembly--contig:-NODE-6746-length-10066-cov-11.260214_pt1 | contig 10066 bp, 7 predicted proteins | sample MGYA00238184_ERZ773361 | MGnify/ENA primary metagenome ERZ773361 (study PRJEB29100, sample SAMN05720205) | activated sludge metagenome | isolation source: anaerobic digester from wastewater...
ATGTCGAGTCCCCGGTGAGTCAAGGTATGTCACGATCCATCGAGGTATTGGATTATCTTCGAGAGTGGAATAAGTAAGTTTTTCTGGATCAAATTAAATTCAGCAGTTAATTACCTGCTTTTTTCTCGCGCGGATGCGGAATTTCCGCCTGTATCATTAATCCCCCATCTACCAGATTGAGAATGCTCATATTCCCGCCGAGTAATGCCACCCTTTCGCTGATGCCAAGCAGTCCGTAGTGACCCTGCTTCTGCAAGGTGGAGAGATTGAAGTTTTCTGGCAGACCTACTCCATTATCACTGATTGCGAGCACCAAAGCTCTCGGCGATGTGTGTTGCAGAGATACAACCACCTTACTTGCTTGTGCGTGTTTTTCAACATTCCGCAAGACTTCCTGAACAATGCGGTAAATAGATAACTCTGTTTCTTCCGGCAAGCGTATGAGGTGGTTGTCTATATCGATCACCGTTTGAATGCTGGTTTTTTTTGACCAGTCATTCACAAACGACGTGATTGCGGCTCCTACCCCTAAACTATCGATGGTGGGAGGGCGGAGATTCCCGCATACGACGCGCAAATCATCAATTAAATCCCGGATGTTCAGCCGGATATCCCGGATTTTGTTTGCAACCGGGGCTGCAATTTTATTATCCCCCTCAAGCCGTTCCAGTTGGTAATTCACTGTGAACAGGTCTTGGATGGTTTCATCATGCAGGTCACGGGCAAGCCGTTTCCTTTCCAACTCCCGCCGTGAGATCAACCGACGGTGAGCGTCCTGCAAAGCGCGGTTGGCTTCGTCCAGAGCGAGCACCTGTTTATTCAATTGATTGATGAGTTGTTTGTTGATGGTATCTTGCTCGAAAAGATCCCGCTGGAGGAGTATTTGATTCTGGCGTAATTCTTCAGCCCGCTGCCTGGCTCTATAAAAATTATCTAATGCCCAGATGAAAGGTGTAATTTGCTCCTGATCGGTAGTGCCGACCATGGCGCCTACAACCTCTTCGCGGCCTGTTTCGTCAGTTCGAAATAACCTGGTTCGGGTGCTGTCACAAATTACAAGGATCTCATCGGTCACCGCAAAAAGATGATCGAGGTTGTTGCTAAAATACAACACCGATCGACCCTCGTCTCTCCAGATCTGGATAAGGGAAAGGACTTTCTGTTGATTTGGGTAATTCAGCATCGCGGTTATATCATCAATTACCATGATATTTGCAGGCTTGACCATCGCACGGGCAATGGCAAGCATTTGCCTTTGCTCACCAGTTAAATCCAGTGCCTTATGCCTGAGTGAATCATACTCAAAATTAAGCTCCCGCAGGATTTCCGCTGTGGTTTGATCCATCCATTTTTGGCCATTAATGAATTTCCCGTTTTTATGTATAATGCCGGCAACCTCATTTCCCATAAACACGTTGGAGGTGATATCCAATTCATTCACAATTTCAGGGTTTTGTGGGATAAGTTCAATACCGTACTTTCGTGCGTCAAATGGCCACCGCACCTTTTTACCGGAAATAAACATTTCACCTTCTGTCGGCGATAATAATCCTCCGATAATGGTCGCCAGAGCAGTTTTTCCTGTTCCGCTCCTTCCGGCGATACCCAGCACTTCACCTGCATGCAAATCCAGGTTCACACCTGAAAAAACGGGTACCAGGCTGTAGCTCTTAGAAAGATTGAAAATTTTTATTACGGGCTGCATGTAGTTCAAATTAGGTAGAAGAATCTGCAATTATCTGACGAAGGGCTGAGAAATCAAGGTCCTTTTTATCGATGAACGCCACAGCTCCGGCTTCAAGACCTAACCGGCGGAATTCAAGATCTGGATAGGCACTCATCAAGACAAAACGAGTTGCCGGCGAAATGTCCTTTAATATCTTGGTACATTCAATGCCGCTTTCATCCTGTAAAAGCATATCGATGAAAGCGATATTGGGGTGTGTGTCCTTGGTCAACAGAACAGCCTCGTCAATATTTTCTGCATCGAACACATGTGTATTGGAATTTGCCTGCCGAACTGAGTTCCGCAGCTCATTGCGGAAGGGTGCGTTGTCATCAACCAGGAGTACCGTCAGGAAAGGACCGGTTGAATTTTTAAGGGCATTTTCGATAATTTGATTATTTTCTATAAGACTGGAAAAAACTTCAGGGTGCTGGACTGCATAATTAACGGCTTCCAATCGACTTTGAACGTTCAACACCTGATACAACCGGCTAAGATTATTTTCAACAGTTTTTATGCTGATACCCAGCCTGGTGGCAATGGCTTTATTGTCCAGACCTTCTTGCAGCAGTCCCAGCAGATCCAGTTGGCGGGAGGTAAGAGATATGGATTTTGGCCGCGCCAGGGTTGTATTGATCAATTTTTTTACCAACGGACTGGAAAGCCATGTCCCACCAGCCATCACATTTTCAATCGCCAATCGAAAATCAGAGAGCGGTTCACCTTTAAGGTGGTATCCATTAACGCCTGCCCGTAATAACCCCTGTAAATAAACATCGTCGTCATGGGCGCTTATGATTAGAATTTTTAGATCAGGATAACGTTCACGGATGACCCGTGTTGCTGAAATGGGGTCGAAACTCGGCATGGAAATATCAATAAGTACGCAATCTGGCAGGGTTGTTTCCAGGGTTTCCATCAAAGAAGGCCCGTCTCCCGCTTCCGCCACAATTTGATACTCTGGAAAATCCTCCAGCAGACTGCGTATCCCTTTACGGGTCAGGCTGTGATCGTCTGCGATAAGAATTCGTACCGAGTTCATGTTTATATTATAGGGCAAATAGAATGCTTGCAGTCAGGTCAATCAGATACAGGGGGATTTCCCCTATCCTGGTGAGGGAAATTATCTACTCGAATCCAGTCAATAATTTGCTATAGTATTTTACAGACCTGCCGGTTACATGTTGTCATGTCATTCTAACGCCAGTGTTATTAGCATGTTCTGGGGATGTAAGAAAACGGATTGACCGCTTTCCAGCTTGCTGAAGAATTCTACAGTTTTTTCAGTCTGGTTGGTGCCCAAAACAAGATTATTAAAGAACATAAAAAGGAGGTAAGGTATGTCCATGAGCGCCCCAAGTCATCTCACTAATGCGATGAAAGCTGGCGGCCAGCAATTTCAGGTGGGAGAGAAAGTGGTTTCGCTGTACAGTGGTGCTGTTCATTACTGGAGGTTAGATCGTGATAAGTGGGACGAAATCCTGGATAAAGTCATCGGGATGGGTTTCAATGCGATTACCTCATATATCCCCTGGGAAATCCATGAAATCAAACCCGGTGAATTCGACTTTGGCCAAATAAAACCCAGCAATGATATTGACGCATTCATCACCCTGTGTGAAAGCAAGGGATTATATGTCATTGTTCGTCCTGGTCCGCAGATTAACTCTGAACTGACCTGGTTTGGTTACCCTCGCCGAATATTAGAGGACTCGCAGCTGCAGGCCCTGACCTCGATGGGCAGTAAAGCAGTCCTGACACAGGTTCCCAAACCGATTCCAGCCTTGTGCTATGCAGAGGACAAATTCTTTGAGGAAACAGCGGTCTGGTATGATGCCATCATGAAAATTCTGGCAAAGCATGCCTACCCCAAAGGAAACCTTATTGCTTGCCAGGTTGATAATGAGATGGCGTTTTTCTTCCATATCAACCCGTATGAATGCGACTACCATCCAGCATCCATTCGAGGATACCGGGAGTTCCTTAAGAAGAAATATGGTACCGTGGGCAAGTTGAATGATGTCCACCGCCAGAAGTATGCTTCTATTGACGAGGTTGATCCACCCCGCCGCTTTGAGGGTCAAAAGAAAGAAGATATCCCTGTTTATACTGACTGGATCGAATACCGCGAGCATTACCTGGTTGATTCCCTTCAACGGTTAGCAAATATGATGCGCGAGCGCGGTCTTAACGAGATTCCCCTTTTCCATAATTATCCGCACCCGCTCGGACCTGGCGGATCTGTCAGCGGCATTACCACCCCATTCAACCTGCTTGCGTTAGAAGATAAACTGGATTTTGTGGGTTTTGATATCTACTCCCGCAAAGAATTGTATGACCACGTGAAAACTGTAGTGTCATATGTGGTAGGCACAAGCCGGTATCCATTCATCCCCGAATTCATTGCCGGTGTGTGGCCCTGGTACCTCAACCCTGGCGGTTTTGAGGATGAGGAATTTGTCACAAAAGCGGCCATGATGCATGGTATCAAAGGTTTTAGCCGTTACATGATTGTTGATCGCCAGCGCTGGCTGGCATCACCTGTGAGTGTGGATGGACGTGTACGGAAAGAGAATTATGAAATGTTCCGGCGTGTAAATGAACTGGCGAATTCTCTGAAGATCGGTTTGATGAGCCGCCGAGTGGATGTACTTCTTATGGCGAACCGCGATTACGACCGGTTAGAGGCTGCTAGTGTTCTGGTCACATTCCCTGGTGATTTCCTGGAGCCATTGCTCGGATTCTCTGAATATCCAAACTACATGAGCGTATCCGAGAAACCGCTTGGATTCAAAGAGCCTGTCCAGATGGCAAAATCCGCCTGGTTTATGAAGAATTACAAAGCCCTAACTGATACCGGACACCTGTTCCTGCTGAGTGACAGTGCCCTGCCTTTAGAAAAACTACAGGCTTATAAAGCCCTGGTAGTAAGTTCGTTTGAATTCATGGGCACAGATTTACAAAAGAAACTGGTTGAATATGCCCGATCAGGTGGGACCGTTGTGTTTGGTCCGCGAGTTCCTGAACTTGATGAACAAATGTTTGCAGATACAACCATTAAAGATGCCCTAAACCATGCACCCAGCACCCCATTAAATGTGGATGGTGTATCAATTGGAACTGTTTATACGATTGGGAAAGGCCGCATGATTTACCTGCCGGCTATGGAAGATGCCAACCTGTGCGTTACTGCTGCCTTGAAAGATCTCGATGTCATAAAGATAAACAAGTCAGATCTGCGCCTGGATGTGGCTGTGCATGTTTCAGCAGACCATGACAGAATCATTGTATTTGTTGCAAACCCGACCGCAGAACCGTCCACTGCCAAAATGCAACTAAGCGTCCCGGTTAAATCGATGACTGATCTTTGGGAGAGTAAACCGGTTGTGGTTGAAGACAGTGCCTGGACGGATACGTTGCCGCCTTACACCATCAAGATTTATGAATGTACCAAATAAAGATGGAGGGAATAATCCATGTTGCATGAAAACCCACCTATGTTAAACATTGATGTCAACCATTGGCGAAATATGCAGGCTTTATTCCTGCAATCTGCCAAAGGGAAACGCCGGATCGTGGTGATCCATGAAAAAGGCGAATTGCTAAAGGTCGTTCACTCAGACCGCATCGCGATTGTAAATCCACTGTTAAAGGTGGACGATGCCCTCGCTGCGGCTAAAAAAGTTTACGAGGCCAACCCGGGTAATGCCGAATTTGTCATGGTGCTGGAACGGCGTGCTGTCGAGAAGTATTTTGCTGAAGTCCAGGATAGCTGGAAAGCAGAGGAAGACCTGGATGTTTATGTGCACCGGATGTTTGCCAAACTAGATGATTATCCAGAAGGCATTGTAACCTATCCCGATAAAGCACGCGACACCCTGGGGTTGCAGTGGAAGGTTGGGGCATCATATGAAGCCGTTGATGCAGTGTTGAAGAACCTGGTTCCCGTCAATACAACCATCCTGTTAGCGGTGTTTGATCACAATCAAGCCTGGGGAAGCCTGGTTCTGGAAGTTGATGAACAAAAGAAAATCTGCGACATCACAACAGTCGATCCCCGTGATTTGCTTGGGTCAGGTGATTGGAAGGAAATGTCCAAGGAAATGGTGAATTGGGTCAACCGGAAATTCTTCCCATGCTCTTTGGGCATATTCACTGACCTGGCTACTGCCAGGGAATTTATTGCAGCAAGCGACAAACTGGCAGAGCTGAAGAAACTGGTTGCAGCTGGTAAGGTGCTGCTTGATCCGATGCCATCGGAACTGCAGAAGCTTTTGTAGTAAACCACACAGACTTGTCTTCTGCGGATACTGAACTTTTCTTTTGTGTGTGAATTCTCATGTGTAGCGAACCTTTTCAAATCATTCATAACCAGACCCGGTTTCGCTGACAAAGGAGAATATCTGCAAAATCCATTAAATGCCTGAGGATAAAAACCAGAGGCAAACTTTTCGAAAGAGGAGAGAAAATGAAATACAAACCGTTGTATGTTGGATTGAGCCTGATGTTGATTTTGGGCGTATTGTTAACCGCATGCGCCCCAGCCACTCAGGCTCCGGCCGTGGAAGCCCCTGAAGAACCTGCTGGCGAAGAAGTCACATATGATTTCGCAGCAGCCCTTGCCGCCATGGAAGGAAAGGTGTTTTCCACTGGCCCGTCCGGTGAGTCTCCAACCCCTGCCAGTGAGGTCACTTTGACCGATGAAGAACTGGAGCAGATTAAGGCCATGAATGCTACGGCTGCAATCGTTCTTCATTATGCCGGCAATGATTGGTCAACTGCACAGGTTGCAGGCTTGCAATATCAGTTTGAAAAAATGGGCATCGAAGTGATCGCTATTACCGATGCAAATTTCAAAACTGAGAAACAGGTTGCTGACATCGAAACAGTATTAGCCAAGAATCCCAACATCATTGTGTCAATCCCGGTTGATCCTGTGGCTACCTCTGCTGCATATAAGGCGGCAGCTGACCAGGGTGTAAAAATTGTGTTTATGGACAACATCGCTGCAAACCTGGAGCAAGGGAAAGATTATGTCTCTGTTGTCTCTGCAGACAACTATGGCAATGGCGTTGCAGCAGCCCATTTGATGGCAAAATACGTTGGTGGCGCTGGGAAGATCGGCATTGTCTATCACGAAGCTGATTTCTTCGTAACTCGCCAGCGTTATGAGGCCTTCAAGAAAACTATTGCTGATAACTACCCTGAAATTGAAATTGTTGAAGAGCAGGGGATTGCCGGACCTGACTTTGCAGGTGATGGCGAGAAAGCTGCTTCAGCTATGTTGACCAAGCACGCTGACCTGAAAGGCATCTGGGGTGTCTGGGATGTTCCTGCAGAGGGCATCTTGGCGGCTGCCCGGACGATGGGAAGGGAAGACCTGGTCATCACTACAATCGACCTTGGTTTGAATGCTGCGATTGAAATTGCCAAGGGCGGGATCATTAAAGGACTTGGCGCACAACGTCCCTTTGATCAGGGCGTTACCGAAGCTATTCTCGCGGGTTACGGCCTGCTGGGCAAAGAAGCTCCACCGTATGTTGCATTGTATGCTTTGCCGGTGGAAAAAGACAACATCATGGCAGCCTGGGAAACCGTTTACCATGCCGATCCCCCACAGTCACTGGTAGACGCAGCTAAGTAAAGTCTGCTAATTCTTTAGATACAGGCTCTCTGGGGTGTGATCTGTTGAAATTGAGAAGTAGTGATGTATAAAACAGAGAAGCATCAACATTCCAGAGAGCCTGCAAGTATAAGAGCGTAGAAGTTTGGAGCAGTTCGGTATGGACAAAACCAGTCAACGGGCCAACTATAGGTTGATGAAAGCGATGGAGTAGTATGAGCAGCGCGATCATTTCGATGGAAGGGATAACAAAATCCTTCAACAACATCACAGTATTAAATGACGTTGATTTTGAGCTGCGGGAAGGTGAAATCCATGCCCTGCTAGGTGAAAATGGGGCAGGAAAATCTACCTTAATGAAAATCTTACGGGGTGTTTATCAACCAGATCATGGAAAGATGATAGTTCAGGGAAAATCCTATGACCGGTTTAATTCCCCAAACGAAGCCCGCGCTGCAGGTATATCGATGGTTTTTCAAGAATTTAGCCTTGTTCCCACACTAACTGTTGCGCAAAACATCTTTTTAACCCGAGAAATTAAAAACCGCTTTGGATTGTTGGATGATAAGGAATGTGAGAGGCGCACTAAAGTTTTCTTTGATGAACTGGAAGTTGATATTGATCCACAAGCGGTTGTCTCACAGTTGAGTACAGGATACCGGCAGTTAACTGAAATTACTGCTGCATTATCCCAGGAAGCACGAATTTTAATCTTCGATGAGCCAACTGCATCTTTGACCCAAACAGAGTCCCTTTCCCTTTTCCGACTCATGCGGAGACTTAAGGAAAAGGGCATTTCTATGATTTATATCTCCCATCGTATGGAGGAGATTTTCAAAATTGCCGACCGAATAACCGTACTACGTGATGGTCGGAGAATTAGTACAGATGAAATTTCAAATCTTACTATTCAAAAAGTAATCGAAAACATTTTGGGCCGAAAGGCTGAAGCAATTGACAGCAGGGAATTGGTCAGTACTGTTCAACAAGATCAAGTGTTGCTCGAAGTCAAGAATCTGAAATGCAATCGAGGAGTGAAGGATATCTCTTTCCAATTGCATCGTGGAGAGGTGATTGGTTTGGCTGGTTTGATGGGGAGCGGCCGTACAGAATTGATGCAGGCAATTTTCGGCATCAACCCAATTAAAGAGGGAGACATTCTCGTTAAGGGGAAATCCATCAAGGTGAAAACACCTGAGGAGAGTATGAAATCGGACATTGCCCTCATCCCTGAGGATCGCCGGGTACAGGGGTTAATCCTTGACCACAGCATAAGGGATAATTTCATTCTCCCGATGATACAATTAAAAAGGTTGGCAAATAGAAATATCTTTGTCGATTACCGGCGAGGGAATGACCTGGCCGAATACTATGTAAAAACATTAAAAATCCGATCCGATTCTATAGAGAAAATGGTAAGGTTTTTATCAGGGGGTAATCAACAAAAAGTCGTAATTGCCAAATGGCTAAGTACAAAACCGGAAATCCTATTAATGGATGAACCGACTGCAGGTGTGGATATTGGTACAAAATCAGAAATCCTGAACATTATTCGAGATTTGGCCAAACAGGGTAAAGGTGTAGTATTTATTTCATCTGAATTACAAGAGCTGATTGCTGTATGCGATCGGGTAATTGTGATCAAAAATGGGCAGGTTGACCAGGTTCTCAATCGTTATGATATTCCTGGTGAAGAGCGTCTCCATCAAATATTACAAGGAGCTGGTAACAGTGGCTGAGAAAAAAATTTCACCGAATCTATCTGAATCTAAAAGAAGTTTTTTCAAGCGTTTCTATTGGCGGGATTATGTAGTCTACATTACTTTTATTATTGTATTTATCACTTTTTCTGCCACCCTGGCTCAAAGCGGTTTCCTGAGCAGCAACAACCTGCTGAATATCATGAGGCAATCTGCCATTATCTCTGTGATGGCAGTTGCTATGACTTTCGTTCTGGCTACTGCGGAAATTGACCTTTCCGTGGGTTCAGTGGCAGGCTTGGCCTCTGTTGTAACGGCGATGGTTATAGGAAAATTTGGACTTGTGCCTGGAATTCTGGGTGGATTATGTACTGGATTGCTGGTTGGTTTTATTAATGGTACATTAGTTACCCGGATTGGAATACCTTCGTTTCTTGTCACTTTGGGTATGCAGGGAATTACAACCGGCGCAGCAATGTGGGTTACCAATACAGCCCCAATTCCAATTTCAAATAGTACTTATGTTTATGTCTTCGGATCGGGTAACTTTGGCCCCATACCTTCCCTGGTTTTCTGGACTGTAATTGCGCTTGTGATTGGTCATGTGGTTTTACGCAGTACGCCTTACGGGCGCCAGGCTCTTGCAACAGGCGGCAATGAGGTTGCAGCGCGTTATAGCGGGATTAATACCAAGAGAATCAAACTTTATACCTTTATCATCATGAGCACGGTTGCCTCATTGGCAGGCATGTTGTATGCCGGGCGAATGCAATCCGGGAGGTACCAGTGGGGCCAAGGGGATGAGCTATCAGTCATTGCTGCAGTGGTGCTGGGTGGAACAAGCATGTTTGGCGGTAAAGGTACGATTATTGGCACGATCATCGGGGCAATCCTCATCGGTTTAATCAACAATGGTTTGATTTTGATGGGGTTAAGCGCAAGCCAGCAAATGATCGTCCGCGGGGCGATCATCATCCTTGCAGTTGCGCTGACAGGCCGCAAAGTGCAAAATTAATT
>ENA-UPTA01006753-UPTA01006753.1-activated-sludge-metagenome-genome-assembly--contig:-NODE-6753-length-10060-cov-5.850675_pt1 | contig 10060 bp, 12 predicted proteins | sample MGYA00238184_ERZ773361 | MGnify/ENA primary metagenome ERZ773361 (study PRJEB29100, sample SAMN05720205) | activated sludge metagenome | isolation source: anaerobic digester from wastewater...
TTTCCGTGTTGGCACTGGGGCCCGCCGCACAGGCAATCACCATGCCCCACTTACGTTTCTGGAACTCCACCAAGCCGTGGTCAAAGGTGTCTGTCGGCTCGCCATCCGTCATGAGGAACACCATTGGCTTCCAGTCGCCTTTGATATCTGCTGTGGACTTCACCACTTCCGCGTCTACACGTTGGCACAACACCTTTATGGCTGCCCCCCAATTGGCTCGGCTGGACCCCACTGGAAGGACTTCAGGAACTTCGAACGCCTCGACACTCGTTAACGGTGTAACGACCTTTGCCTCTTCGTCAAATGTGATTAGACATAAGTGAACTGTCTCAAGGGCCCAGGGCTCCTGTAACAGGCACGCAACTATCGTCTGCAGACCTACCCTGACAGATTCGATGGGTTCGCCCTTCATCGACCCCGATACATCCACAAGAAAGTAGATAGGCAACTTCCTCATGGTCAAACCCCAACCACGTTGATCTCCGGAGGAGGAGGCGGCAGTTGGTCAAGCCCTGTTACCTCTTTCCCCGTAGACTCCACGCTTTTGCTGCTTGCACTTACGGAAGCGGAAACCCATTTGAAGAACGCTTTGAAGGCCGCCGAATCGGCCACATCCAGCTGGACGACGGATTCCGTCAGTTTCTTGAGCTTTTCCGTGTTGGCACTGGGGCCCGCCGCACAGGCAATCACCATGCCCCACTTACGCTTCTGAAACTCTGTCACGCCCCGGTCAAAGTTGTCCGTTGGCTCTCCGTCGGTCATGAGGAATACCAATGGCTTCCAGTCGCCCTTGACCTCTGTTGTGGACTTCACCACTTCCGCATCTCGCCTCTGCGCCACCAGGGCCAGCGCCTCTCCCATCGACGTACCTCCCGACGCTTGGATATTGGGTAGCTGAAATTGCGGTAATTCCGAAAGAGGCACCACCTGCTGGGCCTTATTGCTAAACGTAATCACACTCAAGTGCGCCGTCTCCAGGGCATACGGATCTTGTCGCAAGGCCGACACGAGCGTTTGGACGCCGTTCTTCACTGCCTCAATTGGCTCGCCACACATAGACCCTGACGTATCCAACAGCAGATAGACAGGCAATCTTCTCATAGTTCATCTCCCTTGATACGACAACAACGAAAGTGTCGGATGATCAAACAGGCGTACACCTGCAGATATCCAACAATCACATATACTGACGCAGGATATCCACGAAATTGTCGGTGTCCTTCGGATCACCGATGGCACGGAACTTCCACCCTCCATCTTTTCGGTACACTTCCGCGAAGATCACGGCACACTTGTTGTTAAAAGACGGCTCCGAGGAGATGTTGAATCGCGTCATTTCCTTGCCACTGGCATCAACCGCTCGGATGAACGCGTTTTCCACCATGCCGAAATGCTGGCCTTTCTGACGCCCTTGATATATGGTCACGAGGAAAAGTATTCTCTCCACATTTGGGCTCATCGATTCGAGCTTAACGATGATCTGCTCGTCATCGTCTCCCTGCCCTCCGACGCGGTTGTCTCCGGTCAACCATATGGTTCCACTGGGGTGCTTGAGGCTATTGAAGAACACGACATCTCCCCCTACGAGCCTATCACTCCCCAGGTTTCCCACCTTGTTGTTCTTATTCAACAGAAATGCGATAGCATCCAGATCATAGTCCTCGTCCCGCCCCGCTCTCCGCAGTGATTTGAAGAATCCTTTGGGCTCTTCTTTCCTCACGTGCCAGCCCAAACCAACCGTGATCTGGGACAGATCATATTGGCTTTTCTCAAGGTTGATCGTCTGACCCTTCTGCAAAGTGATTGCCATGGCTCTTACCTCCTTTACGCGTACTTCCCCAAGAAAGTCTCCAACCCGCCCTTGTATCCTGTTCCGGTGGCTTCGAATCGCCACCGGCCGTCTTTCATATAGAGTCGCCCGAACTCAACCCCCGTCTCAACCGAGAAGTCTTCGCCTAACTCGTACTTGCATATCTCCTCATTGGTCATCGCGTCATAGATTCGGATATAGGAATTGGGCACCTGTCCAAAATTCTGCTTTCGCGACTCAGCGTCATGAATTGTCGCCACAAAGACGATTTCCTGGACCTCGCGACTGATCTTCGTAAGGTCCACGGTTAACGTCTCATCGTCCCCTTCGCTGCTTCGCCCCGTCCGATCGTCGCCTGAGGAGGACACCGCGCCGTCGGGCGAACACGGATTGTTATAGAATACGAAGAAGCCTTCCTGAGGGATTTTGCGCTTGCCATTGAGCATGAAGGCTGAAGCGTCCAAATCAAACTCCGATCCCGTATCCGCAGGATTCGCATCCCAACCCAAGCCCACGCGAACCTTCGACAGACCAATGTCGATTCTCTGGCCTTTCTCCAAGCTGATTGCCATGCCTGTTCCTTCCTCACCTGTACCTGTCTATCAGTTCCTGCAGTCCGTTTCGATGGCCCACGCCCATAGCCTCGAAACGCCACTGTCCCCCGCGTTTGTACAAACGCCCGAATTCAATGCATGTCTCGACAGAAAAGTCTTCGCCCAACTCATACTTGCATATTTCCTCGTCCGTCACTGCATCGTAGATACGGATGTATGAATTTCGCACTTGGCCAAAGTTCTGCTTGCGCGACTCGGCCTCATAAATGCTGACGACAAAGATGATGTCCTCCACTTGCGAATTGACCTTTGCCAGATCCACCGTCAACGTCTCATCGTCGCCCTCACTGCCGCCCCCGGTCAGGTCGTCTCCGGAAGACGCTACGCCCTGATCCGGCGATTGCTGGTTGTTGTAGAAGACAAAGTACTCGTCTTTCGGTAGTTTCTTCTTGGCATTCAACATGAATGCCGACGCATCCAAATCGTAGTCATACCCGCTTCCTGACTCATTCGGATCCTACCCCAGACCCACACAGACCTTCGACAGGCCAATGTCAATCTTCTGTCCTTTCACCAAGTTGATAGCCATGTTCTCTACTCCTGTTCACAATCCAGGTACATAATTCGCGGGTGGCCCAAAGCATTCACCGCAATCGCTTGCAGACCTCAAGACATGTGCCCCACATCTCATCGCACCACGAGAGAATCGGAGTGATCATGCATGTGTCTTTCGGACCCCTGTCTTCTTCTTTCTACGTACTTTCATTGTCTCGACGGCGGCAAGGCCATCTACGGACTCCTGCAAGTGACCCTCACTCGTCCCTGCCTTCCCATCTATCCGGCAGATTGCGTAATGTCGAAGTCCTGTTGACCACCGTACGTCAGCCTCGAATGGCATTTGGGGCAAATGACCGAATCACGGCCGTCTCCCCCATCACAGAAGACTGCGCCGCACGCGCACACTCCAGCCCGCGAGCTGTCACAGTATGGACAAGGAGGACATCCGAGAATCAATGAAGAATTGACAGCGGGAAGTCCCTGCATATCGTCGGGCTCAGCTTCGTCCAACGGGTGTGACGCCACAGCAACATATCTTTCGATTTCTTCGTTCCAGGAGAACCGCATCAGGTATGGTTTCCTATTCCGCGAACACAGTGCATGTAGGAACACCTGACGGGGTGTCGCAAGCCTTTGGGGGGTATGGTCCGGTGTTTTTGCCAGCACTCCATCCGGAAGATTGTCAAGGTCTACCTTCATGTCCGACGCCGTGTCAGTAAGCCCCGCGCTGGCAGACTGCACCGAAGCTGTCAGCCAGACGAAGAATTTCTCAAAGGCTTCCGGAGACAAATCATCCATCTGAAGCACGATGTCGCTAATCTCATGCAGAACTTCGTAATCAACGTCGGGCCCACAGCCGATGGCATAGAAATTGGCGACTCTGGGAGCCTTCATAGATTTCAGTTGGGCGGCATGAGGTTGCCAGTCATCCGTTGGCTGTCCATCTGTCAACAGGAAGACCAATGGTCGGTAATCTCCCCTCCTATCAACAGTGGTTCGGACTACCTCACTGGATAGACGTTCGAGCAATAGACTCAATGCTGCGCCCAAGGCCGTGCCTGGACGCACGCGGAACGTCGGAAGCTGCACTTCCGCCACCTCGGTTAGCGGAACGGTCTGCCTCGCATCTTTGGAGAACTGGATGACGCTGAGGTATACGGACTCCAGCGCGTGGGGACTCTGCCGAAGTGCCGCTAACAGGGAACTCACGCCACGACTGACCGACTCGATAGCGGGTCCCGCCATAGACTCGGAACAGTCCAATAAGAGATACACTGGCAATCGACGACCCGACACTCCTCGTCTCCCCAATCATCATGCCGCGCAGGAAAGACTAACCGTCAACGATTACGATTATGCACACTTTCAGTCATTTCGGCGTATCGCCTGTTCGCGTGTGCTCGGCCAAGTGATCCATTACTCCAACGCGAGAACGGAGTTCTGCATCCCTCCAAGAGAACATTCCAAAACGACCGCCGGAAAACGGCTTGTTGCTCCGCGATTCAATAGACCGTAACCGATTTGGGCATGCCAACCAGTAGCCGTCAAGAACTCCGTGGTCATGCCCTGCACACAGACCGCCACTGCTCCCCTCGGATCGTGACGCATCCTTTTCTCCTCGTTCACTTCGCGTCTGTGAACACTCTCCCCACATACGCCCGTCCAATGCGGCGTGCCACTCAAACCGGCGCTACGCGATCCCGTTCTGCTCGCCTACAAATAGACCACGGCTCTCCGTTCTGGAATCCTTGCCCAGCGCCAGTATAGTCGGAGCCTTGCGGTACAGTATAGTGCCCTCTGAAATGGTCACAAGGAAAAAAACCCGAAAAAAACACGCCCAGCGATAACACATACGCAAGCCCGTCAGCATCAGCGCGCCGGCCCAATACTCGGGTAAGACTGCGTCGCGTCCAGTCCTGCAACGGTCACAGTGTTAATCTGGGCGAAATCCTCTTCGCCTTCCTCTTGATGTTCTCAAGCAACGCCTGCTCCACATCATCAATTCGCCCGTCCGCTTGGATCTTCGACATCAAATAGTCCGCCTCGTCACCATCCACTTCTCCAGGCGAAGCATCATCACTGAGCACGTGTCTACTGATCGCCTCGACGAATAGGTTTTTCCACGACGGATCGTTGCTTTTCCCGCTCACTGCATCGTTCAGTGCGAACAGGAAATCCGCCTCCATCCGATCCACGCCCTGACCCGCACCGCTCCCCGTTCCATAGATCACTGTTCTTATCATCTTCACTTCCTGCGCGTCGATTACGCCGTCAGCCAGAATGGCCGTCTTCATAGACGCCAGGACGAACTCCCGGAATCTCTCGGTAGTCGCCTTCGCACTTGCGATGATATTCACAAGAAGCGCAAGCTCCACATCATCGACACGACCGTCACCTTCAATCTTCGTGATCAAGAACTCCGACTCGTCCTCATCGACCTCACCGGGAGAGGACGGATCATCCAGCACGTGCTTGGTAATTGCTTCAATGAACAATGCTTTCCAACCCGGATCGTTCTTCTTCCCGCTCACAAGGTCGTTGACCGAGAATAGAAACTCCGCCTCTTCCCGGTCTACGACACCATCAGCAAATATCCGCTTGCGAATCCCCTTCACTTCGGCGGCATCGATGATGCCATCGGCGGTAACCGCCTTTGCCAACTCCGACAATGACGTGTTCATGAAATCAGTCATGCTAGTCCCCTTTCCTTTCACACAGAATGACCATTGCTGTTTCTCCGTATCCGGTTGGCAGATACCCACACTATGCGACCAGGACCGCAAGCACTCCAAAGCCTGCGCCGCGCTCCTTCATCTCAAGAATCCCCACGAAACACGCAAGCGACGCCAGAGGTAGGCCGACCCGCAGGACTGCGCGTATCAGCCGGCCAACACCCCCTCGTGTCCTGATCGCCGCGACGAAGAACACGAGCACAGCCAAGCATATTGCGTCCCCTCCAGCAGAAACATGCCCCTCGAAAGTGAGCTTGAGGACTCAGACCATCATCGTTATCATGGCCAAGCAATCCCATAGCACACGACGCATGATCTACTTCGAAATCGGACAACGCCTACGACGCTACAGGTAATTGTACGGCCGCCACCATGCGCGTCAAGAGGACTCACCGTCACTTCTGCCCTTTCAAATGTCCCTGTGCCCTGTTCGGTGTGATTGCACACCCGCTGCTGCTCCACCAGCAGTATGCGCTCAAGTCCATACCACGATGCTGGCGGACACTTGCTTCGCCCAGCACCATCACGCTGAATGGCCAGTAGCCAACCCCACATCCGAGGATGACCTTCTCACCCTTGACTTCACCGCTCAACCGAGCAGGCTCCCTTTCTCGCCTCGCGAGGCTGTAGGAGCTTCGCCCCCTGTTCCGGGGGCAAACGGCACTTGGGATGGAGGGAACATGGAACAGAACAGCTTGGATCCCTGCTGGCGTCCTATAATATCTCGCAGGTAAGACGGTCTTCCGGAAGACAGCCCAAGATCCGCACATCGCCATTGACAAAACAGATAAATAGTATACAATACTGATTGAGCATAATAAATGAACCCCGCCGGGGTTTCGCCTGTAATGGGGTCGGTAGGTGGCAGTTGGCCACGGAGTTTTTTGATTCTTCAGCATGTTGACAGTAGGAGGTTGGGTATGGTTCCTTCGAGAGTGACTCTATGGGGGATTTGTGCGCTCGCGGCGGTTCTTGCCGCTGTCGCGCCGGTTCAGGCAGTTCCGACATACGAGGGGCAGCTATCGGTGGGAGACGGACTGGTGGCCACGGGCACGTGGGACGATACGGACACGACGCTCAGTTGGGAAGTGAGCTATAGCGAGGGTTCCGGCCTCTGGCACTACGAGTACACGCTGACCGTGGCCGAGGGGCACGGGGCCGGGATCAGCCACGTCATCGTCGAGACCTCAAGCAGCTTCACGGCCGACAATCTGTCGTCCCCTTCCGCACAGTGGGAACTCGGCACCTGGTACAATCAGGGCGCCAGCAATCCGCACATCCCCGGTCCTGTGTACGGAGTCAAGTTCGGCGCATCTGGAACGGAATTCACCGTCAGCTTCGACTCCGACCGCGTTCCGGTCTGGGGCGATTTCTATGCCAAGGGCGGCGCGGGCGAGACGGAGGCCAACGCACTCCACAATGCCGGATTCCTCGCGCCCGATCCGACGGCTCCGGCCGACGACGACAGCTTGGACTACCATGTCCTCGTTCCCGATACGGTGTCCTTCCACACTCCGGCGCCGGGCGCGGTCCTGCTCGGCGGGCTGGGGACGGGGCTGGTCTCGTGGCTCCGCAGACGCCGGACGATCTGATGGACGTGATCCGGTTCGCATGACAGCTTCGGGCTGCAGGCTTGGCTTGCAGCCCGTTTTTTTTTGACGGGCCGACCCCGGCCACAGAGCTTGGTCGTTTACGATCCGCCGCCAATCGGCTATCATGGCCGCCGAAAGTACAGGCGGTCTCAAGTCCCCTGGTTTTGGATGGATTGAAGGAAGGCATGGCGCGCGAAGAACAGGTCCTGGTGGTCGAGCGGAAGGTCTTTGATGAGTTGGGGGCGTTTCGCGGGTTGCAGTTCGATGTCCAGCGGTATCTGGACCGGCTCTTTGCGGGCGGGACGCCGCAATTCATGGCCCGCCCCGCGGCGGAGAAGGACCCGAGCCATAAGCAGCTCATTCCCTACGTACTGATGACCTGCGAGGGCAAGTACCTGACGTACGTGCGGGGCAAGCGGGCGGGCGAGACCCGCCTGGTCGGCAACCGCTCGATCGGGATCGGCGGTCACATCAACCCGACCGACGATGCGGCTCCGTTGTTTCGCAGCGATTTCCGCGACGCATACCGGGCGGCCGTCGAGCGGGAAGTCCAGGAAGAGGTCTGCGTCGAGGCGGGCCATACCGACCGCATCGTCGCCCTGCTCAACGACGATTCCAACGAGGTGGGCCAAGTCCACCTGGGCGTCGTGCACTGCTGGGTCCTCGACGCCCCGAAGGTGAGCCGGCGCGAGCAGATGATCACACAGATGGAGTTCATGAGCATCGACGAGTTGCGGGCGGTCCGCGACCAGATGGAGACCTGGTCGCAACTGTGCCTGGACGGCCTGGATCAGATCCGCGCGGCGCTATAGGTCCTATCCGTCCTACAGGTCCTATAGGTCCTATAGGACGCATGGGACGGATAGGACCCATAGGATCTCCCCTTGCACGCGCGCGGCCGGCGGGTATTATGACGGCCTGAAAGGGGCAGTCGATGCCCACATGAACGACTACGGAGGCACCACTGAGTAATCTGACCGAGACCCACATGCCGCTGTCGCGGATTCAACGGCTGATCGCCGAGCGGATGCTGGCGTCGAAACGAAGCAAGCCGTGCTTCTACCTGGAGATGAAGGCCGATGTCACGGAGCTGATGGGCATGAGGCACCGCCTCAGCAAGGCCCTCGGCATCAAGATCACCAGCAACGCGTTCTTCATCCATGCGATGGGAATCACGGCCCGGCAGTATCCGCTCATGGTCGGCCGGCTCGTCCCCGGCAACAGCGACCGCAAGGGCGACGGCAGGATCGTTCAGATCGCCGAGAATGTGAACGTCGGCTTTGCGGTCAACAGCCCGCAGGGATTGGTCGTGCCCGTCGTCCACCGGGCGGAGTGTCTGACCTTGGAGCAGATCGCCGACCGGGAGAAGCATCTCATCGAGAAGGCCCGGAGCAACAAGCTGACACTCGAGGACATCGAGGGCGAGACGATTGCCCTGAGCAATCTCGGGGCGTATGATATCGATTCGTTCGTGGGGATCGTGCCGCCGCAGACGAGTGCGATCGTCTCGGCGGGCAAGATCTCGCCGGCGGTGGTCCCGCACGAAGGCCGGCCCGTCGTCCGCAAGCGGGTGAGCCTGTCGCTGGCCGTCGATCACAGGGTGATTGCCTGTGACTACGCGGCCCGGTTCCTCCGGGACCTAGCCCAGCGACTGAGCGACCCGAAGCACTTACTGTAGACCAGATAAGGAGGAAATCCGATGGCACGGTCTCGAAGCAGCGTCCGGCGTCTGGGCGTGGTGATTCTGTTGTCCCTCAGCGCGTTGGCGGCGGCCCAGCCGAAGGTCGAGCTGCTCTGGCCGGATGGAGCGCCGGGAGCCAAGGGCACTGCCGGAGGCGACAAGCCAACCCTGACGATCTACCTGCCCACGCAGGACAAGGCGACCGGCGCCGCGGTCGTGATCTGTCCGGGCGGCGGCTACGGACACCTCGCCATGGACCATGAGGGCCATCAGATCGGGCAGTGGTTGAACTCCTTCGGCGTGGCGGGCTTCATCGTGGCCTACCGCCACCGCAACAGCGGCGCCGGCTACGGCCATCCCGCCCCGATCCAGGACGCCCAGCGGGCGATCAAGACGGTGCGGAGCCGGGCGGCGGAATGGGGCGTCGACGCGAATCGCATCGGCATCCTCGGCTTCTCGGCCGGCGGGCACCTGGCCTCCACGGCCGCGACCCACTTCAACGAGTCTTTCTGCGAACCGCGGGACGCCATCGACCGCGTGAGCGCCTGGCCCGATTTCGCCGTGCTGGTCTACCCGGTGATCTCGTTCACCGAGCCCTTCACGCACGTCGGCTCGCGCACGAACCTGCTCGGGGCCGATGCAGGCCCCGCGCTCATCGAGAAGTTCTCCAACGAGAAGCAGGTGACCCCGCAGACTCCGCCGACATTCCTGTTCCACACGTGGGAGGATACGGGCGTCCCGGCCGAGAACAGCATTGCGTTCTACCTCGCGCTGCGCAAGGCGAAGGTCCCCGCTGAGATGCACATCTTCCTGAAAGGCCCGCACGGCATCGGTCTGGGCGCCAACCGTGGCGCCGCGTCCGCCTGGCCGGGCCTGTGCCAGAGCTGGATGGCCGAATCCGGCTTCCTCAAGGGCAAGACGCAGTAGGTTCAGGCCCTCATCCGACGCAGTCTCGCACCCGCGGCGCTCAAACCGAGCACGCCCAGAAGGACTGCGCCCGGGACGGGCACAACCTGCTGATACATGAAATTGTCGATGAAGATCCAGTCATAGTCAGACGGATCAAGGGGATCGGGGTCTGGCCACGACAGTACCGCGTGATCAATGCAAGAACCAAAGCCGCCCAACCCAAC
>ENA-UPTA01006755-UPTA01006755.1-activated-sludge-metagenome-genome-assembly--contig:-NODE-6755-length-10058-cov-4.709687_pt1 | contig 10058 bp, 5 predicted proteins | sample MGYA00238184_ERZ773361 | MGnify/ENA primary metagenome ERZ773361 (study PRJEB29100, sample SAMN05720205) | activated sludge metagenome | isolation source: anaerobic digester from wastewater...
GTTTCCGCAACCTCATGCCGGCAGCACCCAAGCCAAGGAAGCCAAGCAGAACGGCGCCCGGAACCGGCACGTTGGCAACCGCGAGGTTGTCAAACTCGAATGCTATCTGTCCCGTAGTGAATACGGCCTTATTGAATGGAACGGTACTGTAGATGTTCACGTACTTGTTGGTGTCATTACCTGTCCAAGCCCCATTTGGCACGGCGGCAACATTTACTCCCGTTATCTTGCCAACACTAACATCACCAACAAAGAGCTCAATCGCATTGGACGGGTCGATCGATCCCCAATAGAGGCCAATATAGTTCCTGGTGCCAAAACCGTCCACCGTTACCATTGCAGTGCTGGGCGCCTGACCGGGGTCTGCTGTAGGCAGGCAGAAATAAGCGGTCGTATCGTTCTCTGGTGCCGCATGAGAACCTGTAACGCTACCCGACGTAATGCCACCACCGTTCGCAGCATCCAGCGGCACGTAATTCCAGCCGGGCCGGCCGGGGCCGGTGAAAGTGTCAACCACGGCGTTCAGTACTGACGTCGTGAGGTAACTACCATCACCGGGGTTCGGTGTCCAGGCAAAATTGACCGACAGATCCGCCGATGCGGTGGCGGACAGAATCGCGCACACACCCAAGACAAACATAATCCGTTTCATAGTCTCTCCATTCCTCGTGAAATCGTTCACATGAATCTTCTTAACTACTTCGTACATCAGGCGATTCATGGTTCCGACTCGGAGGTCCGCGCGGCGCAATAACGGCCGGAGAGAACTGGGATGCTCGCCACAGTGTCCCTACGTCATTGTGGCAGTATATGGGCTGGAGATCCTCCGCTCTGTCCTCGGGTTGTTGGAAGCATGGGAATGCCAGGCACAGGCAATCGGGCGAGATCGCGGAACTGTGCCCAATCCGGAATGGGCCGCCGTCGTGGTACCAGCCAGGAACAACACCCAGCGACACCTTCTTAACCCACGGCGCCGACTTGCACAAGCCCAGGCCAAACAGGGCATACAGACACAAGCCTAAACTATCCTGCCTGTCGCAGAGGACAAGCATCGGCTGCAGCCCGGCGTCGTACTCCCCTGTCGGTTTGACTTCAACAACAAACCCGACAGACATAGAGCACAACTGGGCAATGTCGCAACAGGAGAATATGCTGGAAGGAATCGAGGTGTCCTGGCCGGCTGGATCACAGGCTCTCGCTACAAACACCCCCTCCTCGCCTTCCCGGGGCACCTGCACCATATCGGCACAGGCAACTCCCGTTGCGCCGCATGCCACGACCAGCAACAGGATGGGCCTCATCCACTCCACTCTTACGCCACTCCATGGACAAACATTTTATACAATTGTCCGGAGGCGCAGTCCAACTGTCAAGAGAAACTTCCGAAAATAGTCGCTTTTATTTTATACTCAGCAGCCTTTTTGCCTGTTGATAGCGCCACGAAGGCTGTCAATCACACGTTCGACGCAGTTTCATACCGGCGTACACCAGCCCGAGCACGCCCAGCAGGACCGCGCCAGGAACCGGAACTCTGACCACGTAATCCTGTGCATTCGTACCCGCGTCTTCACTGGTCAGTGCAATGTAATTGGCGAAACTACTCGTCTTATCTCCCATTTCGGTCAACCAGCTTTGAGCAATAGTCCTGGCCCAATAACTGGGTCGACTCGGGTCGATTATCGCGAAGTCACCGTTTGAAAGATCATACTCGCCAGTCTCCGACTCGGCCACAATCTCCCAGATGGCGAATTGCAGAGCCGCAGCGTTGGAGTTCCGCGATACTACATTGGACCCCAAATACGTGTCATTCCAGTAGTTATCCATAAGGTAAGCCATGCGACCGGCTCTCACGGTCCCCATGCCCGCCAGATAGTGGTCCGGCGCCGCGTCAAGCGGCACATCGCTGTACAGGTCAACACCCTCGTTGACGCTATTCCAGAGGTCGATACAAAAGACTTGGTACACACCATCCGTTATGCGGTCGCCAGCATCCGTCCCGTAGACCGTTACGTTGTACAAACCCGCGTCAGTAGTGATCGCGGCACCGTTGTTCACACTGACCTGAGTCCACCCCAAACCCAGTTCCAGACCGGTACGATTCACCGAAAATGGATCTGCGGCCACCGACATCGTCATACACATCGTCACTGCCACTGCGGGCAACCAAACCGCTCTCACTCTCGTCATTTCACTCCCCTTTTTTCCTACCCTACAGCACGCACTCGCACCTTGCACGACTGGCGACTCAAAACGTCAACCCTGCATAAACCGCCGTGATTGCACCGCCCCTCGCCATTGGAGGATGCCCAACCTGCCAACCACTTCACGCACATTTCAACAATTATTATTAGACCATATCCGGTCCTGCAGATCAAGATAGGGGAGCTTGAAACGACGAATGAACAGCGAGACACGCACGCCAAGACGCACGTAATCACTTGCCCTACTACAACTTACGCATTGTGATAGACCGTGCAATGACAAGCCCGACCTAACGTTTTTTTTGCGGACAAGTCACCGGGTCCTCGTGTGTTTTCGCACAACGACCCCTCCATGTCCCTTGCCGGCCTTCACAGGATCGCTCTCGCGACGCGTCGAACCATCCGAATCCGGTACAACAAGCTTGTCCATGAGCCATATCTCGCCAAAGATCAACGAAACAGCGGCCGGCATCATGACCAAACCAGCGAAATCGTGAAAGAACTTCTCGCCCAGTTCCACGCTCACGTACAGCATGATCATCGCGGTCAGAGAGATCCGAATCATGTTGCAGATGACCGCCACAGGGATGCTCGACGCAAGCAGGACTCCCTTCTGCCACCGCGGTCGCTTCACCATGTACGCGATGAACGCCGCGACAATCACGAATGCAGTAAGCATCCGCAGCCCGCTGCACGCCTCCGCCACAGCCATCGGGGTGTTGTCCCCCAGCATGACAACATTCCCCTGCTGAGTCACTCGCGTCCCGAACGCCTCCAACAGGAACACCGAACCGCTGGTCGCCAGCCGCTGGAGCGGCGGGCCCACCCGGCTGTGAATTACATTGGGAAGGGGCACCATCAGGAACAAGAACAGCACCATCCACAGAATACGACGAAAGACCTCGCGTCCCATCACAAATAGGACTGTGCCTGCCACCGCCAGCACCAGGGCATACCGCTCCATCGACTGCCGCATCGACAGGAACCCGTAGAACTTCGCTATCTCGGCCAGCAGGAGAACAACGATTCCGCTCAACCAACTCGGTCTTGGTCGAAGAGCGGCGAAGGCCTTCCTGTCTCTCCAGACAAAGATGATCACCACCAGGGGGACAAGTTGTCCTGCCGAGTAGTCCTCGCTGGTTCGGAGTGTATGGGCCAAGCTCCCAAGGATGGGCCAATAGGACCACGTAACCGCAGCCAAGAGTAGAACCACAGCCGCGACAAACGGCTCGCGGCGATCCCGCACAGCCGTATCGGTGGAACACATGATCTGGGAACATCTCGTCCTATGGTCAGTCAGATTCATGGTCACTCCACTCCTCATCGATCTCATCAAAGAACGAGTCCACTGCGGGGATTGCATCCAAGGCGAAGTCCATAACCAACTTCATCGCCCCCTCCATGGACAGACCGACGGCCGACGCGATGATCTGCACCTGCGACACATACCGAACGGTCCCGAAATGACGCCAGCCCTTGGCACGTGCTACAGCGGAGAAAGTGGAGAAATACTCGCCATCAACGACAAGGGTGTGAAAAAGCACCAGTCGTCGCAGGTCCAAGCTGCTTCGTGTGAACTGCAGAATACTGGCAGGCACCGTGCGTCCATCCCTCAGTCTGAAGTTCATGGGACGCCGGTCCACCAGAGTCCAACCGGCACCAACATAGCAGTTCTCTGGAATATGCTGCAGAAGCTCCGCCGCGTCGGTTCCACATGGGAAGTACATCGAAACAGACTCGGAACCATTTCGTCGTGAGTATTGACGGCTCACGTAGGCATCCACGTCCATCACATCCCGAATTCTGTCATCAACCGGCACGTCCTCACCTCTCCACTCGCCAATCTGGGTTGGAAAGTGCTCCGCGACACGGGGGTCCAAAGGCTCTTTCTTGGAGGGGGCGGCCATAACACGGTAGATCAGGCCCGAAAGACACATCAGAAAACTGGTCAATATGGCTGCGACAATGACCTGTCTGCGACTTGCGTCACGGGGGAACACCTGTTCGGCCTCCTGTTTCTCTTGTTCCGAGCTGTTGGTGAAACTCTATCGCGATTCGCGTGGGATCTTAGCGTTTGCGTCGACACCGTCGCCAATCACACATTGGCACAAGACGCTGGCGAGGAATACGAAGCTGTCCATGTTACGTCGCCACATTCGCCTCGGTTCTGCGGCAAGACGGTAGGCCCATTCGATCCCGGCTTTGCGCATCCATTCCGGGGCCCACTTCACCCGCCCCGAATGGAAGTCAAACGCCGCGCCGACGCCGATCATCGCTGCGGCGTCGATTCTGCCCAGATGCCCGGCCATCCACTTCTCCTGTTTTGGCGACCCAAGGCCCACCCAAACGATGTCGGGCTTCGCCTCGTTGATCCGAGCAAGGGCCCCTTCATCTTCCGTGGGCGTCAATTCGCGAAATGGAGGACAGTATGTGCCGACAACAGTCAGGCCTGGATAGTGGTGCTGGAGTCGCTCGGCCAATGCGTCCGCCACGCCGGGAGCGCCGCCGTAGAAGTAGTGTTTTAGTCTCGTCTCGCGTCCCCAGTCGCACAACTTGAGCATGAGCGTGGGGCCGCTAACCCGGCCGCAATGAGGATATCGCAGCAGCGTCGCCGCCAGAATGACCCCGACGCCGTCGGGCAAGGTCAGCGAGGCGGCCTCCGTCGCGTCGTGCAGCTTGGAATCACGACGGCACATCAGAACGCTGTGCGGCGGCGTCAGCGTGACGTAGCGACGCTCTTTCGCCTCACGCCAGCGGAGAATCGTCGCCAAGACATCCCTGTACGCCACCAGACTGAAGTACGTGCCGAGAATGTTGCGCGTCTTCACCCGTGATTCCCTCAAGCCGAAGTCCAGCGGCCGGACAAGCTGGCAGACCGTGATGACCTGGCAGCCCGATCCATGTGTCGCGATTGACGGCCGTCAATCGCCCATGGGGCGTCGAGGTCTATCTCGCCGTCCTTACCGCCGATAGCGTCGCACATCCCGACGTCGCAGCCCGACCATGATTGCGGCCAGCACGGCATATGGAACGAAGTACTCGACAGCTCGCGGATTCAAGCCGATGCCGGCCAGCGCCGGGCGCACGTCAAGCCGTCCGGACGGGGTCCCAGTGGGCGTCGGATTCCACTGGGACCTCAACTTGCCTTTGCTGCTGGTGCTGGGCATCGTCTTGGGCACCTTCTTGATCAGCCCCGGGGCCAGAGAACAGCCGCCCCCGCTACTGCTGCTTTCGCTCGGCACCTCATCGCTCCCGCCGTCGCTCGCGACGCCAACCAGCGTGTACGGCGTGAAGTGCGTCGTCTGGAAACGCAGGGCGCCGACAGTCGTGGAGAGAGCCAAGTACTCGATGTTCGTGATCCCCTGCTGCGTCAGCGCACCGGTCAACGTATCGTACCAGTACGGCTGAGGCGGATTGCTGCCATAATCGGCGATCAGATACGGCATCGTGATCGTCACCGCCGCATCAAACTGCAGGCCGCTCGGTCCGAACTCATACGGCAGGAGGTCCGCCGACGAGCTGGGCTGCAAATCCTGGATCTTCGCCACGCTGACGGTCACATCGTATGGACAGGCCCCCGCCGGGATCATGACAGAGACGTCGTCTTCCCCGGCCGGAGAGTCCGCGCCAACCGTGCCCCCCACCGTACTGCTGATCAATTTCTCATCCAACGGCTCCGACGCCACCGACGTGGTCGCGGCGAAATAAACATACTTGGTCGCGTTCCGATCATCTGTCCAGACGATGGAAGGTCGTCCACTGGCGTCGATCGCCATGGCCGGCTCGCTCTGATTCGTGCTGGTCCCGCCATCGCCCACGAGCAAGTTCGTCTCATCGCCATCCCGGACTTCAACCGCATAGATGTCCGTGTCCGATTCGACGCCCACATTCCTGGCGTCCTGCCAGCACACGAAGATCCGCACTACATCTGCTCCCTCGGCCACCGCGATAGCGGGAGCCTCCTGGTTCGCTCCCGAACTGTCGTCGATGATGTCCACGCCGACCAGCGGACTGGTGGGAAGGCCGTTCGAAGCCGCGTAGCAGACGTCGTTGTCGCCGGCCACATCGCTGACCCACGCGAAGTGGAGCGTCGAGCCGGTCGGCTCCGCCGCGATCACCGGTGCGGACTGGTTGCCCGCGCCCGTCGCGACCGCCACATTCGACCACGGTCCGCTGTTCGAAGCGGCTCCGTACACGTCCGCCGTGCCATTCCGGAAATCGGTCCAGACGATATAGGCCACGTTCGATGCGTCCACGGCGATCCGCGGATCGGTTTGATCCAGCGCGTTGGAGGTCACGGCCTTCGCCGTCTTCGAGACGAATCCGTCGCTCGACACGGCCACCCAGACATCCTGGTTGCCGGAGCGGCTGTCCTCCCAGGTCACGTACGCCCGATTCGGCGATTGCGAATCGACTGCGATCGCCGGCTGGATCTCATTGTCGTTGGAATCGGTCACCGCCACGGGCGACGACCACGTGATGCCGTCGTCCGACGTGCTGGCGTAGATGTCCCAATTGCCCCGCCGGTTGTCCTGCCAGACGAGGGTGAACCGTCCGTCCGTCCCGATCGCGATGTCCGGATTGCACTCGTCGAGGACGTCCTTCGTCACCTGGACAGGCGAGCCGAACTGCTCGTTGCCGTCGGCCAGTCGGGACACGTAGATGTCCCGAGCGCCGTCGACGCCGGCGTGATAGACCACCCAGTGGTTTCCGCTCGCATCGGAGGCCATCGCCGGCGAGCCCTTGTCCACGCCGTCGGGTCCCCAGCTCGCGCAGCGGTTGGGCCCGAAAGCCCGCATCTGCGTCCGGAACGAGTAGGACTGCGGCGTCATGGCGTTGCCTTCGAGGTCGGCGGCGCTCACGGTCACCGTGACCGTCGCATCGTAATCGAAGTCACCGGCCGCCTGGTACGCATAGGTGTAGTCCGCCTTCGTACCCACGCGACGACACACGCCGGAACCGCTCGTGTAGCTGGCCACATTGCCCGAGTACACGGATGCGCCGTTGACGGCAATATTGACCGTATTGGCGTCGACCCCTTCGCCGACGTCGGCGATGTGAAGGGACACAAGCGAGTTGAGCGGCGTCTGGATCGCGTCGGCCGCAGGAGAGGCGTTGAGCAGCATTGGCGCCTCCTTGTCGACAGTCACGGCCTCGAAGGTCGCGGTCACGGACTTGTCGCTGCTCATGACGAGAGCGATCGGGTTCGCTGTCCCGCTGAGTGCGCCGGACCAGCCGGTGAACTCATACCCGGCGGCCGCGACGGCCTGGAGGTTGACCGTCTCGCCATAGTTGTACAGCGTCTGGTCCGGGCTCCGCGTGACGGAGCCGTTGACCGCGGTCGCGTTCAGCGTGTACGTGTTGATCGAGAAACCAGCCGTCACGGACTTGTTGCCGTTCATGACGAGCGAGGCCGGGTTGGAGCTGCCCGACAAATCGCCGGACCAGCCCGTAAAGTGGTATCCGGTGCTCGCCACGGCCTGGACACTCACGGTATCGCCGTAGGAATAGGTCGTCTTCTGCGGAACGATCGCGACGGAACCGTTCGCCGAGGCGATGGCCAGCGTATAGGCGTTCGCGGCGAAGTTCGCTATAACGGATTTGTCCGCGTCCATGGTGACGGTAACGGAACTGCTCGTCCCGGAGGCCGCGCCGGACCAGCCGGTGAAAGTATACCCGGTATTCGCCGTGGCTACCAAGGTCACCTCCGTGCCCGACGCGTAGTTGGCCTGATCGGGGCTCCGACTCACCGTGCCACCGCTGGCGGCAACGCTCAGACTGTACATGGCCACATCCGCAACGAAATTCGCCGTGACGGACTTGTTGCCGTCCATCGTGACGGTAACCGAGGTGCTCGTGCCGGACGCATCGCCGGACCAGCTACCGAACGTGTACCCCGTGTCCGCGGCGGCCTGCAAAATCACAACTTCGCCATCCTCATAACTCGCCTTGTCCGGGCTCTGACTCACCGACCCGCCACTCGCGGAAACATCGAGCGTATACCCCCCCTGGCCAAAGACAACGCGAATCGCGTGTTCAGCCGTAACGTTCTCAAACGTATACGAAGACACCGCACCCACAGACACTCCGTCCACCAGGACATCGGCCACTGAATACCCCACGTCCGGCGTGAACGTGACGGTCAGACTCCCCCCTTCGGTCACGGACGCCTCTCCGCTCGGCGAAACACTGCCCCCCGTTCCCGCCAACGCCAAGATCGTAAACGATCGAGCACGGGGCCCCACGTCAGAGATTTCGGCCGAGAAGTCCACGAACCCAATGCCGCCGGAACCGACCGGCAACAAGGCGGGGGAGTTCGACTGGAGACGGTAATTGTGATTGGCTGGATCGACGAACAGCGGATCTTGGTCAAACACTCCACCAACCTCCAGATCCCAGTGGAGGGTGTCTTGGGCCGCTACTGCCCACGTCCAGTTATAACTGGTAAAGACCACCCCCGCCCCAGCCGCATTGTAATAAAGGTTTTGATCCAACAACCTGTTGCCAGCTAAGTTCCAGTGGAGTGCGTATGCACTCAACGGCGTGTGATAGAAGATATTATTTGTCACGTTTGTTCCAACTGTTACGAAATACACAAATGTGTATGCTGGGTCTTTGAACGAAGCAAAGATGTTATTCCGTACTGCGGCCGATGTTCCTCGTGACAACACACCCCAATAACAGTCGTAGATGAGGTTATTTTCAAACGTGATACCGCTCGTACTATCGTCCGGGTAGATCGCCGGACCCTGGGATAGTCCGTGAACCACATTATACCGATAGACTGAATCGGTTTGTTGACCAGTCGAATATAGCGCGCCGGAATCAGGGTGAATCAGTTGGACATTAGAGATGTGATTGTATTCCAGGACGTTGTTTCCGCACGCCATGGCATCCGATGTATTCCGGCCCAGTTGAATGCCCATGAACGAGCCGTCATTGATCTGGTTGTGCGACACGCAACAATTTGTTGTAACGCCAACTACGATCCCCATTCCGATAGAAGGCAGATCGGCACCATATCGAGAAATCGTATTGTCCGACACCGCGTTGTTCGATGTAGTTGTCCCATCCAGCGTGCTTTCGTTGCCGAGGCGAATCGGAACACCTCCGATATCCGTGAACGTACAGTGGGAGATCGTGTTGTGGCTGCCTTGGTACAGATAGAGACCATGCCCGCCGCAGAACTTGAAGGTACAGCCATCGAACCGCGAGCCGTCTACCCCGCCCCGTAGGTATACCATCGGCCCAGTCCAGACAAACTCGATGTAATACCCATCCCAACCCGTCGTCCCGAAAGGGATGTACCAGTCAGTATGAGCGAACGTCAGATTGCGGAATTCCAGGTAGTCGGCCCCGTTGTTGTCCAGCAGCACGCCCCGGCCCGCCGTGCTGGTCGTGCCCAGATTCCCCACGATGATCGTCGATGTGTTCGGATTCTTGCCGCCTATCGGGTAGTAATACAGATCGTGGGTAGTGGTGTTCAAATACCACTCACCGGGCGAGTCGAGACCCTCGAAGACGTTCTCAACCCAGTAGCGGTTGCCGGAGTAATATTGAACGAAGCCACCACTGTAGGCGTTCCCCGACATCCACACCACATCGTTCACATCATCCACAGACGCAATCCGCTGGCGTCTCGATGTGAACTCTCGAACAAACTGAATCTCCACTTCGGTAAGGTTCGTCCAGGTCGGATCGATATCGCCTTCAGAGTAGCCGATGGCCTGTGTGGCATCGGGCGTCGCCTGCGAGGTGAAGTACTCGTAATCGGCCATACTGGCAGCACCGTTCGGTGTTCGCGCCCGCTGAGCCTCGGCGTCATCGACCCACATCGACCGGAAGAATGTGCTCCCG
>ENA-UPTA01006756-UPTA01006756.1-activated-sludge-metagenome-genome-assembly--contig:-NODE-6756-length-10055-cov-9.436300_pt1 | contig 10055 bp, 5 predicted proteins | sample MGYA00238184_ERZ773361 | MGnify/ENA primary metagenome ERZ773361 (study PRJEB29100, sample SAMN05720205) | activated sludge metagenome | isolation source: anaerobic digester from wastewater...
CTTTATCGAGGTAGTCTTTAAATGACGGTCTTTCTTTGTGATTAGCTTCGAATTCTTTGAGTTTCAAGATGTGTTCACGATGTTTTTCTGAAATGTTTTTAGGCACTTCGAGTGTAAGTATGACATAAAGAGAACCCGTGCCGCCGCCTCTTTGGAGTGAAGAGAATCCCTTGTCCTTAAGCCGCATTTTTGTTCCGGGCTGAGTCCCCGCAGGTATCTTCATTTCAACAGGACCGGTCATAGTCGGAACTTCGATCCTGTCTCCGAGAACCGCTTGAGAATATGATATCGGGATTTCAACATAAATATCATCCCCGTCTCTTTCAAAAAGCGAATGATCTTTCACTCTTATCTCAACATAGACATCACCTCTGGGACCGCCGTTGGTTCCCGAATTCGCTTCACCTGCAACTCTCATTTTCATCCCTGAACTTATTCCCGTGGGAACATTGAGAGCTATCTTCTTATCCTCTTTTACGAAACCTGTGCCTCGACAGTGAGAACACGGTTTTTCAATTATCGTTCCCTCACCACGGCATGTCGGACAGGTTTGAGCAAGAGAAAAAATACCGTGTGAAACCCTTACCTGACCGGCTCCGTTACATGTTGGGCAGGTCTTCCTTGAACTTCCATGTTCCGCCCCTGTTCCCAAACAGACCTGACAGGAAGATGACCTCGTAAAACTTATATCTTTTTTAGTCCCTGTGAACGACTCTTCAAAGCTTATCGTCAGATGGACAAGAAGGTCGGAACCCTGTGTGGGTACCTTCCTTCCTCTTCTTGATCCGCGACCGCCGAAAATATCTCCGAACATATCGCCCAGATTGTCGAACACATCGGAAAAATCCCTGTATCCGCCGTTCTGTCCCTGAAAAGGATTGGCCTTCAACCCGTCCTCTCCGAACTGATCGTACATCTGCCTTTTTTCAGGGTCACTCAGAACTTCGTAAGCTTCGTTTATCTTTTTGAATTTCTCTTCAGCACCCTTGTCACCCTTGTTACGATCGGGATGATGTTTAAGTGCCTGTTTTTTATATGCTTTCTTTATTTCTTCGTTTGATGCGTTCCTTGAAACGCCTAGAAGTTCATAGAAATCAGCCATGTGAGTTTATTTTTTCTCCTCAAAATCGGCATCAACAACACCATCATCTTTTTTGTTCGCACCGTCACTCTGTCCTGTGTCACCCTGCTGGTCAGGAGCACCGCCCGCATTTTTATACATTGCTTCAGCAAGCTTGTGTGCACTCTCATTGAGTTCACTGATCGCCTTTTCTATTGTTTCAGCATCTTCATGTTCTGAAGCGGCTTTCAATGCAGAAAGTTTTTCTTCTATTTCAGCTTTTGCCTGAGGATCTATTTTTTCACCATATTCCTTCAATGCTTTTTCAGTTGAATATACCATCTGATCTGCATTGTTCTTTGCCTCAACAACCTTCTTTCTCTTTTCATCTTCTTCCTTGTTTCTCTCAGCATCTGCAACCATTCTTTCAATCTCTTCATCAGTAAGTCCGCTGCCTGCTTTGATGACTATTGTGTTCTGCTTGTTTGTGCCGAGGTCTTTTGCGCTGACATTCAGAATTCCGTTTGCATCTATGTCAAAACTCACCTCGATCTTCGGCAGACCTCTCGGAGCCGGCGGAATATCCTTCAGATCAAATTCGCCAAGAAGTTTATTCTGTGCAGCGATCTCTCTTTCTCCCTGGAAGATCCTTATCGTAACAGCCGGCTGATTATCCTGAGCTGTTGAAAATATCTCTGTCTTTTTGGTCGGGATCGTCGTGTTTCTCGGGATAAGCCGCGTAAAAACACCATCGAGAGTTTCAATACCCAGTGAAAGCGGTGTTACATCGAGAAGGAGGACATCCTTTACATCACCCTTGAGGACTCCGCCCTGTATTGCGGCTCCTACTGCAACTACTTCGTCCGGATTGACACCTTTGTGAATGTCCTTCTGAAAAAACTCTTTCACAAGACGCTGAATGAGAGGCATTCTTGTCATGCCGCCCACCATTATCACCTCATTAATATCATTGACTGAAAGTTTTGCATCTGCAAGAACCTTCCTGCATGGTTCGAGAGTCTTCTTTGCAAGATCTTCAACCAGCGATTCAAGACGGGCTCTGGACATATTTATATTGAGGTGTTTCGGACCGTTTGCATCAGCAGTAATGAACGGAAGGTTTATGTTGGTTTCCATCGTTGAAGAAAGCTCGTGCTTTGCCTTTTCGGCCGCCTCTTTCAATCTTTGAAGAGCCATCGGGTCCTGTGAAAGGTCTATACCTGAATCCTTTTTGAACTCTGCCGCAAGAAATTCGATTATTCTCTGGTCGAAATCCTCTCCGCCGAGAAATGTATCACCGTTTGTGGAAAGAACTTCAAAAACACCGTCACCGAGCTCAAGAATGGAAATATCGAAAGTTCCGCCGCCAAGGTCATAAACTGCGATCTTCATTTCCTTCCCTTTCTTATCGATACCGTATGCAAGAGCGGCTGCAGTCGGCTCGTTTATGATCCTGAGAACATTGAGTCCTGCTATCTTCCCGGCATCTTTTGTTGCCTGACGCTGTGAATCGTTGAAATATGCAGGAACTGTAATGACCGCGTCAGTAACTTTTTCGCCCAGATATTCTTCTGCAGTTTCTTTCATTTTCTGAAGAACCATTGCGGAGATCTGCTGAGGACTGTAATCCTTATCGTCGATCTTGACCCACGCATCTCCGTTTGATGCCTTTGAGATCTGGAAAGGAACGACCGTTTTCATGACTTCGTTCGCTTCATACTTTCTTCCTATGAGCCGCTTTATTGCATATACTGTCCTTTTTGAATTGGTTATTGCCTGTCTTTTTGCAAGCTGTCCCACAAGCCGCTCTCCTTTGTCAGTGAAAGCAACTATGCTCGGAGTGGTCCTTGAACCTTCCGCATTTGCAATTACTTTCGGCTCACCGCCTTCCATGATGCTTACACAACTGTTAGTCGTACCAAGATCAATACCGATAACTTTTCCCATTTTCTTCTCCTACTTATAAATTACTGTTCAATATTATCATCATCTGCTTTATCATCAGCAGGTTCTTCTTCATTTTGTTCTTCTTTAACACCGGCTTCTGCTTCCGTCGAAGGACTTCCGCCTGAAGCAACGATAACCATTGCGGGCCTGAGTATCCGCTCATGCATCCTGTAACCTTTGACATATTCGGCAACGATGTCATTCTGTTCCTTTCCCTCAACGGGGATCATGCTCATCGCCTGATGTATCGAGGGATCGAATTTTTCACCGATGCCTGAAAAGCATTCAATCCCGTGTTTTTTCATAACGCTCTCTGTCTTGGACAGAAGGTGCCTTATCCCCTGAATAAAAGGATCGTTCTGAGCATTTTCGTCGTTTGGAACAAATTCCATAGCTTTGTCAAAATCATCTTTCACCGTTATAAAATCCCTGAAAAAATCTTCTGCGGCAAACCTGATCTTTGTCCTGAATTCGTTCTCAATACGGTTTTTCTGATTTCTGTTCTCTGCAACGAGCAGCTTCACATTGTTTTCAAACTCTTTTATCTTTTCTTCCCTTTCCTTCAACTGTTCGTTCAACTGCTCAATTTTCTTAGACAATTCGCCATCCTTATTCTTTCTTCCGAAAAACCGTTTCTCCTTTGTTTTCGCGTGCTCATTTCCGAGTTGCTCAGCAAGTTTCTGCAGATCGGTCTCTTCCTGAAGTGCCTTTTCATCAATTTCAAGTGTACCGTCCTCATTAATTACCGGTTCATTTTCGACCGCATCTTTTTTAAGATCTTTGTCGTTTCCGTTCATCTCCCCTCCAACGGATTGCTTGTCTTGGCACAAGTGTCTGTAATCATTCAGCACCCACATCAAGACCGTAATAAACGCCCTTTTATATAAAGACATATTCCTCAAAGTCAACCGCTTTTTAATATATTTTGCTCACTTTTCATTGACTCGCAAAACAAATCAGGTAAATTACAGACGCCTTTTGATCTTATGGTGGGGCTGTAGCTCAGTTGGGAGAGTATTTGAATGGCATTCAAAGGGTCGCGCGTTCGATCCGCGTCAGCTCCACCAGTTTTCGTTGACTTTTCATTATATATCCGTATGAATTGACTTGGTTTTTGTGGTTTTTTCTATGTGGGTTCCAATTATGAAAAAAACTCTTTCAGCGATAATTATTTTTCTTACTTTTACTGTTTTCTCTGTTGATATGAAAAGTGTCCACATGATTGAGCTTGACAACCACAGATTTGACAAGCCATTGATTTTACACGGCAAACCGTCAATGAAGCTATTGAATGAAGTTGCAATGTATAAGCCGCTTACTGAAAAACTCATCTTCGGATATCTTCCTTACTGGAACAACTCTACAGATCACTTAAGATACGGACTTCTGACCGATATTCTCTATTTTTCGTGTGAGCTTTCAACCGCAGGATCTCTTGGCGACTGCCATGACTGGCCTGAATCAGCACCAATTGATGAAGCACATAAATACGGAGTAAGAGTCCATCTTGTGATAACCGGATTTGACGGTACGACTGTTCAGAATTTAGTTGAAAACAGTGTCGATAAAAACACTTTTCTCAAAAACTGCTGGGATAAAGTGAACGATGCGGGAGCTGACGGAATAAACATTGACTTTGAAGCATTCGCAGACACAGAACCAGCTGATCTCATTAAGTTTTTCAATGATCTTGGAACCTATTTCCACTCAAGAAACCCTGAAATGATAGTTTCTGCGGCACTTCCGGCAGTTGACTGGTCAAATAGATGGGATATCGCTTCCATGACCGGACTTGATCATGCGTTTCTTATGCTTTATGACTACCACTGGAAAAGCGGAGAACCGGGACCTGTCGCACCCTTACATTCGGAAACTCCGTGGACAGCAAATGGAATATGTGTGGAAAAATCAATAAATACATACATTTCCAAGAACGGTAACGAGGTCAAGGACAAATTGATAGCAGGATATCCATACTACGGTATCAAATGGAAAACAACTTCCGGCTCGTTTCCCGGAACAAAGACCGAAAACGGTGCGGCAGTTATTTTTGACAATGTTTTTAAAGACCATTCATCAATTGAAAGCGGCTGGGACAGCGGATCTGAAACCCCGTACAAAATATGGCAGGACGGCTCGCAGTGGTATCAGTTATGGTATGATGACGATGAAAGCATTTCACTTAAATATGCTTTTGCAAACTCAAAAGGAGTCGCCGGAAGCGGAATGTGGGCACTGAATTATGATGTATCTTCAGAAGATCTTTGGAAAAAGATCGCTGAAAACTTTGTTTCAGACAGGTCTGGCTCCTTTGAAAACCCTGTTAAAATAGGCAAACTCCCTTTTGAAAGATCAGACAGCACATACCGATATGCTTCTGATATTGTTGACTCTTACAACTGCTCTCAAAATATTTCAGACACGACTTTAATTGATGAATCAGGGCCTGAAATAATTTTTGAGTTTGTAACAGAATGCAGTGGAATTTTGACAGCCACGATCACCGACGGCTCAGGTGGAACCGGTTCAAGAGAGGATGTTGACATTCACATTTTAAACGGAAATGACGGTAATTCATGCATTTTCAGGAATGATTCTGAAATTAAGATCGACATCAAAAAAGGAAAATATTATCTTGTCGCCGATTCTTTCTCAAAAGAAGGTGTCATAAAGGGTGGAAATTTTACCATCCTTGCTGACTTTATCTGTTATGAACCAGAAAATATTGATGAAGATGACACTAAAGCTGATGACGATGTGGTTGAAATTTCTGACGGAATTGAAATTCCTGACGAAGAGTCAACAGAAAATGATGATGAAACCGCGATTGTTGAGAGTGACAATGATAATGAAGAAGCAGATGATGAATTTGAGGAAAAAGCTGACAATGACAGTGAAAACACAGAAAAACAGAATGGGTGTGCGATCAATGCAATATGATATAATGAAAAAGCTTTTCCTTTCGCTCGTATTCACACTTATTCTTTCGAGCTGCAGTAACGAAATTCACCGTGAGGGAAAATTATTTTTCTACAGATCTGAAGGGACAAAACTTTTCACATTATACCAGAACGATGACCAGAACTACCTTCTTTCAACGAAACTCTCCCCTTTAAGGAGCGACTGGGAAAAAAAGATTTCAGGGCACCCTTTTGAACCCGCATTTTTCATATTTGATAATTATATTCTCTGCAACTGCAAAAAGGGGAAAGTGTGTCTTCTTGACAGCTCCGACGGAAATGTTGCCGTTTCGGTTGATTCTTCAGCGGTCATTACAGAAAATTCAAAAGGTTTTGCTGTACATGAAGGGGTTTTCTATTCTCTGTGCGATGACAACTCCATCTGTGCCGTCAACATCAAACAGAATGAACCGTTATGGAAATTTAAGCTCAAGGATAATGAATCTGTTACCCTTCAGTTCAAAGTTGAAGGAAATTATATGATCTATGGCAGCAACAGTAGTGAACTGGTAGTGTTGAATTTAAAGAACGGCACAGAGATCTGGAGAATAGAGCCGCTTGAAAATCTTGAAAAAGCATATACTTTCCCTGAAACAGTTATCGCAGGATATGACCTGATTGACGGATTTGACATTGCAAAAGGGACGGGCAAGTGGGTAACTCAGCATGAAGGAAAAGTCCGCTGCGTAATGGACGGTCTGATCGTTGCACAGAGTGATGATTTTTTCACAGTATTGTTCGCGGAAAACGGAGTTAAATCATGGGACTATCCGAGAACCGGAACAACATTCCTTACTTGTCAGGAATCTCTTTCACTTTCAGCATTCACAGTAAAGAACCTTGAGGATGAGGCCCAGACCGAGGAAGATGTGGCAGAATATTTTGACAAGGTATACATATTCAATGCCTCAACAGGTGAAAGGATTTTTGACTACAACTCATCAGACAATCTCCGTGTACTTAACATGACCGGATTCATGACAGACCGTTTCTACCTTGCTCTTGAAGAAAAGAATGAAGGTTATGATGAAATAACGGTAAAAATGTTCTCGTCAACCGATTTCAAGGAAGGACTGAACTATGTTTTTGGCAATGACAGCACAAGTGAGGAAGTTTATATCTCCTGGATGCATACCGACATAAATTATACAGTTTTCAGAATCTCTACCATCACTGGAACATCTGTGGAAACCAATTTTCTTTTCCGGACAGATACCGCTGAAAAGCTTGGCAGAATGGAAAGTTATCCCGAAATTGTAACAGGGACAAATGCCTATGACATCATTTCATATGACGATTATTTTAATGTTGTTGAAAAGACGCTACCTGACTTTTTGATCTATGATTAAACTGCTTGGAGATGTACCATGAAAAAAATCTTTTTTATTTTCGCAACCCTTTTTTTTACTTTTGCCATGTTTGCACAGGAACCTGAGCAGCCCGATGCCGTAAACCGTAATGTTCCCGGAGAAGTACATAACTGGCAGCTCAATTTCGGGACCAACTTTGTCGGAGTTACTCACTTTATTGATATCGGAACCAGCACCAACATAGGACTTCCTTTTACCGCAACCTCACTTTCCGCCGGATATCAACTTTCAAATCAGATTTGGTTAATGGCAAAATTTCATCTTTACATGTCAATGTTCGATGATGATGCTTCAGCTGAGTTTTTAATAGGTCCCGGAATTAAAGCTGAATTTGTAAGAACTGACCACATCTCTTTTTATGGCGGGATCTTTGCTTCAATCGGCAATTCAGGCAAAACATTCCTTTTCTCGCCTGAACTGTTTATCGGTATAGACTACAATGTGAAAAATTATCTGGGATTGGGCATTCTGACAGATTTTGGATATTTACTTTATGCAAGGGACGGTAATACTCAACATTGCATAAATTTCATCATCGGACCGAACCTGACTATTTATTTCTGATATTTATTTCGGCACACAGTAGTAATAACTGACATCACACACCTGTGTTTCGGTATCACATTCAAGATCACTGTGACAACTCACATAACCATCTTTTTCAAGAAGTTTAAGTGAGAAAGTTGAGTATGGCCCTGCTGCACTCAGCAAAGGTGTTCCGTCAGACTTCTGATTAAGAAAAGCTATCTCAAACTCATGTGTTCCAAGATATTTCGGGTCATCAGGAAGAACGATGTTCACCCAGATGGAACCCTGATTACCGGTGGTGCCGAATATCTGTATTTCAGGTTTGTCAAAAACATACCAGCCGTTCCATCCGGAACCCTTAATGACAAATCCCGCCGGAGCATTATCGGTAGTCACCACCTCGAAATATTCATTCCAGTCAAGGTAAAATATGACATTCATTCCAGGAAATCCTGATGCATAAAGCGGCTCTCCCAGACCCCGCAATACAACGGTCTTCTTTAAAGCAGGCGGTGTTGTTTCTCCACCGTCAAGGAAAGAGTTGAAATAAATGCTGAAATATTCCTGACCGGTATTTTCAGGCGGAACGGTTTCAGTTCTTTTTGTTATTGTCACATCAGGTGTTTCGGTTCCGGTCGTGATGTTCTCGACAAGCTCCTGCGTCACAGTCATTTCAATGTCAGTATCCGGCTGTTCCTCATCATCGTCATCGGTATAATCATAATCGGATGTGCCGTCATAACATGTTGCCTTCCCTGCACCGTCTTTATCATCATCACAGACCTTTTTACTTCCGGAATAGTTTACTTCGGCAGGCGGATCACCTGCACACTCTTTGGTACACACCCATGTCCCTATCCCGTCTGCGAAATTCAATGTTCCGCATGAAGCTTTAAGAAACTCAGCAGAAATAGCCATATACGGATCACCGAACATTTTGCAGAATTTCTCGGCAAGTGATTCCATGTATTCCTTGAGCCCTGATGCATCAACGATCTTTTCTGCCAGCCATCCTACCGCTTTATAAACTCCGGCAGCTATTGCACCCATTTTCTCGACTTCATATTTCGCACTCTCGAACATCTTTCCGGCAACAGGGATCATTTTTCCCATTCTATTTGTGAGTGCATTTTTCAGCTTGTCCATAAGGGAGTCCACCAATGTGCCTCCGGCTTTATTGCATAGACCGCTCACGATGTTTACCTTTATGGATGCATCCACTTTTGTTGATTCACCTACATTCATATTGGGATTTCTGACATCAACCTTTATATCTCCGAATGTGGGAATATATTCAGCTATCATGCCTATTATGTCGGTCACTGCACCCACAATATTGGTAAGAGCCGACAGGAATTCAACCGCAGGACCCACAACCGGAGCTTTGTTCAAAGGCCACCAGTCAAGATATTCAAGTACAGCCGTGACATTGTCGTTTATATCAGCAACCAGGGCAGCAATATTTGCTATCTTTTCGAAAGCACACACCAGCTTTATCATCGCTTCACCGATCGAAGGTGTACCGAAACCGGCTTTCAGATATGATGAGTTACTTTTCAGAACATTCGTATAGTGAATGACCTCTTCAGTTGCCTCCTTTAAAGATGTATTGAGCGAATCTATCCCTTTTGCTTTGGCATATCTTTCAAAAAGAGCTTTTGAACTGTCATCCATACTGCTGAAAGCGACATAGAAATTTCCATATGCGTCGTTGTAGAGCTCAGATGCCGCTTTGATCATTCCAATCATAACGGCTTTTTCATCGCTATTGATATTGTCTATGTTTTCAGCATACTCCGTGACTCCGCCCTCCATTGCTTCAATTGCGACTCTGAGCCGCCCCATTGTTTCAACGACTTTTGAGCCCGGCACTTTTTCAGCTGCAGGAAGAGGTCTGATGGTCATATCCTTTATCAGAGAAATCTCCTTTTCACCCTTTTTAAGCACTACATCAAATGTCCCTTCAGCAGTAAGACAGATATATTTCGGCGGTATGACAAATGTTGCATATCCCGGTCGTACCGAATCAAAGATGACTTTTTCAGATTCAGCATGTTTTTCCATTTCAGCAAGACAGGCAGTATCCCATTTAACTGCTCTCAATGTCCCTGACGGTGTTATCGCTATTGTCGATTCAACACCCGGCTCAAGCAGTTCAGGATTTATTATCATTATCGGATCACCCGAAGC
>ENA-UPTA01006774-UPTA01006774.1-activated-sludge-metagenome-genome-assembly--contig:-NODE-6774-length-10041-cov-5.096135_pt1 | contig 10041 bp, 14 predicted proteins | sample MGYA00238184_ERZ773361 | MGnify/ENA primary metagenome ERZ773361 (study PRJEB29100, sample SAMN05720205) | activated sludge metagenome | isolation source: anaerobic digester from wastewater...
GTGCTAGCTTTGCGTACCGTCACTTATTGCACTGAAAACGAGGAGACCCCGGTTGGCTCTTCTGCTGGCGAACAGGTAGGCGTGGTGCGGACGCGCCGCACCGAAGACCGACACCATGCGCGCCAGCGCGGTCTCGGTGCCCGATCGCATGTTCAGCGGCTCGGTGGCCAGCCACATCGCATGAATCCGGATCACTTGAGCAACTCTCGCATCCAGATGGCGCACTGCTCGGCCGACTCAAGGGGCCAATTCACTGACACGCTGGTAGCGCCACGACGCAGCTCGATGCGGATGTCCGGTGCAGGTGCGCACGGCGCTGGCTGCAGCGGCACCGGAACGAATGCGGGAGCCTGCAGTGCAGGCAGCGCGCTGCCATCCTGGCGGCGCCATTTGTGCACGACATTCGCGTTGATGCCGTGTGACAGGGCAATGCCGGCCGCCGAGGCACCTGGCTCGGCGCACTCGGCAAGGATCTGCTGCTTGAGATCGGCGCCGTACCGTCGGCGGGTCTTCTTCTTGGCTTCATTCATGGTGTCCACCTAATTGCTTGGTGGACACCATCGATGCCGCTTAGACCGATCCCTTCACGGGTGGGATGGCCGCGCGCCTACAACAAGCCCGCGCCCGCCTCTCCATCTCCTCAATGAGCGCACACATCAGCGCACCCAGCCCTGAGCGCCACTGCACAGGTCCTCGCTGTCCGTGCCCCGCTCAAGAGGAATGCATTCTTCGAAGGCGGTCTAGGTCTTCAGGGTGAAGACAGGGAGGACGCCTGGGTGTTGGCCTTGATGGCGGTGGCCTGCACGAAGATGCGGGTGTGGATAGTGAACATGTCGTTGTCGGCGGCGGTGCTCGCAGAAGGCGCGCCGCGAGCGATGGACTTAGCCATGAATGGGCTCCGGGGAATTGCGACTTACAACAACCGCCGCCACCGAGACCAATCGATGGCGGCGAGCAACGGCCAGACGGCTCATCCAGCGGACCGGCACCGCGACTGCCGGCTGCTTGAAAGTGAATAAATCAGGGTCGACCACTCGCCCGCCAGCGGCAAGAAGCGGCGACGCTGCGCAGTTTTCGCGGTGCGGCTCGTCTGGGCCATCCGCTGGTGGTCTGGCAAAGGTGAGCGAGCGCGTCACGATGCAAAACGCCCGTGCTTCCGTTCAAGGTGATGTTGGGCAAGAACGCGTCCTACGTCATGAGCGGCGACGTGCTACTCGCGACGTGGGTCCTGTTCAACGTGCCGAGGTCGGCCAAGTTGCCTTGCCATCAACCAGGTGTTCACCCGAATTTCAAGACGTCTCGTCAGGCTTCGCACCATTCACGTCGGGGAAAATCCAGATCGAAAACACCAAGAATGCGCCGAAGAAGATGGTGAGGTAGGTCGGCCAAACAAGGCCTTTCGAATGCTCGTACATTGCTGTCAAAGCAGCGATCGAAAGCATCAAGAGCGAAGCCAGAAACTTGACATAGAAGGGCATGGTCCTCTCCTTGCGTTAGTTGCGTTCGGCCGCCTGCCGATTCGGCACTGGACGTGTGCCTGCTGCATTGAACGATTTCTGCAGGCCAGGGCGAACGTGACTCTCGTCGTAGCCGTTGAACAAGTGTCCCCAGAATCCGCGATCAAGGTCGGAAGTGCCCATCATCCAATCCGGAAGTGCAGTGCCGATGCCCATGTTCACACGCATCATCAGCGCATGATCATGGTGCGCCGTGTGGTGTCGTCGAGCCGTGTTGATGAGGGGCATGTTACGAACCAGCCAGTTGTCATCAATGTGGCAGCAGAAGTGGATGAGTTCGTAGAACATGTAGCTCGCAGTGAGTGCGGCCATCAGCAACCAACCGACGTTCTCCGAAATCACGATGCCAGCCGCCAAGGACGGGATGATCGACAAGAGCGTCAGGCCAAGCATCGTAAATGGCGGGAAGAACGTGACCCGCCAGTCTTTGTGGTCGGCGAATCGCATCTCCTCCTTGGTGAAAAACTGGTGGTGCATCAGCGTGTGGCGGATGTAGAGCGCCCTCAGCACCACGTTCTTTCGCGGGCGGTGCATGACATACATGTGCAGTATGTACTCGGAGATCTGGTAGCTGATGAACCCGAAAGGCAGCGCCAGCCACTCCCACCACTGCACATTTACCGTGTTCGCACCATAGATGTACAAGGCAATGGAACCGGCGAGATAGATGATCATGGCGTGCAGCCACCCGTTGTACCAGCCGGCGACTCTCTCGCGATACGTCGCGCGATACTTCCGCTGCCGTTTTCCCATGATTGTATTGACAAGTTCCATCACGTTCTCCATTGAAATAGTCCAAGTTGATTGCCTTACGGCCACGCGTCAACAGTCGCGTTGTGTGTGGCTGCGTCAGGCGCGTTGGCCCGTTCGTTCGGGCGAATTCAGTACAGCCTCGATATCGGCGCTCGAGATCGACCACTCGTTGTCGAGCCTGGCGACACAGCCTTCGACAAATCTCGGAACCAGCGCCTTGGCTCGGCTCGTGTCACCGAGGTGATCGATCAAGATGGTGTACGCGAGCTGGCGCGGGCCCGGGCCGTCGTACCCCCATTCGAACCCAGTGTCCGAAAAAATCGCTCCGCCCAGATCAGGCAGCAAGCGTGCTTGGTCCACGAGCACGATCACGCCGTCGATAGTTCGATCGCCCGAGTAGGTCTTCATATTTGCTCCTTTACGACTCCACTCCAGTCGCGTGTCCTGATTGGCAGGTCTGCAGAATTTTCAGCAGCGCTCGCGACTGTGTGAGGTGGGGGTTGTGGGATGCGTCCAAGGTAAGAAACTGGCAGATGGATCTCTCTCGAGCCCGTTGAGCCGAAAGGCTGAAGGTGTCGTAGACATTGGTGCGCGTGCAATAAACGTAGGTCGTCGGAAGTGTTCGACATCGCCCGGTCAGTTTGATTGGCAACGTGAACGTCTTCATGGGTTGGGGCCCGCGGCGCTGTTGTGCGAACTGCACTGCCTCGGGTGGTGTATCTGCTGGCAATGGGGACGCGGGGATCAGCCACCCCGCACCATTCCGATCAACGTCGTCACGGAGCATGGCCACTTGAGCGGATGGCATTAGGTCTAAGACACATTCACCGTCGTCTGGCATAAAAGCGTCGACATAGACCAGGTGCCGCACCCGGTCGGGCATGCGGTCGGCGACGCCCGTGATCACCATGCCACCGTAGCTGTGGCCCACCAGCATGACGTCTTGCAGATCCTCCATGAACAGGCCTTCGCAGATGTCCTGGATGTGGTCTTCCAGCTCAATCTTTGGTGTGAGCAAGTGCCGACGTTCGCCCAGTCCTGTGAGCGTCGGTGTAAAGACTGTCTCTCCGCCGCATGTCAGCAGCGCACGGAAGTCACGCCATGCCCAAGCTGCCGACCATGCACCGTGAACGAGAACAATGCTGCTCATCGCTGCAAGCTCCCAGTCAGTAGGTGTAGGCGGTATAGCCGCCGTCAACCACCAAGTCAGCGCCGGTGAGGTACGAGGCCTCGTCTGAGCTAAGGAACAGGACAGCCTTGGCCGCCTCCTGGGCGGTTCCCTCGCGGTTGATCGGCACACGCTCGAAAAAGCGAGCCCGCATGACTGGATCAGCAGACACCACCGAAGTGCGCATCGGTGTCATGAGCCCAGGCACCACGCTGTTCACACGCACACCTTGACGGGCGTATTCGCCGGCAGCGCAGCGTGTCATGGCAAGCACGCCGGCTTTGGCAGCGTTGTAGCCCATATGTTGACCATTGAAGCCTTCATAGGCGGCAATCGAGGACAGTGTCACGATGGCGCCGCCTCCGGATCGGGCGATCGCAGGCGCTCCGTGTTTGATCGCGAGGAAACAGCCCCGCAGATGGATAGCCATGATGCGGTCCAGGTACGCCGTGTTTTCACGGTCGTGCACGAAGCCGCTGATGCCGGCGCTGTTGACCAGCACATCCAGCCGTCCCAGTTTTTCCTGGATCTCATCGATCGCTGCCGACCATTGCGCTTCCTGCGAGACGTCAAGATGAATGAACGTCGCGACTCCGCCCTCGGCCCGGATCGCCCGACACAGAGCACCGGCTTCCTCATCCAGGAGGTCTGCTACGACTACTGACGCTCCTTCTGCGGCAAACATTCGAATGCACGCCTCGCCGATCCCGCTGGCACCTCCAGTGACCATCACAACTTTGTTCCTAAATCGCACGCTCTGACTCCTTGGTTGCATGAAAGGGTTGGGGCTTTTCAGTACCCGAGGTAGTTGTGACGCACCCGAGGCTCGTCTGAAAGCTCTTGGGCAGTTCCACTCAGTACCACGCTGCCCGACTCGATGACATATGCGCGATCTGCCATTCGAAGCGCGAAGGACGCGTTCTGCTCCGCAAGCAAGATGCTCAGTCCACCGGCCGCCAGGTGGCGGATCGCGGAGGCGATTTCCTCCATCACAATCGGCGCCAGCCCCAAGCTGGGCTCGTCCATGAACAGCAGCTTCGGACGACTCATCAGACCGCGCGCAATGGCCAGCATTTGCTGCTCCCCACCGGACATCGACCCGGCCTTTTGTGCCCGGCGCTCGGCCAAACGAGGGAACAAGCCAAACACGTTGGCAAGGTCGCCGTCGATCCGGCCGCGGTCAGGACGGTGGTAGGCCCCCATCATCAGGTTGTCCAATACGCTGAACTGGGTGAAGACTTGGCGGCCTTCCGGCACCAGCACAAGGCCTTCGCGCACTCTCTTGGAGGTGCCCAAAGCATCCATGCAACGGCCGTGGAAGGCGATCGATCCGGCGCTGGTCGCCTTCAACCCGAGGATGCAGCGCATGGTGGTAGATTTGCCCGCCGCATTGGGGCCAATGAGCGCCACCACCTCGCCCTCGCCGACCGAGAGTGACATTTGGTGCAGGACCTGCTTCTTTCCGAAATGGGCACTCAGGCCGTTCAGCTCAAGCAACATGTGCGTCTCCCAAGTAGGCTTCAATGACCGCTCGTTGCGACAGCACCTGCGATGGGGTACCCTCGGCGATCTTGGAGCCGTGGTACAGCACGATCGCCCGATCCGCCAGGGCACCGAGGAAGCCGACCCGGTGGTCAATGACGCACAGTGTCATGCCTTGACCGCGCAGGCGCCGGAGTACTTCCGAAAGGCGGTCCAGCTCATCGTGCGAGAGTCCGCTGCCCGGCTCATCGAGCAGAAGCATGCTTGGTGCGCACATCAGCGCCATTGCGACACCGAGCATCTTCTCGCCACCGTATGACAGCGAGCCCGCGAGTTCGCGCGACTGCGCTTCCAGTTGGGTCATCTCAAGCACGGCAGCCACCCGCGCGTCGATCTTGCGCGCTGCCGCTGTTCTGAAGGCAGACGGCAAGATGGTGCGCACGCGTGCCGCGCCGAGTTCCGACTTGAGCAGCAGGTGACCGGCCACGCGTACGTTCTCGGCTACCGTGAGCTCGCGGAACAGTTGCGGGTTCTGGAAGGTCTTGACAACACCACATGCCGCGACCTCGTCGGTTCTGAGGCCGCCGAGGGCGCGACCCTTCCAGCGAACCTCGCCCCGAGTGGCCGGGAAGACACCGGCGATCACGTTCATCAGCGTCGTCTTTCCAGACCCGTTTGGGCCGAAGATGCCCACGATCTCGCGTTCGGTGATTCGGAATGCCACGTCGTCGACGGCTACAAGACCGCCAAAGCGTTTGGTCACATGATCGATTTCAAGCATGTTTGCGAAGCCTCTGCAGTGATCCGACGATGCCTTGAGGCATGAGCAGGATTGTGAGGATTAAGATGAGGCCATAGATCAACAGACGCCACTCGGCATTGAGGTCGATCAGGTGCGGCAGTGCGGTGACCACCAACGCGCCGACCACCGGGGCGGCTACCGATCCTGTGCCGCCGATCAACGCCATCGACAAGATGGCCAGCGACTGGTTAATGTCGAGCAAGTGCGGGTCGACGAAACCCATGTAGTGCGAGTACAGACCGCCGGCGAACGAGGCCCCCATGCTGCCCAGAACGAACGACAAAAGCTTGTAGCGGAAGGCGTTGAGACCGAGGGAGGCCGCCACGTCCTCATTGAGGCGTATGGCCTTGAACGCGTTGCCGATCCATGAATTCACGACCAGTTGATATGCCAGCACGACAACGACGACGCAGGCCAGCGAAAAGTAGTACCAACGCACCGGCCCCTCGATGACCAGCGCTCCGGCTCCGGGTAACCACACGCTGGGCTTGAGGCTGAAGTTGATTCCCAGCGAGCCGTTGGTCAGGCTGTGCCAGTTCATCACCCCCAGGCGGATCATTTCTGCGAAGGCCAGGGTCACGACCGCGAAGTAGAACTCCTTGAGCCTGAAGCGAAAGCACACGATGCCCAGGAGCAGCGAGACCACGGCCACGCAGCCCAGCGCGAAGGCTGTTCCCAGCCAGAAGGAGATGGACCAGTGGGCCATCGAGAGGTGGGTGGCGTACGCCCCCACACCGAAGGCCGCCGCGTGAAAGAGCGTGAGTTGGCCCGTGATGCCGTAGATGAGGTTGAAGCTGACGGCAAGGATGCCCAGGATGAACGTGAACGTGAGCACCGACAGCACGACGTTGTTCGCGGTGAGCGCCGGGACGAGCGCGACTGCACCACACAACACAAGCAGAAGCACTCGCATCACCGCCCCCCGAACAGGCCAGCCGGCCTGAAAAGCAGCACCAGCACGAGCATCAGCAAGCCATAGGCGTCGTTGAATGCAAGTGGCAGAAACACCGAACCCAAGCCTTCGGCCACACCGATCAGCATGCCGCCAAACAGCGCCCCGATCACGCTGCCGATACCCGCCAGCAGCGCCCCTTCGACGCCCTTGAGCATGTACAGCGCACCGATGTCAGGAGTCAGTGAGTAGAGCGTGGCGTACATCGATCCAGCAAGTCCGCACAAGGCCGCACCAAAGGCGGCCACGCCGACTTGGAGACGGCCGGTGGCGACCCCCATTAAGGCGGCGGCTTCGGGGTTTTGTGCATAGGCGTAGGCCGCGCGCCCCATCCACGTCCGCGTGAGTCCCAGGTAGGTCATGCTGACGATCAATATGAGCACCACCCCCATCAGTAGCTTCATCTTCGGCACGACTACCCCACCCACGGTGAATACGCCCGTGACGAAGGGCTGCATGTTCTGCGGGGTGGATGTCCACGTCATGTGCACGAGCGCCACGATCACTGAGACCAGACCGATCGAGACGATCAAGCCGTTGATCAGGTTGTTGCGCGTATGGCGGAACAGCAGCACATCGGCCACTAGGCCGATCAAGGCGACCACACCCATAACCAAGATCACGGCAAACGGGAAGGCCACGCTGTAGGTTTCGTTGAGGTGCCAGGTGAGGTAGGCACCGACCAACATGAATGCGCCCAGCGCGAAGTTCACGACGCCCGTGATTCCGCTCGTCAACGATACCGCCAGCGCGATGATTCCGTAGAGGGAGCCCACGATGATCCCGTTGATCAACTGGCCCGCGATCAATTGCATCATTTGCTGCCCGGCTTCACGAGGGTCGTCTTGATCGCACCGCCGCGCCGCACCTCTGCGATCTCATAGCTGTGGATGCCACCGCCGACGGAGTCGAACTTCTGCACCCACAGGCCGTCGTAGGTCATCGACAGCAGTTCCTTCTTGACCGCAGCCACGTCGTTGATCGAGCCCGCGCGCTTCATGGCCTCGGCAAGCATGAAGACGTGGTCATAGGAGGCCATTTGCAGAAGCGGGGCCAGGTCGTACGGGAAATCCTTGACCTTGAAGAAGTCCTTGTAGTCCTTGATGAACTTCGCCACTTTAGGGTCGGTTTTCTCGGCCTCTTCGAAGTACTTGGGCATGTAGGCGATGTACTCGTCGATCGAGGCCTTGTTTCTGATGGCGGGGCCGAGGGAGCCGCGCACCAGCCAGAATTTGGTGAGCCCGAGCTGTGTAGCCTGCTGCACGATATCGTAGAGCGCAGCGTCGGTGTAACCAGGGAAAAGGTAGTCCGGCTTCCATGCGGCGATGCGCGCCAGCACGGCCGAGTAGTCCTTGGTGCTGGCCTCGAACCAATGTGTCTGAATCTCGATCCCGGCCTTGGCGAAACTGTCTTTGTAGATGTCCACCACGAACCGCCCGAAGGCGTCGTTCTGCATCAGGATGGCGACCTTCTTCGCACCCTTGCTGCGAAGCATTTCAACCATGTAGGTGCCGAAGCCCTCCGGGGCAGTGTCGAAAACGACCGGGCGCAGCAGAAAGCCGTAACCGGGCTTGCCCAGTTCGGGGTGCGCGGCGGTGGCCGGCGCGAACATCAGCAGTTTGCCGTCGTAGCCGCGGGTGTACTCACGCACCCCATTGAAGACGTTCGAGAGCGTCGGCCCGAGAATGTACTTTCTGTGGTCCTGCTCGAGCATCTTTTTGAGCTGAATCAGGCCTTGCTGGGGACTGCCCTGGGTGTCTGGCGAGTCGAGGTCAATCGGGTACTTCTTGCCGCCGACTTCCACGCCGCCGGCTTGGTTGATCTGATGAACTGCAAGCTTTGCACCCTGTGTGGCCATGAAGCCTAGATAGCTGGACGGGCCGGTCTGGGCCTCGATCTGACCGATCTTGATGGCCTCCTGCGCGACAACGGGGCCCGCAAGCCCGAAGCTGAGCGCCGCTGATGCAAGGAAATTCAATAAGCTTTTTCGCATACCGTGTCTTTAATATGAGTCTGTCGAAGCAGTTTATCGCGATTGCGATACAAATTACGCACAACTAATATAGCAGTTGAATTTGCTTCACATAGTTAGGACTAACCCTCACTCCACCGCGCTGGTGGCCGCCGAGCCTTCATGAGAGGAAGACCCAAGACGGAACTGGTGCTCAACGATGCGCAGCGCGAACAACTCACGGCCTTGAGGCGCGGCCCGGCGCGCGTCAAGGTAGTTGTCGCCTGAGTCACGCAGCCTTGAGCTCAGTATGTGGAACGCAGGCAGCCATTTTGACCATCTCGTCTCGTTCCGGATTGAGGATCACCCCGTCGATGTGCGACCAGTCTCTGGTGGCGCCCGACCAGCGCGCCGGGTGGCGCTCTTGGGCCTGGAGATACAGCGTGTGCCGTGCCGCCAAGATGGCTTGATCTGCCGGGGGTGTGGCGCTGCTGCGGGCTCACATAGCGGATGCCGCTGTGGCGGTGCTCGACGTTATACCAACGCACGAACCCAGCGGCCCAGGCGCGGGCATCGTCCAGTGTCTCAAAGCCCTGCGCCTGGAACTCCTGGCGGTATTTGGCCGTGCGGAACAACGACTCTGCAAACGCGTTGTCATCGCTGACACGAGGCCGCGAGTAGGAGGGCTTGATGCCCTGCCAGTTGAGCATGGTCAACACCGTGGTGGCCTTGCTCGTGGAGCCGTTGTCGCCATGCAGCACGGGCTTCGGTGTCATCGCCGCGATGCCCTCAGCCAGCGCGGTGCGGCGCACCAGGTGCACGGCGTGGTCGGAGTCATCGCTGTCGTGCACCTCGGCACCCACGATCTTCCGGCTGTACAGGGCAAGGATCAGGTTCAGGTGGAACCAGCGGCCCATCACCCTGGCGGGCAGGTAGGTCATGTCCCAGCACCAGACCTGGCCTGAGGCGGTGGCGATGTGGGTGGTGGGCGGCTTTGTTGCCCTGGGTGCCTTGGCACGTCCTCGGCGCTTGCGCTGCCCGGCGGCCTTGAGCACGCGCGCCATGCTGGACTCGCTGCCCAGGTACACGCCCTCGTCGGCCAGCATGGGCACGATGCGCGCCGGTGGCGCGCAAGCAAAGTGCGGCTCGTTGGCAACCGTCGGCAGCGCCGAGCGTTCGGCCGCACTCAGGGCATGGCTGAGCATCGGGCGCACGGCGCTGGGTCTGTCATCGCCCGCTGGAAGGCCCGAGCGGGCCTTCCAGCGCTGCAGGGTGCGCACGTCAATGGAGGGTGTGCAGAATTTTGTGTAACCGGACAATCCACCGCCGGCGCAAGCCGGCCTGTCCGTAAACACAATGAGCACCAAGAAACACGACGTACCCGAAGAACTGCTGTCTGGCCTGCTGGCCAACTAC
>ENA-UPTA01006777-UPTA01006777.1-activated-sludge-metagenome-genome-assembly--contig:-NODE-6777-length-10038-cov-9.853551_pt1 | contig 10038 bp, 10 predicted proteins | sample MGYA00238184_ERZ773361 | MGnify/ENA primary metagenome ERZ773361 (study PRJEB29100, sample SAMN05720205) | activated sludge metagenome | isolation source: anaerobic digester from wastewater...
TGTGCGTGTCGACATACAGCGCGCGCATGGCGGCTTCCACTTCGTCGTCGCTGACTTGCACCACGTGGTCAAGGCCGTGCATCAGCACCGACAAGGCGGCCGGGTCGGCACGGCGCACCGCCATGCCGTCGGCGATGCGGGTGTTGGCGGGCGCTTCGACCACGCGGCCGGCGGCGATGGAATCGGCGTAAGTGGTGGCGTGCGCGCTGACCACGCCGACGATGCGCGCGGGGTGGTTCAGCGCGCGCTTGGCAGCGATGGCGGCGCATGCGCCGGAACCCAGGCCGATGGGCACGTAGGCGACCTGAAGCTGCGGCACCGCGCGCAGCAGCTCCCACCAGTAGGTCGCCACGCCGCTGACCAGGTCGGGGTGAAAGCTGGGTACGCGCAACGCACCGCGTTCGGCGGCCAGGCGCGCGGCATGGTCGCTGCTTTCGGTGAAGTCGTCGCCATGCTCGATCAGTTCAACGCCCAGCGCGCGCATGGCGGCGTTCTTTTCGACCGAATTGCCGCGCGGCACGACGATGGTGCAGGCCACGCCATGGGCGCGCGCCGCCCAGCCGATGCTCTGGCCGTGGTTGCCGCGCGTGGCGCTGACGACGGCGCGCGGCAGCTCGCCACGCCGTGCCAATGCGTCGAAGAAGGTGAGTCCGCCACGAATCTTGAACGCGCCCACCGGCGTGTGGTTCTCATGCTTGATCCAGCAGTCGGTGCCCAGCCGCTGCGACAGCATCGCCCAGCGGTACTGTGGCGTGGGCGGAAATTCGCGGTAGACGACTTGGGCGGCGGCTTCGATATCGGCCAGCGTCGGCAGCAGGTTCATTCAGCGCGCTCCTTCGTCAGACGACAAGCTGACCACGCCACGCGGCGTGCGCAGCTTGGCGTGCAGCGCGGCGGGGCCTTCGTCGACCGGCAGCGCACCCAACCCGACGGCTGCGCAGGCCTGCCGCAGCGCAGCCGCGCGCGGGTGCGACAGCCGCAGCCCCTGCAGCGACACGCCAACCTGGGGCATCGACGCCGCCGGATGCACCGCGCCCCATTCGATCAGCGTGGGCAGCGCGCCGTCGAACAGCCGCTGGCCGTCCGGCCGCACGGCGATCTTCCATTCGAGCAAGCCGCGCGGCGTCATACGGCTGGCGGCGCGCACGTCGCCGCGGTCGATGTCCAGCGTGGCCAGGCGACCCACGGCGCTGTCGATGTCGGGCACGCGCGCCACCCAGTGGATAAGCTGCGGGCCTTGCGCGCGCACGCGCTCGCGCAGCGCGGGGTCGTCCATGTCGAACCAGCGCTTTTGCACGGTATTCTGGCCCCCACCGCTGTCTGCATGGGCGCGAACAGCTCCTGGATCGATAGCAATGATCTCCAGGTAGCTGAGCGGAAACTCGGCCGACGCCGCGCACAGCAGCCGGTTGTGCGTGCCGAACAGCGGGTGCTGGCCGCCCGGCCCGGGCGCGACGCCCAGCGTCTGCTCGCACCACGCCGCGCCTTGTGCCAACGTGTCGGCCAGCACCACCAGATGGTCGAGCGCCGGCGCGCTCCAGCCGGCTGCGGCCGTCACAACGTCACCTCGCCGCGAATCACGCCCACGCAGTCGCCGCCCACCCAGATCTGTCCTGAGTTTGTCGAAGCGGCCTGTCCTGCGTCGTCGCGCGCGATGTGCACGCGCCCGGCGCGGCCAAGCACCGTGCCTTGGGCGGCCACGTAGCGCGCAGGCAGGTCGCCGGTCTCGATCAGCCACTGCGCCAGGCTGGCGTTGAGGCTGCCGGTGACCGGGTCTTCGTTGACGCCAACGGCAGCCGCAAAGGCGCGCACCTCGATCGCTGGTGCGTCGGCGCGCGTGTCGAATGCGCGCGCTTCGGGGCTCGACTGCGCTATCAAATCAGAAGCTGTCGACGCCAACACCTTGGCCGCCACGCCCACTTTCTGCTTCAAGCTTTCAAGCTGGCCGTGGTTCGGCTCCAGCGCCAGCACGGTGTCGACGCTGTCCACCAGCAGGACCAGCCACTGCGGGCCGTTGTCGAGCGACTGCGCTTTCAGTATCTGCGCGGGTTTCAGCCCCAGCGCGGCGGCCACCTTGGCCAGGTGCGTGGGACTGGGCGCGCTCAGGTGGACGGGCGGCGCGGCAAAGGCCAGGCGCGCGCCGTCGCGCCGGATCGGCACCAGGCCCTTGGCACATTCCTGCACGATCACGTCGCCGCGCCTGGGGACGCCGCCCGCCGCCAGCCACGCGAAGCACGAACCCAGCGTGGGGTGGCCCGCAAACGGCAGTTCGCCGCCGGGCGTGAAGATGCGCAGTCGGTAGTCGGCCTCGGGCACCGTGGGCGGCAGCACGAAGGTGGTTTCCGACAGGTTGGTCCAGCGCGCGAAGCGCTGCATGGCGTCGTCATCCAGACCCCCGCCATCCAGCACCACGGCCACGGGGTTGCCAAAGCCGGGCGCGGCGGTGAATACGTCGATCTGGGCGAAGGGGCGGTTTTTCATGGGGGGAGCCTGTCAGGCCAGGGGAAGATCGAGCACGCCGCGCGTGGCCGGGCGCGCCAGCACGGCGTTGAACCAGCGCTGCACGTGCGGTGCATCGGGCGCGGGTTGCGGCAGGTTCCACCAGCGGTGGATGTCGCAGGCGACGGGAATGTCGGCCATGCTGAAGGCATCGCCGCCCATCCACGCGCGGCTGGACAGGTGTGCGTTGAGCACGGCGATGCACGGCGCCATGGCGGCGCGCGAGGCGGCGACCACCGCCTGCTGTCTCGCTTCGGGGGGCGTGCGCACCAGTTGCAGAAACGCCGGGCTGCCGGCGCGGTTGAGCGTGGTCTGCTGCCAGTCCATCCAGCGCTCGGCGTCAAAGCGGGCGCGCAAATCCTGCGGGTACAGCGCTGGCGCGTAGCGGGCGCACAGGTAGCGCACGATGGCGTTGGATTCCCACAGCACGAAGTCGCCGTCTTCCAGCAGCGGCACCAGGCGGTTGGGGTTCTTCGCCACGTAGTCGGCGTCGTTGACGACACCGAAGGCGAGGCCCGCGTCGATGCGCTCAAAGCACACGCCCGCTTCCTGCAAGGTCCACAACACCTTGCGCACGTTGATGGACGTGGTGCGGCCCCACAGGCGGATCATGGTCAGCCTTGCATCGCCGCGCGCACCACCCGCCCCAGCGCAGCCATGCCCTGGTCGATCTGCTCGGGCGTGGAAGTGACGAAGGACAGCCGCAGCGCGCGCGCATCGGGCTCATCGGCGAAGAAGGGCGCGCCGGGCACGAAGGCCATGCCGGCGTCGACGGCCTTGGGCAACAAGGCCTGGGCGTTCAGCCCCTCGGGCAGGCGCACCCACACGAACATGCCGCCCACGGGCTGCGTCCATTCGGCGCCGGTCGGGCCCAGCTCGCGCGCCAGCGCGGCCAGGATGGCGTCGCGCTGCGCGTGGTAGCGGGCACGGATGGTGGGCACGTGGCGGTCGAGGAAGCCGTCCTTGATGACCTCGGCCACCACGCGCTGGTTGAAGCCGGGCGTGTGCAAATCGGCCGCCTGCTTGGCCTGCAGCAGCTTGGGGTACAGCGCGGGCGGCGCGACGATGTAGCCCAGGCGCAGGCCGGGCGCCAGGATCTTGCTGAACGAGCCCAGGTACACCACGCCCTCGGGCCAGCGCGCCAGCAGGGGCGCGGGCGGCGGTGCGTCAAACCACAATTCGCCATACGGGTTGTCTTCGACAATCGGCAGGCCGTGCTCGCGGCAGACGTCGATCACGGCCTGGCGGCGCGCTTCGTCCATGGTGCGGCCGGTGGGGTTCTGGAAGTTGGGCAGCAGGTACATGAAGCGCGGCCGCTCACCTTTTTGAAGCGCGCTGCGCAGCGCGGACGCCGACACGCCGCCCATGTCGCTTTCAACGCTCTCCACCGCCGGCTGCATGGGCGTGAAGGCCTGCAGCGCGCCCAGGTAGGTGGGCGACTCGACCAGCATGCGGCTGCCCTTGTCGAGCAGCACCTTGGCGATCAGGTCCAGCCCCTGCTGGCTGCCGGTGGTAATGAGCACCTGGTCGGGTAATACCTGCGCGCCCTGCTTGCCCAGCTCGGTGGCAACCCACTGGCGCAATTCGGGCAGCCCTTCGCTCGACGCGTATTGCAGCGACGGGCGCGCGATGGCGCTGCCTTCGGCCAGCACCGTGGCGCAGGCTGCACGCATGGCGTCGACCGGAAAAGTCTCGGGCGCGGGCAGGCCACCGGCAAAGTTGAGGATGCCGGGGCGCTCCGTCACCTTCAGGATTTCGCGGATCGCCGACGGGTTCATGGCGTGGGCGCGCTCGGCCAGTTGCCAGGGGCTGGTTTGCTTGAGGTCGGTCGGGTTCATGGTTTTTCTCCTCCAGCGGGTCCGTAGAAGATGACCCAGGTTGCAAAGTCGGGTGTGAAGGTATCGAAGCGATGGTCGGCACCGGCGGGCACGAACAGCACGTCGCCGGGCGCGGCAGGCAGATTCTGAGCGCCGATGCGCAGCGTGGCGTGGCCACGCTGCACTACGTACAGCTCGTCCTGCGCATGCGGCTGCTGGCGGTCGCGCCCATCGGCGTTGCTGCCGGGGGCGTACAGCTCGACGGACATGCTGCCATGTGCGAATGCCATCGCAAACGGCAAGCCCTCAGGGTACGCACGGGTCGGAGCCGCGGGCAACTGCGCCAGCAGGTCGTGCAGCGACGCTCTCATCTCAGCCTCCGGCTGGCAAACACGATGGCCACCACCGCCAGCGCAAAGCCGACGGACACCGCGTCCAGCCGCTCGCCCAGCAGCGGCCACGCAAACAGCATCGCCAGAAACGGCTGCAGCAGTTGCGTCTGGCTCACGCGCAGGGCGCCGCCCCAGTCCAGCCCGCGGTACCAGGCGAAGAAGCCGGCCCACATCGACACGGTGCCCACATAGACAAAGCCCGCCCAGCTGCTGGCACGGATGTCGCCCGCGTTGGCCGGCCACAGCCACAGCGCCACCGGCAGCGTGAGGGGCAGCGCGCCCAGGCACACCCAGCAGATCACGCGCTCGGCGCCCAGCGCGGGCGTGACCTTGGCACCATAGATGTAGCCAACCGCGGCCGCCAGCACCGCGCCGGCCAACAGGGCGTCGGCCGCGGCGAAGCCGAAGCCGCCCGACTCGCCCGCGCGCAGCCACGCAAACACCACCACCAGGGCGCTGCCCGCGACGGCGCAGGCCCAGAACGCCGGCCGCGCGCGCTGGCCCAGGGCAAAGGCGGCCACCGCCGCCGTCACCAGCGGCAGCAGCGCAATGATGACGGCCGCGTGCGTGGCCGTCACGCTGCGCAGCGCCCACGCCAGCAGCAGCGGAAACCCGATGGCGTTGCCGGCCATCGACAGCGACAGCGCCCGCCACTGCGCGGCCGTGGGCCAGGGCGAGCGCGCCACCAGCAGAAACGCCGCCGACAGCAGCCCGGCCAGCGCCGCGCGGCCAAAGGTGACGAACCAGGGCGACAGCTGCGGATGTTCGGCAGTGCCCGTGGCCAGCCGGGTCGCCGGCAGCGTGATGGCAAAGCACGCCACGCCCAGCACGCCCAGCCAGAAACCCGCGACCAGGCGCGCATCACCTTGCGGCGCGCGCAGCGACCAGCGCGATGTGCCAGCGCTCATGCCGCGGCCACCCCGAAAACCGCTTGCCCCACATGCCACGGCAGCCGCACCCCGGCAGCGCTGCCCAGCGCGTTCCAGGCCATCCACAGCGCGGTGACCACCAGCGCCAGCGCCATCGCGCGGTTGAACCACAACAGGCGCCGGCCCTGCGCCAGCCAGTGCCGCAGCATCGACCCCACCAGCGCATACAGGAAGTTGCTGGCAAAGGCGTAGCCCAGCATCACTGGCAGCACGACCAGCAGGCGGCCCGTCCAGTCGGGCTGCCCGCCGATCCAGCCGGCCACGATGGACAGCGCCAGCATCCAGGCCTTGATGTTGACGAACTGCAGCAGCACGCCCTGCCAGAAGGTGACGTCCAGCCGCCCCTGGTCAGCCTGCGCCAGCGCGCCGCTTTGCGCCAGACGCGCGGCCAGCCACAGCATGTAGGCCACGCCCAGGCCCAGCACGCCCCAGCGCAGCACGGGCACCGCCAGCACCAGCGCGCCCACGCCCAGCGCGCTCAGCACCAGCAGCGCGGCCCAACCCACCGGCACCGCCAAGACAAAGTGCATGGCGCTGCGCAGGCCGCGGTTGGCCGCGATGGCGGTGGACAGCGTGGTGTTGGGGCCGGGCGTGAAGCTGACCGCGGTGGCCAGCGCCAGCAGCGCGGTGAATTCGGACCAGGACATGGCGCCACTGTAACGCCGCACACCCACACACCGTCAATACAGTTGACAAGCGCAGATCACGAACTGTATGGTTCAGCGTCACGACACACGGCCCCCACGCCGGCTTCCTGACATGCTGCATCCCGCCCCCGCCAAGACCCTGACCCACCAGCTGGCCGACCGCTTTGCCGAGCGCATCCGCGACCGCCTGCTGGCGCCGGGCACCCGCCTGCCCAGCGTGCGCCAGTGCGCGGCCCAGCAGGGCGTGAGCCCGTCCACCGTGGTCGCCGCGTACGACCAGCTGCTGGCGCACGGGCTGGTCGAAGCGCGCCGCAACCGCGGCTTCTTCGTGCGCGATCTGGCCCAAAATGCCGCCCCAGCGCTTGCTGCATCAGCGCGAACAGCTACTGATTTAATAGCGACCGGCGACATCGCCGAGGCCCGCCGCCAAAGCGCGCCCATCAGCGCGGCAACGCTGATGCGCGGCATGTTCAGCGGCGACCGCGACGGCAAGCCCCAGCCCGGCATGGGCGTGCTGCCGCCCGACTGGCTGGACAACGACTTCATGGCCAGCGCGCTGCGCCGCGCCAGCGCCGGCGCCGGCCTGCGCGACGCCACCGTGCGCTACGGCGACCCGCAGGGCGACGCCGAACTGCGCCGCGTGCTGTCGGCCCGCCTGGCCCGGCAGGGCATTGAGGCCGCGCCGTCGCAGATCGTCACCACCGTGGGCGCCACCCAGGCGCTCGACATCGTCAGCCGCACGCTGCTCAAGCCGGGCGACACGGTGATGGTGGAAGAGCCCGGCTGGTCGGTCGAATTTGCGCGGCTGGCAGCGTTGGGCATGCGCATGCTGCCGGTGCCGCGCGGCCCGCAGGGACCCGACCTGGACGTGATGGCGCGCCACTGCGAAGCCCGCGCCGGCACGCGCGACGCACCGCGCCTGTTCGTCAGCGTCAGCGTGCTGCACAACCCCACCGGCTACTGCCTGGGCCCGGCCAGCGCGCACCGGCTGCTGCAACTGGCGCAGCAGCACGACTTCCACATCGTCGAGGACGACACCTACCACCACCTGGCGCCCGAGCACGCCACGCGGCTGGCGCAGCTGGACGGACTGGCGCGCACCGTCTACGTCAGCGGCTTCGCCAAGATCCTGGCGCCGGCCTGGCGCGTCGGCTTTCTGGCCGCGCCGCCCGCGCTGGTCGAGCCGCTGCTGGACACCAAGCTGCTGGCCACCCTGACCACGCCCACGCTGCTGGAGCGCGCCCTCGCCCAGGTCATCGACCAGGGCCAGCTGCGCCGCCATGCCGAGCGCGTGCGCACCCGTCTGGACACCGCGCGCGCCCGAAGCGTGAAACTGGCGCTGCAACATGGCTGCACCTTCGCCGCCGAGCCGGCGGGGCTGTTCGGCTGGGTCGACACCGGCGTCGACACCGACCAGCTGGCGCTGCGCCTGCTGGACGACGGCTACCTGCTGGCGCCCGGCGCGCTCTTCCACGCCACGCGCCAGCCCAGCACGCTGATGCGCATCAACTTCGCCTGCACGCAGGACGTGGCGTTCTGGCGCGCGTTTGCGCGCTCGCGCGACGAGCTGGCCGCGCCTATTCGGGCTTGATGCCGGCCGATTTGGCCAGCTGCGTGTAGCGCTGCGCGTCGGCCTTGATGACGCGCGCCAGCTCCTGCGCGCTGCCCACGCTCGGCTCGACGCCCGCGTTCGACAGGGTGGCCCGCACGGCCGGGTCGGCCATGATCTTGCTGACGTCGGCGGCCACCTTGGCGACCACCGCGGGTGGCATGTGGGCCGGCCCCATCAGCGCGTACCAGATCGAGAAGTCGAACGGCTTGAAGCCCTGCTCCTCAAAGGTGGCCGCATCCGGCAGCAAGGCATACCGCCTGGCCGACGACACCCCCACCACGCGCAGGCGGTTGTCCTTGGCATAGGGCGCCACCAGGTTGGCACTGACGATGGCCAGCGGAATCTGGCCGCCCACCACATCCGTCAGCGCGGGCGAACACCCCTTGTAGCCGGCGTGCGCGGCCGGCACGCTCGTCTTCTGCTTGAGCAGTTCCATCACGAAGTGCTGCGGCGTGCCGATGCCGCAGGAGCCGTAGCTGAGCGTGTTGGGCCGTGCCTTGGCGGCAGCGACCAGATCGCTCACGTTGCCGATCTGCGCGCCGGGGTGCGCGGCCAGCGCAATGGGGGTGATGCCCAGCAGCAGGATGGGTGTGAGGTCCTTCTCGGCGTCGTACGGCAGCTTTCCCGTGAGACCCAGGTTGGTCACCATGGTCGAGTTCTGCAGCAGCAGGGTGTAGCCGTCCGGCTTGGCGCGCACCACTTCCTGCGAGCCGATGTTGCCCGAGGCGCCGGCCCTGTTGTCCACCGCCACGCCCTGACCCCAGACCTGCTGCAGGCCAGCGCCGATCTGGCGCGCCAGGATGTCGGAACCGCCGCCCGTGGCATACGGCACGACGATGCGCACGCCGCGCGTCGGATAGGCGTCGGTCTGCGCCTGCGCGGCGCCGCAGACCAGCAGGGCGCCGACCGCGGCGGTGATGAAGTTGCGTCGCATGTTGGGTCCTTTCATTGATCCAGGTCGACCGCGCCCAGCCGCTGCACCCACAGGTTCCACGAGCGGGGAATCTGCCCGTCGTTCATCTCCGACGACAGCTGCGCTTCCTGCGCGTTCAGGAAGGTGATGTCGCCCAGCGGCTGCGCAGCCAACTGCAGGCGCGCGTTCATTTCGGTATAGATGGCGCGGTACACCACCTGCTCCAGCGACGTGCCGACCACCGTCGAGCCATGGCCGCGCATCAACACGCAGTTGTGCTGACCGAGCGAGCGCGCCAGTGCCTGGCCCAGGTAGCTGCTGCGGATCAGCATGTCGGTGTCGCCGCCCGCGTCACGAATCTCGAAGTGCGCCGACCCACTGCCCAGAAAACCCGCCATGTGATAGACCGGCTTCAGCGCGTGGCGCGTGATGGCGAACGGGATAACGCTGGGCGAATGGCTGTGCACCACGGCCATCACGTCGGGCCGCGCGCGGTAGATCTCGGCGTGGATGAATCTTTCCAGGTAAGGCCGCTCGGCGTCGGCCGAAACGGCGTTGCCATCAAAATCGTAGCAAGTGATGTCACGCCGCCGCACCAGGCCGGGCGCCCGGTTGCACGACAGCAGAAACACGCCGGGTTCGCTGTCGTGCCGCACGCTGGCATGACCCAGGCCATCGACGATGCCCTGGTCGTAGAGGATGCGGTTGGCAAGGACCAGCCGATCGATGAGATCGGCCGCAGGAGGCTTCAGGGACATGGCGGCTCGGGGCTTGGCGGACCCCGCAACTTACCTCATTTCAGCCAGCCGCGTCGGACCCCAAGGGGCTGGCCCCGCCGTTGTTCCTCAAGGCGCATCGGGCAGCACCGCCGTGACCTCGATCTCCACCTTGGCGCGCGCTTCCATCAGCCCCGCGACCTGCACGCAGCTCATGGCGGGGAAGTTCTTGCCGATCACTTCGCGGTACACGCCGCCCAGCTCCTTCAGGCGGCTGTTGTATTCGTCGCGGCTGACCACGTACCAGGTCATGCGCACCATGTGCTCGGGGCCGGCCCCGGCCACTTTCAGCACGTCGACGATGTTGATGAGCGCCTGCCGCGTCTGCGCGATGAAGTCGTCGCTTTCAAACTGCTGCTGCGCGTTCCAGCCGATCTGGCCGCCCACATAGATTTGCGTGCCGCGCGCGGCGATGCCATTGGCGTAGCCCTTGGCGGGCGCCCAGTCGGCGGG
>ENA-UPTA01006780-UPTA01006780.1-activated-sludge-metagenome-genome-assembly--contig:-NODE-6780-length-10036-cov-4.745516_pt1 | contig 10036 bp, 9 predicted proteins | sample MGYA00238184_ERZ773361 | MGnify/ENA primary metagenome ERZ773361 (study PRJEB29100, sample SAMN05720205) | activated sludge metagenome | isolation source: anaerobic digester from wastewater...
GGAAAATAGGTTTTGCCGTAATGCCGATTTGCGGGATTGCGAAATGATATTCAACTGAGCCACGCATGCCCAGAACGTCGGTATAAAACTTATAAGCTTTTTGGGTGTCAGCTTGGCGCAGAATGATATGCCCCAGACCTTGTTGTCCAGTCAGGAAGCGGCCATGCATACCGCGCCCTGGATGGAATGGCTTGTGGAAATCAATGCGCGGACCGTGGTAAATCTCGGTGGGGTTGTCGCCCGGGTCAAGAAATTTTATTAGATCCAGAACGCTACGCTCTTCACATTCAGCTTCTGTGCCACGGGTGTATTTCACGCCAGCATCGTCAAGTTGGCGCAACATTTGGTCAAACTCTTCCGGGCCGGCTACGCGCCAGCCAGCATAATCCAGATCGTCCGTGCCACTGTTGTGGACGGTAATGCGGTGGTGTTGATAATCCATGCGGATGTAGAAGCGGTCTGATTCGCCTTCATCAAACACTTCTAAGCCCATGACCTTGCTTGCATATTCGCGCCAAGCGGCCATGTCGGAAACGCCAAAGCCCAAATAGCCTAATTCAGTTACGCCTACCATTTTTATTCCTCCTGGAAGTGAAAATTCGGTGTTGTCACGTATTGTGTGGGTGGCAACGCCGACGCTGAAAAACTTTATGATTATAAATACAGAGGCGGAATCATAGCGCTAAATTAACCAGCAGAATGTATTCAGCAGAATGATTCATGCCATAGTTTTACGTAATTTTCGAGCCAATGCCCGCTGCTGTTATTGAGGCCACGAGTAACAATCAGCCCAGTGCCTCCATGCGGATCCGCGTCACAGGTTTTTTAATGGCAGCCAGGGATTCAATTTTGGTGATGGCGGTGTCAATGTTCTGCTCAATGGTCATGTGCGTCAGAATGATAATGTCAGTTTGTGATTCGCCCTCATCTGGTTCGCGTTGGATCATGGCTTCAATCGAGATGTCTTGATCCGCCAGAATGCGCGTAATGTCGGCCAGCACCCCCGGCTTGTCATCCACGCGCAGGCGCAGGTAGTAGCTGGTTTCAATGGCTGACAGGGGCAAGACAGCGGTGTCTTCCACTGCGCCTGGCTGGAAAGCCAGATGCGGCACGCGGTGCTCAGGGTCTGCCGTGTGCATGCGCGTGACGTCGACGAGATCAGCAATCACGGCTGAGGCCGTAGGCTCAGCGCCCGCGCCGCGACCGTAGTACAGCGTGGCGCCCACCGCATCGCCTTGTACGAGGACGGCGTTCATCACACCTTCGACATTGGCAATCAAACGTTTGGCCGGGATCAGGGTGGGGTGCACGCGCAGCTCAACGCCGGCCTTTCCGTTCAGTTCGCGGCGGCGGGTGATACCCAGCAGTTTGATGCGGTAACCCAATTGCTCGGCGTAGCGAATATCGTCAGCTTCCAGCTTGCTGATACCCTCGATATGCGCCCGGTCAAACTGCATCGGAATGCCAAAGGCGAGTGCCGACAGAATAGTGATCTTGTGTGCGGCATCCACACCTTCCACGTCAAATGTTGGGTCGGCTTCGGCGTAGCCCAGGCGCTTGGCATCTTGCAAGGCGTCGATGAATGAAAGGCCTTTGTCACGCATTTCCGACAAAATAAAGTTGGTCGTGCCGTTGATGATGCCGGCAATCCAGTCGATACGATTGGCGGTGAGGCCCTCTCTGACGGCTTTAACAATCGGAATACCGCCCGCGACCGCCGCTTCAAAAGCCACAATCACGCCCTTGGCTTGTGCTGCAGCAAAAATCTCATTGCCGTGTACAGCAAGCAAGGCTTTGTTTGCTGTTACAACGTGCTTGCCATTGGCTATCGCCTGCATGACCAGTTCTTTGGCTACGCCATAGCCGCCAATGAGTTCCACAACAATGTCGATCTCTGGATTGGATACCACGGCAAATGCATCGTCCGTCACAGTGACTTGGCCGTCGGTGATTTGTTGTGCTAGCGCCGTGTTTTTATCCGCAACTTGTGTAATGCGAATGGGTCGTCCGGCGCGGCGGGTTATTTCGTCTGCATTCCGGGTGAGCACTGTGTAAGTGCCCCCTCCGACGGTGCCAATGCCCAACAAGCCGACATTCATTGGTTGCATGAGTTCTTTTGTTTTCGTTGAATTATTTGCCATGACGTGTGCGATAAGAGTCTAAAAAGCGCGCGATGCGGCCAATGGCCTCGCGCAGATCGTCTTCATGCGGCAAGAAGACGAGGCGGAAATGATCTGGATATGGCCAGTTAAAGCCGCTGCCTTGCACCAGTAATACCTTTTCTGCGACTAAAAGCTCAGCAATGAATGCCTGATCGTCGTCAATGGGATAAACCTTTGGATCCAGGCGGGGAAACATATATAGCGAGGCCTGGGGTTTCACGCAGGTGACGCCAGGAATGGCGGTGATCAGGTCATGCGCAATATCGCGCTGACGGCGCATGCGCCCGCCGGGGGCGACCAGGTCATCAATGCTTTGATAGCCGCCCAGCGCGGTTTGAATGCCCCACTGGCCGGGCGCATTGGCACACAAGCGCATGGAGGAAAGAATATCCAAGCCTTCGATGTAATCCTTGGCCGCTCGCTTGTCGCCCGAGACGATCATCCAGCCGGCGCGATAGCCGCAGGCGCGATAGTTTTTTGACAGACTGTTAAATGTGACCGTCAATACGTCTTCAGAGAGCGATGCAATGGAGGTATGTTTGGCGCCTTCATACAGCACGCGGTCATACACTTCGTCGGCATAGATCACCAGGTCGTGGGTGCGTGCGATCTCCACCAATGCTTTAAGCAGATCATCGGGATAAAGCGCACCGGTTGGATTATTCGGGTTGATGATGACAATCGCGCGGGTATTGGGCGTGATCTTGGCGCGAATGTCGTCAAGATCCGGCAGCCAGCCTGCGCCCTCGTCGCAAATGTAATGGCGTGGCGTGCCGCCGGACAGGCTCACGGCGGCTGTCCACAGCGGATAGTCAGGTGCTGGAATCAGCACTTCGTCGCCTGTGTTAAGCAGGGCATTCATCGCCATCACAATCAGCTCGGAGGCGCCATTGCCGATGTAGATGTCTTCAATGGTGACCCCCTTGATCTGCTTTTGCTGGGTGTAGTGCATCACCGCTTTGCGCGCAGAAAAAATGCCCTTGGAGTCGGTGTAGCCTGCCGCATTGGGCAGGTTCAGGATCATGTCTTGCTGGATTTCTTCCGGCGCATCAAAGCCAAACGGGGCAAGATTGCCGATGTTGAGCTTGATGATCTTGTGGCCTTCTTCCTCCATCTGCTTGGCGCGGGCTAACACAGGGCCGCGAATGTCATAGCAGACGTTATTGAGTTTGGCAGATTTTATAACGGGCTGCATACGCAACCGTCCTTTCTATGGCTTGCCATTAGCATGGCCGACAATGGGGAAACGAATAATTTTACAGAAGCACTTGCTTTGCAGCAAATGAATTGCGCGTAGTGCAACGTTAATCAAGGGGGCAATTTATACTGCCAGGGCATCAGAGGCGAACAAACTGATGGGTCTTTTGAGTACCTTGGGGTATTTTTCAGGCCATTTTAATCATTTGACCTTCATCCATTTCGATTTGCCGCCGTCTCACCAGCGCCGACTTTTCATGTAGAACCCTTATTGAGCGGCATGCTCTATTTGTGAGCTAGCCGTAACCCAGTACTCACAGAGATAATTTATTCAGCGCATGAACCTGCACAAGACCGACACATCAGGGCTGCTATCCATTACGGGCTACGATGCGCATAGCATTGCCGTTAATGGCCGCAACTTAACGCGCAGCTTTATTCTTACGCCGCAACAATTGATTGAAGACTGGCCGCCTGTTTCACTTGCTGCTTTGACTATGGACCATTTGATGGTGCTGGCTTCGTTAAACAGCCCGATTGTGTTGCTCGGTACCGGGCAGCGCCAGCAATTCCCCTCTCCAGCCGTGTTGCGCCCGTTGCTTGAGCGTCGGATTGGCGTTGAAGTCATGGATAGCTTTGCTGCTTGTCGCACGTACAACATTTTGATGGCGGAAGGCCGAGACGTGGTGGCGGCGATTATCTTTGATCAGGATGCCTGATCACATTGGCTTTATGCAGCACTCAGTTAGCTCAAGCAAATTAAGGTCGCCTGACACACAGTAGAATTGCCCGATTTTTCTGGACGGCTTGGGTTGGATATGAAACTTGCATTAAAAATAGACGTCAGTACCGTTCTTGGAATCAAAAAAGGCGTGCCTGCATTGATGACGCTTTTGCATCAATATAAGGCGAACGCAAGTTTTATGTTCTCATTGGGGCCGGCCAGGCACAAAAACTTTTTAGCGTGCGCTTTATTGCCGACGCCTGATTTGAGCCGCCGTAGCGCCTTGACGATGCAAGCAGTTCAGGCCGCAGGATTTGATGTTGCGCTTCAATGCTGGGATAACCAGCGCTGGCAAGCGCAGGCTGCGACAGCTACGCCTGTATGGATAGAATCCACCATGCGGCAAGCGCATACTGAATACGAAAAAATTATGGGCAGGCCATCTGCGGGCGTGGGCGCTGCAGGCTGGCAAATGAATGCCCATGCGTTACGCATGACGCAACGGCTGGATTATCAATGGGCATCTGATTGTCGCGGTAGCCATCCGTTTGTTCCGGTTTGGCATGCCGAGCTTGTCTTGTGTCCCCAGTTGCCGACGACCTTGCCGACGCTGGATGAGTTAATTGGCACAGAGGATTTGACGGTCGACAATGTGCATCAACGCTTGAATCGCTTAACCGCGATACAAATTAAAAACCATGTCTTTCAGCTCAATGCTGAACGTGAAGGGTTAGCGCTGCTGGAGGTGATGCCCAGATTATTGGAAGGCTGGCTGGATCAAGGTTATGAGCTGGTTTCCTTGAGTCAGCTGCGTGAAACGCTGGATATCAAAAAACTGCCTCGCCATGAAGTGATCATTGATACTATGCAAAATACGTCATCGACGCATGAGAGGCCGCCTATTGAAAAATCAGGCAAAAGCGTTGCAAAAGCTGGCAGCATGTTGATGCAAGGCGAAGAATTTTTATTACCCTGGAAGGAGACAGCATGAACCAAACAACAATAACCTCAAACCCAACAACAGATGAGCCCTCAGCACTGGGTTTGGCCGTGCCTGACTTTACAGCGACAGCGACGGGCGGCGACTTTGTGTTGTCCGCTCATCGCGGACATTCGGTGGTGCTGTATTTTTATCCCAAGGACAACACACCCGGCTGCACCACGCAGGCGCAACAGTTTCGCGATTTGCATGGCGAGTTTGTGAAAGCGGGTTGCGTGGTGATGGGTGTGTCGCGTGATTCGCTCAAGTCGCATGAGAATTTCAAGGCCAAGTTTGGTTTGCCGTTTGAGCTGATTGCCGACACGCAAAGCGCCTTGTGCCAGATGTTCAACGTCATCAAAAACAAGATGATGTATGGCAAAAAAGTCGTTGGCATTGAGCGCAGCACGTTTTTGATTGATGCAAATGGTGTGTTATGTCATGAATGGCGCGGCACGAAGGCAGATGGAAATGCTGCGATTGTGCTGGAGAAAGTCACTAGTTTGCAGAAAGCAGGCAAATGAAGATTTGATGGCATTAGCGGCATTCTTAATCGTGAATAAAGGGCGCAATCCGCCCTTTCTTTTTAGCCTTGTTTTTACGCGTGGCTCGCTATCGTGAAGACACTTCTTTAACCACCGCGAGATGCTCATGAATGCCAAGCGCACAACCGCTGCCCAAACCCCTGCTGCCAAGTCCTCATCCACGTCTTCTGCCAGCGGAGTTGCAAAAAAGCCAAGCAAGAAGTCTCTGGCTGAAGCAACCAAGCTGTTCGTGCTCGACACCAATGTGTTAATGCACGACCCGCTCTCGCTTTACCGGTTTGAAGAGCACGATATTTTTCTGCCCATGATGGTGTTGGAAGAGCTGGATGCCAATAAAAAAGGCATGACGGAAGTCGCACGCAATGCCCGCCAGGCCAGCCGCATGCTGGACGATATTGTGAGCGGGGCAGAGCACCATATGGCACAAGGTATTCGTCTGGATGGTGCATCACGCGGCTTGGCCAGCGGCCACTTGTTCTTGCAGACGGAAGCTTTTAGCGGGATTTTGCCCGCTTCACTGCCTACGGCAAAAGCGGATAATCAAATCATCGGTGTCGTGATACACATGAGCCAGAAGTTTGCCAAGCGCCCGGTGATTCTGGTGTCCAAAGACATCAACATGCGCATCAAGGCGCGCGCGCTGGGTCTGGAGGCGCAGGACTACTTTAACGACAAGGTGCTGGAAGATACCGATCTGCTTTACACCGGTACCTGCGAGTTACCCGCCAACTTTTGGGAGACGCACAGCAAGGGTTTGGAATCGTGGAAAAAGGATGGACGCACCTATTACCGACTGCAAGGGCCGATGTGCCCGGATTTTCTGGTCAATGAATTCGTCTGGCAAGACGACCCGCAACCGTTTCAAGCCTGGATAAAAGCGCCCGAAGGGACGCAGGGCGCTGGCAAGACGGCGGAACTGGAAACCCTGACGGATTACACGCACGCCAAAAACGCCATTTGGGGCATTGTGGCCAGAAACCGTGAGCAGAATTTTGCCCTCAATCTGCTCATGAACCCTGACATCGATTTTGTCACCCTGTTGGGCCAGGCCGGCACCGGGAAAACCCTGCTTACCTTGGCCGCAGCGCTTACGCAAACACTTGAAACCAAGCGATTTTCCGAGATCATCATCACCCGCGTGACGGTTCCCGTGGGCGAAGACATTGGCTTTTTGCCAGGCACGGAAGAAGAAAAAATGACGCCCTGGATGGGTGCACTGGAAGACAATCTGGATGTGCTCAATAAACCCGCGACGGACCCCGCGAACCCGGTGATCGGGAGCGGCAATTATGGCGGCGACTGGGGGCGTGCGGCAACCATGGATTTGATTCGCAGCCGCATCAAGATCAAGTCGCTGAACTTCATGCGTGGGCGTACTTTCCTGAATAAATTTCTGATTATTGATGAGGCGCAAAATTTAACGCCCAAACAAATGAAGACGCTGATCACCCGTGCAGGGCCGGGTACTAAAGTTGTTTGTCTGGGCAACATCGCACAGATTGATACACCTTATCTGACAGAGGGCAGCTCAGGGCTGACCTATGTGGTCGATCGCTTCAAGGGCTGGCCTTATTCAGGCCACATCACCTTGCAGCGCGGCGAGCGCTCGCGCCTGGCTGATCACGCAGCGGAGGTGCTGTAAGCTTTCTGGATGTGATTTTAAGTTTTTTTGTTTTTGTATATCTTGCTGCGTGGCGCTAAACCCACGCAGCAAGACGGGAGCAGACTTTTCCCCTGACGTTTATTTTCATCTGCCGAACTGTGTCTATCGTTTTTATGACTTCACCGACTGAAAAACTCAACCCGGAAGACGTGATTGCGGCGACGAAAGTTTGGCTGGAGCGTGCCGTCATTGGCCTGAATCTTTGCCCGTTTGCAAAGTCGGTGTATATCAAAGACCAGGTGCGCTATGTGGTAAGCAATGCGCACACGGGGGATGCAGTGCTGGATGACCTGACGCATGAGCTGCAAGCCCTGTCTGCGGCGGATCCTGCGCTGGTGGATACGACCTTGCTGATTTTGCCGCAAGCGTTGCAAGCATTTGCCGACTTTGCTGATTTTCTCGATTTGGTTGAAGTGACGTTGAAAGTGCAAGGGCTCACCGGCACATTGCAAGTCGCGAGCTTTCACCCGCAGTATCAATTTGCCGATGCCGAGGAAAATGACATCAGCAACTACACCAACCGCGCGCCTTATCCGATTTTGCATTTGTTGCGTGAAGCGAGCCTTGCGCGTGCCATAAGCCATCACCCGGACCCGAGCAGGATTTACCGGGACAACGTGGCCACCTTGCAGGCTCTAGGGCTGGAAGGCTGGCGTGCGCTGGGGGTGGGTGCGCCAAGCGGGACAAGCAGCGAGCAGATAAGTACCGCGCCGCGCGATAAGGAAAAATCGCACCGCTAAACCACGCTGCATGCGGATTGAGCGTAGTGAGCGTAGTATTTGTCAGCGCAAGTTTTGCGAGTGTTGTTTTTCGGCTGCCGTTTTTTTGTGAATACAATGGTTGTTAGCATAACTTCTCTCGCTTGTTTTCTCTGCGTACTTGATGTGGCTAAAGCCGTTCTGGCTGGCCCATTGTTGGTTCACTTTTTCAAGGAGCATCATCATGGCTAAAGGCCAAATGCGGAGCAACCGCGAACAAAAAAAGCCCAAGCAAGACAAAAATAAACCTGTTGTGCCAGCCGTTCCTTTTGGCGGCGGACAAGGCGGCGCGTCCCTGCCTAAAAAGTAGGGCAATAGCGTATGAGTCATAGTGTTTGACCATGCAGGTTGGATGACAAGCTTCATCTAACCATGCAGACGAGGTAATGTCATGAGTCGTTACCGAAAGGAAAAAGATAGTTTAGGTTCGGTTGAGGTGCCCATTGATAAGTTGTGGGGCGCGCAAACCCAGCGCTCATTGACGCACTTTGCCATTGGCGAGGATCGCATGCCCATGGCAATGGTGCGGGCTCTGGTGATGGTCAAGCGCGCTGCTGCGCTGGCCAATGCTGAGCTTGGCGAGGTGTTGCCAGAAATTGCACAGGCTATCGTTTGTGCGGCAGATGAAGTGCTCAGCAGCGCATGGGATGACGAGTTTCCGTTATCTGTCTGGCAAACGGGTTCGGGCACGCAAACGAACATGAATGTAAATGAAGTGCTGGCCAACCGAGCCTCGGAGATCATGGGCGGGGCGCGCGGCATGCAGTGTTGTGTGCACCCGAATGACCATGTGAATCGCTGCCAGTCGTCCAACGATGTGTTCCCCACGGCCATGCACGTCGCTGCCGTGATGCAGTGGGAGGCGTTATTGCTGCCCGCATTGCGCCAATTGCGTCAAACGCTGCAGGATAAGTCAGCCGCTTTTGAGGCCATCATCAAGCTGGGGCGCACTCATTTGCAGGATGCAACACCACTCACTTTAGGGCAGGAATTCTCAGGCTACGGGGCGCAACTGGCGCTCTGCGAGAGTGCACTCGCCGCCGCGCAACAGCCGCTGTATGCGCTGGCTCTCGGCGGCACGGCGGTGGGCACCGGGATCAACGCCCATCCGCAATTTGCCGCGCGCGCCATTGCTGAATTGGCTGCGCACTCAGGGCTGCCCTGGGTTGCGGCCAGCAACCGATTTGCGGCTTTGGCGGGACATGAAGCTTTGCTGTTTGCGCACGGGGCGTTGAAAACATTGGCGGCGGCTTTGATGAAAATTGCGAACGATATTCGCTGGTTGGCCAGTGGCCCGCGGGCGGGGCTGGGTGAGTTGAAACTGCCGGAAAATGAACCGGGCAGTTCCATTATGCCGGGCAAGGTAAACCCGACCCAATGTGAAGCCATGACCATGGTGGCAGCGCAAGTCATGGGCAATGATGTGGCGATCAATATTGGTGGCGCCTTGGGCAACTTTGAGCTCAATGTATTCAAGCCACTGATTGCCTATAACTTTTTGCACAGCACGCGGCTTTTGGCTGACACGATGCGCAGCTTTGAGCGTTATGCCGTGCGGGACATCCAGGCAGATGAAGCGAAGATTCAGCAGTCCTTGAATAACAGCTTGATGTTAGCCACGGCACTCGCGCCGCATATTGGTTACGACAAAGCGGCCATGATCGCCAAAAAAGCCCATGCCGAAGGCTTGTCGTTAAGGGCGGCGGCTTTAGCTTCCGGCTTTGTTAGGGCAGAAGAGTTTGATGCTTGGGTTATTCCGCAAAACATGGTGTAAACAAATTAAGCAGGAGACAAAAATGAGCCATAACTTATTTAATACCTATCAGAAATTGCCTATTGACGCGGATGAGGCCAGCCATTTTTACAGCCTGCCTGCATTGGAAGCTGCGGGCATTGGGCGCATCAGCCGTTTGCCGGTATCCATCCGCATCGTGCTCGAATCCGTATTGCGCAATTGCGATGGCAAAAAAGTCACGGAAACCCATGTTCGACAACTGGCAGCCTGGCA
>ENA-UPTA01006782-UPTA01006782.1-activated-sludge-metagenome-genome-assembly--contig:-NODE-6782-length-10035-cov-10.317435_pt1 | contig 10035 bp, 10 predicted proteins | sample MGYA00238184_ERZ773361 | MGnify/ENA primary metagenome ERZ773361 (study PRJEB29100, sample SAMN05720205) | activated sludge metagenome | isolation source: anaerobic digester from wastewater...
TCCCGGACGGTGCACGGCGCCCTCCGGTGAAGCGGTCGGCGACGGCCGACATCAGCTGATGCAGGCCGCCCGGCGCGAAGATCATGATCAGGATGATCGCGCTCGAGAAGATCAGGATCCGCACGTTGGGATCCATGTTGAAGAAGTACGGGATGATGCTGAAGATCATCGCGCCGATCACCGGCCCGACGAGCAGGCGCGATCCGCCCAGCAGCACCATCAGCAGCGCGTCCACGGTGTTGCTCACCGCGAACACCTCGGGCGTGACGATCTGGGTGTACGGGATGCACAGCGCGCCCGCCATCGCGGCGATCGGCGCGCTGAGCATGAACGCCTTGAGCCGCTGGCGGAACACGTCGACCCCCATCGAGCGGGCCAGGTGCGGGTTCTGGCGCACGCTCTCGATCGCCGCGCCGAAGCGCGAATCGCGCACCGCGGCCAGCACGACCACCGTCGCCACGAGCAGCACCGCGCACACGAGGAAGTAGCCGCGCGGCTCGGAGAGGTCCACGCCGGCGAACGTGATCGTGGGGAACCCGAAGATGCCGAGCGGGCCGCCGGTGACGTGCTCCAGGTTCATGGCGGCCACCAGCACCACCCCGGTCAGCCCCCAGGACACGATGGAGAAGTACGCGCCGGTGAGCTTGAGCGTGAGCGCGCCGATGACCGCCGCCGCGGCGACCGACACCGCCATCGCGATCAGCAGTGCCAGCTCGAACGGCAGGCCGAACGACTTCATGCCGATCGCCGCCGCGTAGGCGCCGAGGCCGAAGAACACGCACTGCCCCAGCGGCACCTCGCCCAGCCCGCCGAGCATCACGTTGATGCTGAGCGCGAACAGCGCGAACGCGCTGGTGTAGCCGGCGAGGGTCACCACGAAGGGATTGGAGACCAGGGTACCGAAGGCCGCGATCACCAGCAGCCACGCGACGATCAGGTGCGCTCCGTTGATGCGGAACGCGCGTGTGGAGGACATCTTCAGTACCTGTCGAGTTGCGCCTTGCCCCGCAGGCCCTGCGGTGCGAAGAGAAGGATGGCGATCACGAGCACCCAGCCGAGCGCCGGCGTCCACTGCACGGACACGTAGGTCTCGAACAGGGCGTTGGCCAGGCCGATCAGCAGCGCCCCGAGCATCGCGCCCGAGATGCTGCCCATGCCGCCGAGAATGACGACGATGAAGCTGGTGATCAGCGACCCGTTGCCCATGGTCGGGAAGACGGTGGTGATCGGGGCCAGCAGCCCGCCGGCCAGGCCGGCGGCGCCGACCCCCAGCATGAACGAGATCGTGCGGATCATCGGCACGTTGATGCCGGAGTAGAGCGCGCCGCGCGGATTCTGCGCGACGGCGGTGATCTGCTGACCGCGCACGCTGCGCTGCAGCCACAGCCCGAAGGCCGACAGCACCGCCACCGAGACCAGCAGGATGAACACGCGCTGCCCGGCCACCATCAGGCCGAACACCTCGAGGTTCGACTGCCCGAACGGCGAGCGCACGGGGTGCGGGTCGGGCCCGGCGATCAGCAGCATCAGCGCCATCAGCACCTGGGCGAGCGCGAAGGTGACGATGAGCGAGCCGTGGTTGCCGACCCCGTAGAGGCTGCGCCGAACGATCGACAGCTCGATCAGGAACCCGACCGCCACCACCACCGCCACGGCGATCGGCAGCGCGACGAGGTACGGGACACCGACCGACAGCGCAAGGAACACCGCGTACGCGCCCAGCGCGTAGAACGCCCCGTGCGCGAAGTTCACGATGCCCAGGATGCCGAACACCAGCGTGAGGCCGACCGCGATCACGGCGTACCCGGACCCGACGACGAGTCCGTTCACCAGCGTCTGCAGCAACAGGTCCATGACCGCGGCGCCCCGTCAGTTGCGCGACTGGGTGAGCAGCACCAGCTGGCCGTCCTTGACCTGCTGGATGTAGAAGTACGGCGCGCTGGCGCGGCCCTTCTCGTCGAACTTCAGCATGCCGCGCGGCGTCGGCCACGGGTTGTCACGCAGCACCTTCGCGATCTTGGGATAGTCGGAGTCGGTGCCCGCGCGGTTGAGCGCCTCGGCGATCACCTTGATCGCCTCGTACGCCACCAGGTGGACCTTGTTGGGGTCGACGTTGTGCTTCTTGCGGAACGCCTGCACGAACGCCTGGTTGGCCGGGCTGGGCTCCGACGCGACGAAGATCTCGCCGGTGATCACGCCGTTCATCGCGCCTTCGGCGGGCTTGAGCATGCCCGGGGTGACGACGCCGGGCGACATCGCTTCGTGCTTGAAGCCGCCGAGCTGGCGCACCTGCTTCCACAGCTGGGCCGCCCGCGACGGGTACGCGTCGGACACGTACAGCAGGTCCGGGTTCTGCGACTTGACCTTCGTGATGATCGACGTGAAATCGTTGGTGTCGGCGTCGTACGTCGACACGCTGACGAGCTCGATCTTCGCGGCGGCCAGGCTCGCCTTCAGGTGCTCGAGCACCGTCTTGTTGAACTCGGTGTTCTCGCCCATGTAGGCGGCGGTCTTCGGCTTGAGGACGTCGGTCAGGTACTTGTTGAAGGCCCGCGAGTTCATCGACACCGTGTTGTTGACCTGGAACAGGAACGGGCTGCCCTGGTCGGTGATGGCGTCGGCCTGCGCGCCCATGTTCACCTGCAGGATCTTGTTGCGGGTGACCGAGGACTCGGCCAGCACCACGGAGCTGTTCATGCCGCCGGTGATGACCTTCGCACGGCCCACCGTCATCAGCTTCTGCACCGCGGCGACCCCGCCCTGCGGCGTGCCCTTGTCGTCCTCGTAAATCAGCTCGAGCTTGCGCCCGCCGAGGATGCCGCCTGCCGCGTTGACCTCTTCGGCGGCGAGTTCGGCGCCCTGGCGGCCGTCGTTGCCGTAGGTGGCGGCCGCGCCCGACAGGGGCATGGCCAGGCCGATGCGGACGGGGTCGGCCGCGAAGGCGGTGGCGCAGACGGACAGCGACAGGGCCAGCGCGCCGGCGCCCTGCAGCATGGTGCGACGGGTCATGGAAGTCTCCTCGGATGGATGGACGTGGACGGTGGATGCGGCCGGACGGATGCCCGGCCGTGGGGGCGCGTCAGAGATTGCGGCGGAACAGGTCGAACAGGCGCTCGTAGTGCCGCTCGCTGGCGGCCTTGTGATAGACGGTCTTGCGGGTGTGGAACGCGAAGCCGTGGTGCGCCTCGGGGTACACCTCGATGGAGGCGTTGATCTTCGTGTCGGCGATGATGCCCCGCAGGCGGTCGATCACCTCCTGCGGCGCGTACTCGTCGAACTGCGCGCACCCGAAGTACATCTCGCCGCGGATGCGCTCGGCCAGCAGGTGTGCGGAGTCGGGCAGGTCGGTGATCAGACGGGCGCCGTACATCGAGGCCGAGGCGGCGATCCGGTCCGGGAACGCGCCCGCCACGCGAAAGACGAAGCGCCCGCTCATGCAGTAGCCGACCGCACCGACCTTGCCGGGCCGCGCGGCGGCCTCGGTGTCGAGGAACGCGAACATGGCCTGCGTGTCCTGCTCGACCATCGTGTTCGTCAGGCTGCGGTTGAGCTTCCACATCAGCTCGAGCGATCCGGCGTAGGCCGGGTCGTGGATGCGGTCGCCGTCGAGGTCGACGCTGCGCGCCATCCGGTAGTACAGGTTCGGCATCAGCACGTAGTAGCCGACCGTGGCGAGACGCCGCGCCATGTCGCACAGCTCCTCGCGGATGCCGAGCGAGTCCATGTAGAACAGGATCACCGGATGGGGACCGGGGCGGTCCGGATGGAACACCCAGGTGTTCATCTGACCGTCGCGGGTCGTGATGTCGACGGTGCGCTCTTGCATGCAGGCTGTCTCCTCGCCAGCGCTTGTGATTGGCTGGTTCGCCAACAAGTCTAGCAAGCCCCTCCGCGCCGTGCAACGCGCGTCCGGGCTTGCACCGTCTTGTGGAGTGCGGCCGCGTGCGGTTAGCCTACGGAGCCCGAACCGAACGCTCCGGCGGCCGCCTCCGATGTCACGCGCGGCACTCCGGAACCGACCCGATGCGCCTCGCCCGATGACCCAGCCCCGAGAGCCCAGGACCCCCGCCCCGACCAGTGCGCCCCGCAAGTCGACGATGCGTTCCGAGCGTCGCGCCCTCGCCGAGCGCCGACTGCTCGACGCAGCCCGCGAGATCGTCGCGGCCAAGGGCTGCGTCGGCATGACGCTCGAGAAGGTCGGCGAGGTCGCCGGCTACAGCCGCGGGCTCGCCGCACACCACTTCGGCAGCAAGGGCGGCCTGCTGATCGCGCTCGCCCATCACCTCGACGACACGTTCAAGGCGCTGATCCACGCCGGGCCGCCGCGGCGCGACGGTCTCGACGCGCTCGAGGGCTTCATCACCACGTACCTGGGGCGCAAGGACTCGCAGTGGACCAACACGCGGGCCCTGCTGCTGCTGATGGCCGAGTCGCTGATCGACGACAGCGGCATGGGCGACGAGATCGCCGAGTACAACGCGCGCGTGGTGCGGTACGTCGAGCACCACGTGCGCGCCGGCATCGCGGCGGGCGAGATCCGGCGCGACGTGCAGCCCAACGTGGTGGCTGCGCTGATCATGGGGGCACTGCGCGGCGTGATGCTGCAGAAGCTCAACCGCGACTCGAAGCTCGACCTGAAGAAGGTGAGCCGGCAGATGATCGACCTGCTCGTGCGCAGCCTGGCCGTGGCACCAGGCACCGCGCCGCAGGCCGCCGCCCGGCCCGCGACGCCGTCCCGCACGCGCGCGTCGGCGCGCACGGGCGGCAATGCCGGCACAAGCGGCACGGGCCGCAAGGGCGGCGCCGGCTAGCGCCGCGCCCCGCCCACGCCCCGCCCGCGCCCGATCAGGCGGCGTAACGGCTCGCCGTCATCAGCGTCCACAGCGCCTTCGGACCGGCCGCCGCGTAGGCGGTGCCGATCTTCTCGCCCCAGAAGGTCTCGCTGCCGAAATCGCGCCGCCACACCCACAGCCGGCGCGTGTAGTGGTGCAGGATGTGCTCGTGGGTGAACCCCATCGCGCCCATGCACTGGTGCGAGATCGCGGCGATGCGATGGGCGAACTCCGACGCCTGCGACTTCGCGGCGGCGATCGAGAAGCTGCCGCCGTCGGCCAGTCCGCCTTCCTGCGCATCGCGCGCCGCCGCCTCGGCCGCGGCGATCACGGCGGCCACGTAGCTGGCGAGCTCCGCGAGCAGGTGCTGGATCGCCTGGAACGTGGAGATCGCGCGCCCGAACTGCACGCGTTCCTGGCAGTACGTGACCGCGGTGCTCAGCACGGTCTCGGCGGCGCCGGCCATCTGCAGCGTGCGGGTGAGGGCCGCCAGTTCGTACGCCCGCGCCGCGCCGACCGGCGATGCGCCGACGAACGCGCACTCGGCGCCCTCGAACCGCACCGTGCCGTACGGCTCGCCCGCATGACTCTGCGCGGCCACGACGGTGGCCTGTGCCGCGTCGACCACCACGACCTTCGGCGTGTCGCCGTCGTCGACCACCGCGACGAAGCGCCTGGCCACCGTCGCGAACGGCACGCGATCGACCTTGCCGGTCAGGCGGCCGTCCTTCAGCACCAGCGCCCCCAGCGTCAGCGTGACGGGGCCGTCGCCCGGCGAGCCCCCCGCACCTGCGACCAGCATGCCGGCCAGCGCGGTCTCCGCCAGCGGCACCGGCACGGCATGCGCGCCGGCCACGCGCACCAGCGCGAGCATGTCCTCCAGCGTTCCGCCGACGCCGCCCTGCTCCTCGGGCACGGCCACCAGGGTCAGCCCCAGCTCCTCGATGCCCGCCCACAACTCGGCCGGCCACTGGTCCTTCTCGACGCCGTTGACGACTTCGCGCCCGCACTTGTCGCCGAAGAAGCGGTGTGCGGTCTCCAGCAGCATTTCTCTCGATTCACGATCCATGGTGCGCGTCCTTTCAACGCAGTCCGAGGCCGCGGGCGACCATGCCGCGCAGCACCTGGGTGGTACCGCCCTGGATGGTGAAGCTCGGGGCGATCATGGTGGAGTACTGGGCGATGTCGAGGAAGTCGGCGAGCAGATCCTCGTCGGTCGCATCCGATTCGGCCAGCACGCGCGCGATCTCCGGCAGGTCCTGCTGGTAGATCGTGCCGAGGTCCTTGACCAGCGCCGCCTCGATCACCGGCGACTTGCCATCCTGCAGCATGCCCGCGAGCGCGACGGCCATCTGCCGCAGCGTCCACAGCCGGGCCACCAGGCGGCCGAGGATCGCGGCGACGCGCTTGGACGGATGCCGCCCGAGCACGCGCACGAGTTCGCCGAGCACGTGGAAGTTCTGCAGGAACCGCTCGGGGCCGGCGCGCTCGAACGCGAGCTCGCTGGTCACCTGCTTCCAGCCGTCGCCCTCGTTGCCGATCAGGCAGTCCTTGGGGATGAACGCGTCGGTGAACGTCACCTCGTTCCACTCGTGGCGGCCCGCCAGGTTGATCACGGGACGGATCGTCACGCCCGGGGTCTTCAGGTCGACGAGGATCTGGCTCAGCCCCTTGTGGCGGTCGCCGTGCTGGCCGGACGTGCGCACGAGCGCGATGCAGTAGTGGTTGCGATGCGCGCCCGACGTCCAGATCTTGGTGCCGTTGACGCGGAAGCCGTCGCCCACGGGCTCGGCACGCGTGCGCACCGACGCCAGGTCGGAGCCCGAGTCGGGCTCGCTCATGCCGATGCTGAAGTAGCACTCGCCCCGCGTGATGCGCGGCAGGATCTCCTCGCGCTGCGCCTCGCTGCCGAACTTCAGCAGCAGCTGCCCCGACTGCCGGTCGGCGACCCAGTGTGCGCCCGCGGGCGCGCCGTTGCCCAGCAGCTCCTCGGTGACGACGAACCGGTCCAGGAAGCTGCGCTCGCTGCCGCCGTACTTCTTCGGCCAGGTGATCCCGATCCAGCCGCGCGCGCCCAGCGCTCGGCTGAATTCGGGCGAACGCGTGGTCCAGGTCGCGAACCGGTCCTCGGTCTTGATGTTGGGCAGCGTCTGCGCGAGGAACTCGCGCACTTCGGCGCGCAGGGCCTCCGACTGCGGCGGCAGCCGGAACGGCGGGAACTCCAGTTTTGGTACGGTCATCTGTTCTGCCTCTGAAACACTCCAGGACGTGCGAGCACGATGTCGGCGCGGACCGGACCCGTTCGAGCCGGGCCACGCACTGCAGGCACGGGGCAATCGGAACGCACCTCTCGTTTTCCCGAATACCCCGCGTCGGCGCGTACTGTACCCCCGCACTCCGAAGTCGTCCGACAATCACCACACCATCCGAGACGGGCATCGACCGTTTAGACTCGATCGCCATGAACGACGCACGCACCGACACCGTCACGATCTTCCACAACCCCGCCTGCGGCACGTCCCGCAACGTGCTGGGGCTGATCCGCAACGCCGGGATCGAGCCGGTCGTGATCGAGTACCTGAAGACGCCGCCGACCCGCGCGCAGCTGGCGGCGATCGTGGCCGCCACCGGGGGCAGCGTGCGGGCGCTGCTGCGCGAGAAGGGCACGCCGTTCCACGAGCTCGGCCTCGGCGATCCGGGCCGGACCGACGAGGAGCTGCTGGACGCGATGTGTGCGCATCCGATCCTGATCAACCGGCCGATCGTCGTCTCGCCCCTCGGCACGCGCCTGTGCCGGCCGTCCGAGACCGTGCTGGATCTGCTGCCGCAGCCGCAGCGCGGCCCCTTCACCAAGGAGGACGGCCAGCCGGTCGGGTGAATGCACGAACCGCTTGGCCTGCGCGCGCAACGCTGTCACGCTTCAGCCATGGACCTCGCAAAACCCCACATGGACGTCGGCCTGTTCACCAACCGGCGCGACGAGCAGCTGCATTTCTGGCAGCAGACGGTCGGTCTCGAGTTCGATCACATCGGCAAGCTCGGCGGCGGCATGCAGCAGCTGCGCCACCACGTGAACGGCTCGATCCTGAAGGTCAATCACGCGCGCGACCCGCTCTCGCCCGCGCCGCCCAGCGGCATCCTGCGGGTGCGGATCGCGCGCCCGGGACTGGCGCAGCGCCGCGCGCTGGCCGACCCCGACGGCAACGCCGTGCTGCTGGTGCCGCCCGGCGACGAGGGCGTCGTCGGCATCGCGATCGAACTCGGCGTGAACGATCGCGACGCGCACGACCACTTCTGGCGGCACGTGATGCAGTTCGCGTCGCCGCGCAAGGGGGTCTACCTGTGCGGCGACACGCAGGTGATGGTGGTCGAGACGCGCAGCGTCGCACGCTGCGATGAGTGGCGCGCGCCCGGCTGGCGCTACACCACCGTGCAGATCCGCGACTGCGTGGCCGAGCATGCCGGGGTATTGGCGCGCGGCGGCGAGGAAGGCCGTCCGCCCATCGTGCTGGGCGACACCGTGCGCTATTCGTTCGTGCGCGACCCCGACGGCAACTTCATCGAGCTGTCGCAGCGCGCGTCGCTGGTCGGTCACCTCTAGAAGGGCGCCCGGCGCGCGCCGCTGCCGCGGCCTGCGCGGGTTCGCACCTTCAGCGGCGCCGAAGCCGCGCGTCGGGGTCAGTTGGGGTCGAGGCCCGGATGCTCCTTCAGCGCACGCCGATAGCTGGCGTACGCGGGCTGGTCGATCGACATCTTCGCCAGCGTGCTGGCCATCAGGTGATCGAGCAGCCCGGGCGTCGACGCATCCAGCGAACGGTCGCGGATGCGTTCGCAGAGCTCGCGCTCGAGCGCGTCGGCGTCACCGTCGTGGCCGAGCAGCGCACGCAGCCGGGCGAGCGACGCCTGCTCCAGGCGCTCGCCGGCGGCGATCTGCCGGCGCACCAGGTCGATGGCATTGGCCGCCACCCGGGCATGGAACGCCGCCGACCCGGGCAGTTGCGGCGCGAACTGTTCGCGCAGCATCTGCGCGACGACCTCGAGCACTTCGTCGGGGTTGGGCTGGTCGAGCATCGTCACGCGCTCCCGCAGATCAGTCGCATCAGGTCCATCTCGCTCTCGGACACACGGCGCGCGATCATCGCGCGCTCGACCGTGCGGTCGCGTCCGCTGCGGAACCACTCGAGCATGCCCGCGCAGCCGACCGCCCAGCGCATGCTCCCCATCATCTCCCAGAAGCGCAGTCGCGCCGGATCCACCTGCGTGCCGGCCGCCGCTTCATAGGCCTGCACCAGCGCCTCGCGCGTGCCGAGCCCGCCGGCCGGCAGGTCGAGGTTGCCGAACCGCCACGGCGGCAGGCACAGCCAGGCGAGATCCTCGACCGGATCGCCGAGGTGGGCGATCTCCCAGTCGAGCACGGCGCGCAGCCCGTCGCCCGGCCCCACGATCACGTTGCCGTGACGGAAGTCTCCGTGGACGAGGTGCGGGCGTGCGGGCTCGGCGGGGAGATGGTCGTCCAGCCATCGGAACGCGAGCTCGAGCACCGGGCGGGGCACGCCGTAGGCCTCGTAGCGACCGCGGAACTCGTCGACCATCCCCCGCGGACCGGCCACACGCAGGTCGGCCGGCACCGTTGCCGGATCCGTCGCATGGATCTTCGCAGCCGCACGCGCGAGCTGTCCGACCAGCGCACCGCGCACCGAGTCGAACTCGGCGTCACGCAGGATCTTGCGCGGGATCGTCTCGCCCGGGATGCGGATCATCACGAACCCGTCGCCCAGCGCATCCTCGGGCTGCACCGTGTAGACCACCTCCGCCACCGGTGCACCGGCGGCCCGCAGCGCGCGCACCAGGGCCGCCTCGTCGGGCAGCGACAAGGTGCGCGCGGCACGCAGACCGCCCGGCGACCGCCGCAGGATCAGCGGCCAGGTGCGGTCCGGCGCCACGGCGTCGAACGACCAGGTCTGCAGCGTGGCGCCCGCCGACAGGCGCCGCAATCCGTCGATGCGCTCGACGCCGGGCAGCGCGCGCTGCATCGCGGCCAGCAGACCGGCCCGAAACTCCTCGTCCGCCATCGTCATGCGGGCGTGCTCCTCATTTCTCGGCCGCGCGGCTCAGAACTTGTTCGGGCCCATGTACCCGAACAGGAATCCCGCCACCTTGCGCATCTGGATCTCCTCCGAGCCTTCGGTGATGCGGTAGCGCC
>ENA-UPTA01006783-UPTA01006783.1-activated-sludge-metagenome-genome-assembly--contig:-NODE-6783-length-10035-cov-8.842184_pt1 | contig 10035 bp, 11 predicted proteins | sample MGYA00238184_ERZ773361 | MGnify/ENA primary metagenome ERZ773361 (study PRJEB29100, sample SAMN05720205) | activated sludge metagenome | isolation source: anaerobic digester from wastewater...
TATAATCCATTGAATTTACCACCTAATACAGTTAGAGTGCGAACAAGTGATGGAAATAGACCAAGTGGTACGTATACTACTTATGAATCAGCCACTTTAGTTCAGGGTACTTCTGATGTATATGATGTTTATAAGAGTGGAACAGACTTTAGCGACTTGTTATGGCACTCACTTAACACTATAGAAGTACTTGGTGCTAATACAACTGGTATTACAAATATGCATGAGATGTTCGCTAATTGTTGGTCATTAACTAGTGTTGCTTTATTTGATATTTCTAATGTCACAGATATGAGTAGAATGTTCGCTTATTGTAAAGTATTAACTAAAGTTCCTTTATTTGATACTTCAAGTGTTACGAATATGGAATATACGTTTGAAACTTGTCAATCATTAACTAGTATTCCTTTATTTGATACTTCTAATGTTATAACAATGTTTGGAACCTTCTATGGATGTTATTCATTAACTAGTGTTCCTCTATTTAATACTTCTAAGCTTGAAAGAATGGATATGATGTTTATGAATTGTATTTCATTAACTAGTGTTCCTCTATTTAATACAGTTAACGTTAAACACATGGTTAATGCATTTAATAATTGTAGTTCATTAACTAGTATTCCTTTATTTAATACTTCTAAAGTAACATGGATGTTCCGTATGTTCTATAATTGCTATAAAGTAGAATCTGGTGCTTTAGCATTATACCAACAAGCATCAAGTCAAGCTACTCCACCTACTGATCATACACAAACATTCTATAATTGTGGTAGAGATACAACTACCGGTGCAGCTGAATTAGCACAAATACCATCTGATTGGAAGTAATGCGTATAAATAGTAAAAGAGGTTTTCATGATAAGCAAGACTAGATTAAACAAATATTGTAATGGTGATATTTCACTTATTGCTAATTATTTTGATGCTTTAAATGATCAAAATGAAATGTGGGTATGTCATCATAGATTAGAACAATATTATACTTTAAAAGAACTAAAAAAGAAAAATCTTTATTATAACGTTAATCCTGAAGCTCTTATTTTTATACGTAAATCAGAACATCAAGGTAATACTAAAATTCATAAAGGTTGTAAAAATAGAATTTGTGTGACTGATGAATCAAAAAAGAAAATGTCAACTGCACACAAAGGTAAGATTTTAACTGATAATCATAAAAATAATATTGCTATTTCTATGCAAGGCTTAAATAAAAAACCTATGAATTATTTTGGTATAGAATTCTTTAAAAAATATAATATGACTCATGCAGATAATAAACAGTTATATGCAAAAGAATATAAGTATTATAAAAGAAACGGAAAATTACGTTGGAAAGGAGATATTTAATGAGTAAGGCAGTTAATGTCATATGTCAAAATGCACTACAGAAAGTAGGTGTAGAAATGGATGAAGGCGCAGCACTAGGTTCTTATGCTGTCCCTGCACTTGCTGACCTTAATGCTGTAGTCACTGAGTTAAATACTCAAAACTTAATTCTTCAGAACGTTGAAACAGTTGACGTATATGCTTCAAAGAAGATTACATTTGCTGTTTTACCAGAAGAATTCCATATTGTCGATAAAGTCACCGACTTAACTACTGATATGCTCAACGCATACAACCTAAATGATATAGTTTATGTCAAAGAAGAAGATAAATATTACTACATTGATCGCATCATTGCTCACGATGAGGGTCATATCATTGCGCCGGTTTCAAGTGAAGATGAAAAAACGCTACGTGAAATGTGGCCAACAATCATCTGCAAACAAGTACTTCCTGACCGCGTCGAAGGTTTCGCTCGTCTTGTAGGTAATCGTTTCTTACAGTTATATCCATCAAATAAAATGAAGATGGACTCAGGCACTCAACAGACTTTGTCTACAATGTATTGTTGTGAAACTGAATCAAAGAAATTTACAGTTCTTGATTTGGACTATGTAATTGACTACTTCGTCATACACATTAACTCAGTCTTGCCATCAAAGTATCGCATAACTTACTTAGAGTCAATGCCTGAATATAATTTGTATGATACAATCTATTTGTCAAATAAATATATTGAAGTCATTGAAGATGGTCTTTGCTACAAGTTATGTTTGCGTTATAAGTTGTTAGAATTCTTGCCAATTTTCAGAGATGAATATGACGCAGGTAAATTAGCAATCAAGCGTATCAATAACAAGAATAGAACTATCAATTATGATTTCGTAGAACTTGGCAACATTTATGGCAGCTTTTATGATAATCTAGGTGGAGTTGGTCTATAATGAGTGGACAAAGAATTACATATTCCTTTGTAGGTAATACAAATAAAATGCAGTTCCCTTCAATTCAAGGGTCTGCTTTATCACGTAATATGTTCACTGACCACAATGGTGACAATGTCTTTATGCAATCTGTGCCAGGAATAAAATACTTAGATACGCTTGGCATTGATAAGAATACTCATTGTGACGGACTATTCGTACCAAGTACAGGTTTAGAGTCAACGGGTTATGCTCGTTGTCTTTTCGTTGCATATCAAGGAAAGATTTATCGTATTGATGCAGGAATGCGTAAAGAAGTTATTGGTACGTATGCTATAGGTAATACAGTTAACTTTGCTGAAAGTGGTGGTGAAAGAGCAATCCTTTTGTGGGTCGATGGTACCTCAATTTATGGTTATGACCTAAAGAAAGGTGAAGCTGTCACAATAACTCTTCCAAAAAGAATCACTGATAATGTTTACATCAAACCTTCTCATATCGCAGTCGTCAGTGGTTCTATTGTTTTAAATGATGTTGATAGTGGTTATGTGTATTATTCTGTTCCATATCCATTGTCACAAGAAAAACGTAATGTCTTTAAGATTATCAATGGTCAAGTCCAATATGATACTGACAATATAACAGTTCTTAAAGATGATGTCGATAGTGGTGTCTATTGTTTCTTGGACGATTATGGTTTACCACAATACTTCAACGCTGAATCTTCTTCTGATAAGTGCGTTGCTATTTACTCAGTTGGTTCACTACTAACTTTATATGGTCCAACATCAATCGAATTCTGGCAAAGAGGTGACGCAGAGGCATTCCAAACATGGCAACGTGTGTCATATACAATCAACAAGGAACAAGGTCTTGAAGCTCCATATTCTTTGGCATCAGTAAATCATACTCAGTTCTGTATTGGTACTGGTAAATCTTCATCACGTTGTATTTTAGCAATCACTGACACAAAGGTTGAGAAGATTTCTCCTTTGTGGTTAGATAAGATTTTAAATGAACAGACTAATGTTCAGTCAGTAATTGGTTGGACTTATTCATTAAATAATCACTCATTCTATTTGTTCAGTATTGGTTCTGAATGTTATGTCTATGACTTTACAACAAAGGAATGGCATATTCGTTCTTCAAGAAACTATTACAATGGTAAATTAAAGAATTACATGCCTTTATTTGCAGCATGGTGGGAAAATAAAATTGTAGTAGGATGTTCAGAAAATGGTAATATCATGACACTTGACCCTGATTATTTCTATGAAGATTTCAATGCTGATGACAAATTACCATTACTTCGTGTGCGTCAAACACCAGTAATTACTACTGACTATAAACCATTCATGATTTTCGAATTAGCTCTTGAATGTAATACAGGTGCTATTGAAAGTTATGGCAATCCTGGTAAGTGTCTAATTCAGAAGTCAGATGATGGTGGATATACTTTCGGAAACATTCGTGAAGCATCAGTTGGTAAGAAAGGTGAATACTTTAAACGTTGTCGTTGGATGAACTTGGGTATGACAAGAAATTGTGTCTTGAAAGTCACATATAACGAACCAACAGACTTTGTCATCACTGACGCAAGTATTCGTTTCCAGACATTATCAACAGGAGTCTAATATGCAGATTAATGATCGTTCAAGAATAGAAGATATACTTGCAGCTGTTGTTGGTACATGGGAATTATCTACTGACAAAGATTGGAAATGTTATGAATTTGGTAGAGCAAGAATTTTCAAGAAGATTTTGACTCAAGGAAGTAATGTTCTACCAGAAAAGTTTTTAAAATATAGAAAAGAAGTTGCACCAGTCTTATTATTCACTAAAGACAATTTAACTGGTCAGACTTTAAATTTACAACAGAACGCAATTGAAGTTAATGAAAATTGTCTTGCAATTATAATTGATTTTTAGGAGGTATTAAGATGGGATTTATGGACATACTCGATCCAGGCGACGTATTCGGTTTTGGACAAGATAAACGTGTTGCGAAAGCAAACGCTGCTCTTGATGACGTATACAAGAAAGGTCAAGAGACTTCACAGCAAAATAAATCACTTTATAATCAGTATTTGAACAAAGTACAAGGTGAATATGGTGACGTTGCAAATCGTTATAATGACTATCTAAATGCAGTCGAAAATCAGGAAGTATACAATCCTGGTGAATTCTCATTTGATAAATCTGTCGATGACTATTATTCTAAGTTTGCTAATCAGCGTCAAGCTCAAGCAATGAATGCTATCACCAATAACGCAGCAAATGCAGGTGGAATGTTCAGTAGTGACTATCTAAATAACATGGCCGCTAAGCAACAGGCTCTTGCATCTGAAGAAGCTGATAAGGCTTACGATCGTTATATGGCTGAACGTGGACAAGCATTAAATGAATTCTCTACAAATGCAAATCTACAAAATCAGGCATATCAGAATTTAGCAAACAAGAACAATAACTTGTTGAACATTGCTGCAGGTGCAAAAGATAACATTACTAACGCTTATGGTAATTACATCAGTAATCTTGCATCACAGAACAACACTGATTTACAGAACTATGCAAATGTAATTCAGCAACAAGCAGCAAATCAGGCATCTAAGAAAGGTCTATTAGGAAGAATTTTCGGTTAAGGAGGACTTATGCTACCAGCAATTATGGCAATTATTTCTATGGCAAAACAAAAGGCTGACTCTCAGAATCAACAGAATCAGCAGTTGGCACAGAATATCGCAAATACACCAGTTGCAACTAATCAGCAACCTGTGCAGATGCCAACTATCAATTCAGTCTTTGGACAGCCAATGAGTGAAGAACAAAAACGCAGACAAATGATGGGTATGTAATGATTAATGAAGTCTTTGGTGCTACTCCACAATCACGTCTAATGGAACCTCCTGTTGATGACTTAATGGGACGTTTCAAAGATGTGCGTATGCCAGTTGGTAAAACACCAATGGCTGCATTATGGGGTACAAATGAAACTGAGTATTTCCAGCCACAGACTCAGATTGAACACAATGAGTTATTGAACAAATATTGGCAATATCGTGAGACAATGCCAAATTGGAAAGAATTAGGTGAAATTGCTGAACGTGAAGATCCTAAATTCAGCGATGACGATACAGCATTCCGTAAGAATTTCAATGCTAAATCTTCACTTGTTGAAGATGTCACATATAACCCAAATGATAACTTAGTCAATGTGAAGATGGGTGGAAAAGAATATACTTATGCTGCAACGCCTGACCAATTAAAACGTTTCATGAGTGCAGGCTCATTAGGAAAAGAAATAAATCAAATAAATAAAAATAGAGGCACTTCACTACAAAAGACCGCCTCAAAACATATTTCTACAAATAGTATTTTTGGTGGAGGTTTATAATGGCTTTACAAGGTGTACAGATGCCTTCAATCGCTGGAGTATACGGCGTAAAAGATTTTAGAGAAGATTTAAGACCTGATGGTGGACTTGGTAAATTGGCACAGATGGCTATGAATATGTACCAGTTCAAGAGTGGTCAGGCTCAACAGAAAGAAATGCAAGACGCTGCTCAGCAATTCCAGGCTCAGCAGGGTGAATTACAACGTAATTGGCAAATTGCAGAAGCACAAAAATCACGTGATTTACAAGAAGCACAAATGAATGCTGCGCGTCTTGAAGCTGCTGATAAAGCTAATAAACAGTGGCAATCAAATGCAAATTATGCAATGAATGCTGATTATGACCCATCAAATAAAGGTTCTATGATTCAAGCACAGAATAACATTCGTAAGATGATTGAGGAAGGAACTTCTATGGGTAAAACTCGTGAAGAGCTAACTCCTTTATATCAGAAATTAAATGGTATTCAAGCTGATATTAATGTACAAATTAAGAAAGAAACTCGTAGTGCTGCATTAACAGATCTTAAAGATATGATAAATTCAGGCGCAGTAGATACAGCTCTTGGTAATGCTGCTGAACTTGTTAATGATGGTACTATAGAACAAAGTGATATGGATAAATTACTTGCTCTATCACAAGCAAAGAATATGCAATTACAAGAAGCACGTTGGGCACATGCAACTAAAGGCCAACAGACAACTGATGCTTTAAAGAAACGTAGACATTAAGAGGTTATATGAACAAGTTTATTGACCATTATGACAAGTATTATAAAGACTACGATGAAGCAGAAGATTACAATCTAATCACTGGTCAAGATTTAGATATTGCTCTAAATCGTGATGGAAAGTACACTTATGAAGAAGAAAAAGCCGCTCAAGGACGTATTGAAACGGCAATGAAGGCTTTTGCTGATAAAAATCCTGAAGATAAAACTTTATCTGCTTTAATGAAATCTTTCCCAACTGAAGATAAGAAAAATGTTTCTACTCCAAATACTGAAGATTGGCAGTCAAGTGATGCTAAAGAAATGGATAAACTTGCTGACCAAATGAAATTCAGATGGAGTAATGCTCAAGATCGTCAACAAATGATTAAAGAGTTATCTGATGTTGATTTAAAGAAAGCTCGTGAAGAAGCAGTCAATGAAGACTATTCTTATTTGGGAATGGATAAAGACAATCCTATCAATAAAGGTCTTAACTGGTTAGCAGATAAAATTATCAGTGAAGATACTAAGAAAGCAATTATTGAAGACCCATCAAATACAAGTCGTATTGCTGGAAATGCTGCCGTAGATATTGTTGGTAATGCAGCCGACTTTATGCCAGGTGTAGGTGGTTATGTTGTTGGACCTGCTATTCGTGCAGGACGTGATATTGCAGAAGGTAAAGATGCTTCTACTATTGCTACTAATGCAGGTAAAGACTTAGCAGTTAATGCTGTAGTTGGAGCTGGACTCAAAGGTGTTGGTGGTATTGCTGATGACGTTCCAATCTTTAAAGGTATGGCTAAGAAGTTAAAAGATACTGTTGGTAAATGGGAAGATATTATCGAACAAAGTGAGAAAAATATTCCAAATGCAACACCACCTCATCCAACAAAGACAAAAACTGAAATGCAGAATTTCGTTAATGATTTACCAGCTCATGAACGTTCAGCATACGATGATGTGTTGAAAGATGGTAAATGGAAAAATAAAGAAGCTGTTGAAGCCGCTCATGAGAAAGCAAAGTCTGAAATAGGTAAGCTACGTAATGAAAGAAAAGAAGCACAGAGATTAGTTAACTCAAATAAAGGCAAAGCTTATACAGCAACTGTATTTGGTAGAACTGCTCAAGGTTCTGCTAGAGTAGCTGGTCATAATGCAATGCCTGCTCAGACAAAGAAACCAACAATTGAAGAATTATATGGTGATCCAGAATTACAGTCTTATATTAGACTACGTAAACGTGGATATTCACCAAAGATACCAGATAAGTTTAAAGACTATAAAGATGCAGTTGATGCAGAAATCTTTGATTATCGCAAAAACTTACTTGGTGAATGATATAAATAATTTGTAAGGCAAAAACGAATGTGCCGTCTTTGCTGGTTAATTTTTTAGCACACATAAGGAACGAAGAATGGAAGAAGAAAATAAAGAAGTTGAAAATGCTGTTGTTGAAAATGAAGTCCCATCAACTGAAACACCAGCGGCAGAAGTAAACCCCGTAGAGACACCAAAAAGTGCTGATGACACAAATGGTAATCCTCTAAATGTTAAACCAGAAACGGGTATGGTTGGGGAAAGCAAGAAAGATATTTTGTCTGAAAAGACTGAATTAGAAAAAGCTCAGTATGCTTTTCATAAACAGTTCTCAAAACAGAAGGCAAAATACGAACAGCAAATCACTGAAGCACAGAAACGTTATGATGATATTGCTTCTCGTTTAGAAAAGCTTGAAAATCCTGATAAATATCGTGAAAAATATCGTGATGACTTCAAGACAGATGATGAATATATCAATCACTTAGTTCAGCAGAAGTTTGAAGCTCAATGGAAACAAACATTAGAAGAATACGAAAAGCAGGAAAAGGAAAAGCAAGAACAAGAAGAAATTATCAACACATACAAGTCACGTGCTGATGAGTCTATCAAGAAATTCTTCCCTACTGAAGAAGCACAGAAAGACTATCATAAAAAAGTCCAAGAAGCTCTCGATAAAGGTTTAGGTGATGTAATTGATGAAGACGAAGATTTAGCTCAGTATATTATGATGTCACCAAATGGTGCCAAGATAATGTATGAACTTGCAACTAATATTGATGCCGTAAAAGATTTGTTTGAGAACACTTCAAAGTGGGATAAACAATTTAAGATACGTGCACTAGAACAAAAACTAATGACTGCTCCAACTCCAGTTCAGCCTCCAGTAGCAACACCAAATATCACATCTCCTGAGGTTGAAAAGAAAGAAGTAGTTAAGAAAGAAACAAAACCAATCGGTAGACCAGGAACAGGTGAAAGTCACTCACTAAACGATGTGTTCAGTAATGATGACGCCATCTTGAACTACTTAAGAAAACATTAATTTATAAAGGATTATTATTATGGCTAATGAATTTTCAGTTAATGACCGTGTCAAGCTAATTGCAGGTGAAGTTTACGAAAACGTTCCTTATGTTAAGAAAGCAGTTTCTTATATGTCTCAGGAACAGACAAAAGATAAGAAAAATGGACAGACTTTCAGAATTTATATTCCAGATCCAGGTAAGACCATCGATGGTATCGTAGCAGAACCAGATGGCATCAACGAACGTGAAGTAGAAGTCACATTGACTGCTGCAAACAACTCATGTACAGTTAACCTATGGGATCGTTTAACAAACATCGAAGACTTCACTAAGGAAATTGCAAAACCTCGTGGTTTGAACTTAGGTCGTTCTATCGAAAAGAAATGTATTGAAAATACTGTATTCAACGCTGCACAGGCTGTTGTAGGTTCCGCAGACCCAGCAACTTTGGCAAAAGCATCTACTATGTTGGATGAAGTTGACGCGGTAGGTACACGTGTAGCTTTCTTGAAGCCAACAACTGAAGGAAAGATTACATCTAACGTTAAGTTCTATCAGGGTGACGAAATCCAGAAGAACATTTATAAGAATGCATACATCGGTGAATTCGCAGGTGCATCTGTCATTCGTGAATCTCTAATGCCAGTTGTACAGGGCGACGGCTCTTCTGCAGGTGTACATTTCATACCAGTATCTGGTGAAGGAACTAAGTCAGCAACAGTAATCGGTTTCGAACCACTTGTTTCTGCAACAGGACTAAAGAAAGGTCAGGCATACAAGATTGACGGACTAAAGATTGTAAACCTAAACGGTGTACAGACAGATCAGGACTTCGTAATCATCCCAACAGCTGATAACAAGTTCCCAGAAATCCGTATCACAGTTAACGGTGAAGCATATAACAACCCTAACGCATGGGTAGCAACAGGTGTCACAAGTGGAGATGCAGAAAACATGCTAACCTCTGGTAAAGAATACTATGTTGGTCAGATCCGTACCGAAGATGCAGTTGGTTTCGATACCTACAGATTCGACAGAATCCCTGGCACAGAGGAAACTACAGAAGACGTTAAGAATATTCGTATCAAATGCTCTATCGGTGGTGACAACATCAAGGGTGAATCTTCTGTTGTATTCCGTGCTCCATACGCAGTCACACTTCCAGAAGCAAGAAAGGCAGTAGTTGCTTACTTTGAAAAGTAATTTTTAAAGGAATTCTCCTTCTAATTCTAAAGAATTATAGGCGCAAGTCTATAATTCTTTTTTTATCTGGATCTTTTTCAAAAATTGAGGTTAACAAGTGATATAGAAATTATTATTTTTATCGAAAAA
>ENA-UPTA01006789-UPTA01006789.1-activated-sludge-metagenome-genome-assembly--contig:-NODE-6789-length-10025-cov-7.767402_pt1 | contig 10025 bp, 6 predicted proteins | sample MGYA00238184_ERZ773361 | MGnify/ENA primary metagenome ERZ773361 (study PRJEB29100, sample SAMN05720205) | activated sludge metagenome | isolation source: anaerobic digester from wastewater...
CAGAGAACCCCCAGATCCCCGGAGCGATCATCAGTGTCGATATCTGATGCATTCCCTCAGTGCAGTTTCATGCGATCCATGAAGATTACCAACAGGATATCGATTTCTTCGACGGAATGATCTTATAGGGTGCAGATACAATCCCATGAACTATGGGGATTTTTATCAGAAAGCGCTCTTTTGTCCTGGCCATGATCCTTGTTCTGCTTCTCACCGCCGTTCCGGTGACGGGAGCAGACGACCATGATCTGATCTTCAGCGCGTCCGGTCCTTTCCCCTCCCATATTCCCGGGTATGGCATCGAACACCCCACCCCGCACCCCTCCCTGGTCGCCCGGATGAACGAAAAAATCCGTACAGATCTTGGCTCTGAATGGGATCCCGGAAGCCCTGGCACCGGCTCCGTTTTTCCGGAGGATATGGGACCTGGCATGAGGGCGAAAGGGGAGAACAGGGTCCTGGTCCTCCTCGTGGATTTTCCCGATAAAATGCATGGTCCCGACCAGAGCCGCGAGGAGGTCCTCGCCGGATTTAACGGACCCGGGACCCCGGCTTCGATCGGTCCTCATGACAGTGTACGGGGATTTTACGAACGGTCCTCGTATGGCCAGTTGCACCTGAGTGCCGATGTGTATGGCTGGGTGCGGGCAAAGAATACCAGCCTGTATTATGAACAGCTGCCTGACAACCGTGGCTGGAAGGAGCTCGTCAGGGAATGCATGGATACCTGCGACGGGGTGATCGATTATACCCCCTATGACAACGATCAGGACGGGGATATCGACACGGTCTATCTGATCTGGGCTGGTTCCGAGTATAACGAGTTCTGGTGGGCGATTTGTCACAGCGGATTATACACCGATCACTGGGATGGACTGACGCTCAATACGTTTGTCTGGGTGCCGTATTCCTGGGAGCCGGATGGATCGTACTGCCCTCTCGTCACGAACCATGAGACGGGGCACCTCCTCGGGCTCCCTGACTATTATGATTATACGCCAGCGGCCGGTCCCTGCGGGGGTCTTGGCGGATTTGACCTGATGGATGGCAACTGTGTCGATACCAACTGTTTTTCAAAATACCTGCTGGGATGGATCGATCCGGTTGTGATCGTGGGTGGGAAACACGACCTCCTTCTCAATTCTTCGGGAGGATCCCCTGATGCGGTCCTGGTCCTGCCACAGGGATCGGAAGGTTCATTCTCGGAATTTTTCATGGTACAGGCACGGAACCCTGCAGTCGGCAATGATGACTCCTTCATATGGTGGTACAACTGGCTGAAAAAACCCGCATGGGACTCCCCCGGCCTTGCTATCTGGCACATTGATGCCACCCTCACGGAAGATCCGCTCTTCGGGACCATCTTCGCCTGCGACAACTCTGAAACCCCCCATAAGCTGGTGCGCCTGATGGAGGCTGATGGACTCGAGGAACTGGAACAGTCCTGCTCGATCGGAAACAACTGGGATCCCGCTGACCTCTATTATCCCGGCCAGCGGTTCGGGCCGGATACGACCCCGAACTCAAGCCGGTACGATGGTTCGCTGACGGGGATGAGTATAGGGAATATTTCATTGGAAGGTTCGGGCATCAGGGTGACGATCACCCTGCCCCCGCTGATCGTGCCACTCCCCGGCCAGGCAATTCCTCCGATCGATTCCGATCATGACGGATTATACGAGGATATGAACGGGAATGGCAACACCGGTTTTGGGGATGTCGTCCTGTTCTTCCAGCAGGTAGAATGGATAAGAGACAACGAGCCCGTCTCCGCATTTGATTTCAACGGAAATGGAGCCATAGGATTCCAGGATGTTGTGGTATTCTTCAACCAGGTGGGGTGATCCTCGTTTGCAGGGGAGGATCTCCCTGTTCGTTCTGCAAGAGCAGCAGTGGACTCTTGATTATAAGTATCGGGAGGGACACCACGCAAAGTATCTGCCGGAGGCAGTTTCATCGGAATAACCGATGACCACCGTCCTGTCGGGGAGAAAGGATGAACCTGCCGGAGGCAGGTCCCCGGGAAAACAGGGAGAAGGGACCCCTTCACCTGACGGGTCTTTTTCCCCCTCCTCCTGTCATACGGGAGCGACGATCGCGAATGGACCATCACTGGTATCGGTTGAAGAAGCACAGCTGGTACTGGTTACCCGGAACCAGTAGTCGGTCCCGAGAGGGGTGGTGGACGGCACCTTCAGATCAAACGATCCTTTTCCTCCCGACCCGATGGGTGCACTGGGGATGGTTGCGATGACCTTTGTGCCCCGTAGTGCCTCGATCTTCACGGCTGGTCCGCATTCATCGGTATAATACCATCGGACGGTCTGGGGAGATCCCCTCAGCCATTTCTCCCCACCGTTTGGTTCTGCCACCGTGATGCCGGAACTGATGGTGAAATTCCCATCGCTTGCATCAGTACATCCGGGATAACTGGTGCTCGTGATGCGGAACCGGTAATCGGTCCCCGGAGGGGTACAGCAGGGGACTTTCAGATTGTACGATCCTATCCCGCCAAAACCAACAGGACTGGAGATTGTCCCGACTACCATGGGGCCCTTCAGTGCCTCGATTATTACCGTTGTCCCGGGAGTGCCGAAATAGGTCCAGTTGATCGCATGGGTGGAGCCCTGCTGCCATACCTCTCCACCGTTTGGAGCTGCCAGGGTGAGGGCTGGAATGACCGTGAAGTTGTTGTTGCTGGTATCGGTGACTGAGGGAGTATCGGTACTCGTGACCCGGATCCGGTATTTATTCCCGGGAGGAGTATTGTAGGGGACCTTCAGGGTGTATTCTCCTGAACCGTTCGATCCAATGGGAATTGCAGGGATGGTCCCGATGACCGCTGATCCCCTGAGTGCCTCGATCTTCACGGTCGGCCCCGGGTCCCCGGTAGAGGTCCACCGGAGGTCAGGTGCCGATCCCTGTTTCCAGATCTCGCCCCCATTGGGGTAGGTGACGGTGATAGAGGGAGTATCATCGTGCGGGTCATCGGCATCGTCAGGATACCCGGAAGCAACCCAGAGCCGGAGCAGGTGCAGCGTAGCATCCTTTGGAAACGTCCCTTCAGGAAATACCAGCCTTATGTACCGGACTTCTTTGACGGGGCCATCCGGATCGAACCGGCATGGTATCGGAGGATTGACCTTGTCGGTGGGAATGGTCACGTTCGGCATCGCGGCATTCTGGTATTCCCCTTTCTCCCCGGCGAACTGGACAGAGTACTCCACCTTCTCCGGGACATACGTATCGTTGCTCCACCTGAACTCGATGCCCTGGAGCGGGAGCGGGTAGGCATCGCGAAGGTCGATCGTGATCACCTCCTCTTTCAGCCCCGCCGGGAAGTACCATTGCGTTTTACTACCATCAGGGAGGCGGTTACCGGTCTTGATGCTGGTAGAGGTGATGCCGGGGCCGCCATGTTCATCGATAATCCTGGCATAGTCTACCAGCCTCTTGTACCGGTCTTCATCCCAGAAGGGGTCCAGGGTGGCAACCGGACTCAGGAGACGGGTGCAGATGACGCCTGGGTCTGTCACATAGTGCAGGCGGTCAGGGTCGTAGATGGGCTTTCCGTCCTCATCCAGGTCGATGCCAAAGCCGTAGATCTTCCTTTCTTTGCTCCCGAGAGATGAGCTCCCTTCAGGAGTGAGGTCGATGATGTCAGTCCAGGCAGGCCGGGCGTTCCACACCATGTCCCCGCTGTTCCCTTCCAGGAGGGTCACCTCGATCCGGCATACCTCCCCCAGTGCATCCCGGTAGATCCACATCTCGTCCACAATCAGGCTGTGGCCGGTATCACGCCAGCTCTTCCAGGTATGGTTCGCGGTATAATATCCACGGATGGGGACATAGGCCCCTGGGACCGGGACATTCACCCCGAGCTCGATATCATCATAGCTCAGTTCACCATGTTCGATAAACCGTCCCCTTCCGTCAGCCAGCGCCTCCTGGGCCCTGTACCAGTCAACCAGGTCAGGGGCGCCGGTGACCAGCCAGGCCCAGTCAGACGGATCTTCTCCATAGCCGGTTTCGTACGGGATATGGGCATGCTTGTGCCAGTACGAGACCGCCTCAGTGCACCATTCCCCGCGACCCTGTGGGGGATCCCAATCGGTATTGGCAAGCGTCCAGGCCATGGAATAGGCCTCAAAGGGCTCGTTGCAGTCCAGGGTCATCTGGTAGTACGGTTTTCCAGCATTCTTAAACTCGACCGAGTTGTTGGCCGGGTCCGGGTCCCAGGTGCAGCCCGGCGTGCCGCTGCAGGCACAGGATTCAACAGTCCCGAGGGTCGCTTTAGCGATGTCCTGGATATACCCCCCGCTCGGGTCCCAGGCCCCCCCGTCCACGAAGCACGGGGCACCATACTCGTCCGGCTGGTAATCATAGGCCATGGCAACAGCCGGAATCCCTCCGATGAGCAGGAGCAGGATCCACATCAGCTGCCAGTATCTTACCGATAGACTGTGTTGTTGTTTCATCATCGATTCTCCTTCGCACTTTGGATTTTCATGTCTATTCCTCTCAATGATTCAAAACACGGCCGGGCGAGTAGAGAGAACAGTTCCGCCTCCAGAAAATCGTCGAACAACACAGTCTATCCCCCAACTTGTGTTTGCAGTGTGCTGGGAATGAGGGGTGATATAGCTTTTGTGGAACCTGCCGTACCAGGAGTCAGGAGCGGGCATTGAATTTATGATCCGATACAGAACAGCTCATAATCCTGGACAAAGGGGACCAGCAGCTATGGTTTTTTTAAAAACCGGAATCGCAGGATTCATGCTTATCGCATTTCTCGTCGTGAGTTGTGGAACAGCAGGTGCATCAGATGCGCTGACGGCAGCAGGGGGTGGATATACCGGAGGTGCAGCCAATGAGATCGTGGACGGTTCGGTTCTCCCCGTGGATGCGGCAACGGTTGCATGCCCTGCTTTGGCAAATTTGGACGATCTTGCCGATGGTAATTATGACGGGGTCGTCACCTCGGGAGGTCTGATGTTTGCCGAGCGGTTCTCCGGCCAGAACCTGACCTACAGCGAAACCTTTGATGTACTCTCGGGAATGCCCTCCTCCCCCCTGTCGCTCCAGGCGGGTTCTGCCGGTCAGAATCTCGCGGTGTACGATTATTATTCCACGATCATACTCGGTGTCGGCCCCTTAGGATACCCGGACAGTGATGCCCCTCGGGGAAGGATCCATCGCCGTCCTGTTCCCCTGTCCGCAGGCTGAATTCAAGGTACGTTTTGTGGGGAGTGACGGGGGTCGCGCTACGTTCCGGTTCTTCAGGGCAGATGGCAGTGTGCTCGGGAGCATTGTGATCGGTGCGGCAGCCAATCAGGAATATGGGTTCAGGACCAGCACCGGAGAGAAGAGCATCGCGGGATTCTCGATTGACAATACCGATCCACTCGGGATTGGGTATACCGACATCGGCTACGACCCGTCCTATCTTGGGGTTGATGCCCCGGCCAGCGGCCAGACCTGGTATCGGGGAGCGAGCGAGACCATCAGGTGGAGGTACGCAGGCGACCTGGGATCTACCGTAACGATTGACTTTTTGAAGGGGGGGACGACCGTGAAGCGTATCACGGACATCCCTCTCGGGCAGGGAGGGAACGGCTCCCTCACGCTGACGGTCCCATCCGGAACCCCCCTAGGTACGGATTATAGCATCAGGGTCACCAGCACGACCCTGCCCAATTATACCGACACGAGCCATGGCCCCTACGCCATTGCCGATCCTTCCCTGGTGGTGACCTCACCCAATGGCAATGAGATCTTCCCGCTCGGCTCCCCGCTCCCCATGAGCTGGACCTCCCAGGGCAACCCCGGTCCCATGGTCACTATCGAGGTGTGGAAGGGGACTTCTGTCCTGAAAACCCTCACCGGGATTCCAGCCGGAACCGCAGGGAACGGGTCACTCGTCGTGCCGATCCCCTTCAACACTCCGGTGGGATCCGATTACACGATCCGGGTGTTCAGCCCGTCCTCTCCCACCTGCACGGACACGAGCAACCTGCCGTTTACCATCAGTCCCGACACCAGCAGCTCGATCACCGTGGTGACCCCGAACGGTGACGAGGTCTGGCTGCAGGGTTCCGACCAGAAGTTCCAGTGGGCCTACACGGGCTCACCAGGACCGACCGTAACCCTCCAGGTGCTCCGGGACTCTGACGTCATGGCAGTCATTCCCGGCATCCCCCTCGGGTCCGGAGGTACGGGATCATTCAACCTGAAGATCCCCTATGCTACCCCTGCCGGGATGAACTACCGTATCCGGGTGACCAGCACCAGCAACCCTGCATACACCGATATCAGTGACCGGCCGTTCTCGATCGATTCCGCCCTGCACCTGGACTCTCCAGGTGGCGGAGAGACCTGGCCCCAGGCCTCTAGGCAGACGATCCGATGGTTCTACCAGGGAAATCCCGGATCGACCGTGACCATTGACGTCCTGAAAAACAACACCCCCGTGAAAACGCTCACCGGCATTCCCCTTGGCACAGGGGGAGTGGGATCAGTGAATGTGACCATTCCCGCTTCAACCCCCCCGGGACCTGACTACAGGATCCGGGTCAGCAGTACTGCGTATGCTGCCTGCACTGATGTGAGCGATCTGCCGTTTACCATCAGTGCATCGGCATGAGAGAAGGGTAGGAGGGTTTGGTGGGAATCTGGTCTGGTGAGATTGGTACTGGGGGGTAGGAGGGAGATCGGGGACAGGAAGGCGGAGTGGCCTTAGGTAATCGTGTGACGATCGATTCGTATTCCCTCTCAAGGATTTTTTTCCTTGATATCATTCGAGTAATTTTAAAGGATTATCGCTTAAAAATTGCTGATCACGTGCACGATTGTCATGAATGCTCTGTGATACCCGTTCCCGATGCGGGTCATCGTTCGTAATCCTGATTCTCACGCTTTGGCTTTTCGGACGAACCATTACTCCCATTCTTCGAGTATCGCTGCTATTTTCGGTTTCAGTTCTGGGATATCCTCCTTGATCACTTTCCATACTTTTAAGGAGTCGATACTGAAGTATGCATGGATAAGCTTGTCTCTCATTCCGGCAATATCAACCCACGGAATATCAGGATAGTGGGACCGGAATTGTGGCGGAATATGTTTTGCCGCTTCTCCAATAATCTCGATACACTGAATTGTTGCAAAACGTGTCTTTTCATCGTGGTGAAAGTCTGTATAATCCATACCGGCAACAAACTGGTCAATCCGATCGATAGTATCGAGAATATCGTGCAGAAACATAATGATGTTCCGTTCCTGCTCCCTCATGCAAAGACCGTTTCCCGGATGATCCTGTCCTTTAGTTCGACCCTGATATCTTCTCTTGGGACCACATCTGCCTTGACCCCAAGGATTTCGGATAGATAGTTCTCTAGTGAAACGAGTGCAAGGAGGCTGACTGGCTCAAAAAATTCAACCAGCACATCGACATCACTCCCACGATGCATATCTCCCCGTACATACGACCCGAACACCCCGACCCGCTGTACTTTATAGCGATCATGGAGTGTCTTTTTGTGCTGTTGCAGGATTGTGATGATATACGAGAGTGTCAGCATCGTGTCCCCATTGTGTCTGGTTTAGAGAATTGCTGCTGAATTCTTTTAATAATGTGAATAGGAACGCCTTCCTCTTATTTTTTCCGGGACGGGGAGCCGAACGGTAAAAGAGAATCTGGCACGCCGCTCCCCATACAGAGAGGCTCCCTCCATGGTCACTGGCCTGAATCTGGCTTATTTAGCCCGGGAATTCCATGGTGGTCCCGACCTGCTGGCGCCCTCCTTTGTTGGAGAAGTTGACCATAAGCGTGAAAAGTGGACGGAGCCTGCAGATATCCAGGGACCGCGACACAGTGCCTGGTTCCCCGCTTGCCGTTGAGGAGGGAATGAGATCCTCCTCCCCCCTCTTTTAAAAAGATGGTAAAAAAAAATCAGAAATCTCTCATCCGACTCTCATGTTCCACTGATGGTAAACGTCCCATTGCTCGTGTCGAAGCAGGCGGGATAGCTGGTGCTGGCAACCTGGATCAGGTAATCAGATCCGGTGGGTGTTGAGCCTGGAATCGTCACATTCAGCAATCCGGATCCACCGGTCCCGATCGGGATGCCTGTCAGCCTTTTCACGGCGGTCAGACCTCTGCTCAAAAATATTGAATGAACGAAAAAAAATGGGGGAAGGAGGAATGTTAATCAAAGGGGATGGCATCGAAACAACACCATGAGACGGCAACTGCCTTGGCCTCTTCCAGAGGGCCTTCACGATGGGTAGTATAGTGATACAGCTCGTGGAGCAGTGTCAGTTCATCCGCACCGATCTCTTTGCAGATCCCTACCCAGCTCCGGTCGGGATGGGAACTCCGCCATATAGTATGCCCATAGACCGTACACGTCCCTCCCCCGCACCCATAGGACTCACACAGGGTATGGAATTCGGGATCCGTGACGGATCCCGGCCGATAGCCAAGGGGAAGGGTGTAGGGCTTGAGATAGATCAGCATTGACCGCATGGCGGTGATCATATCATCGGCCAGGGTTCCCGATCCCACCGGGCCGGTGAGGTACTCCATATCGTCAAATTCGGCGGGGAGTCGGGCACCGGATGGTGCGGCAGCATTCCATCGTCCAATGAACTCAGCGAGGTTCACCAGCCGGTTGGTCCGGATGAGCGCCTCGATGGTATCCAGATATCCCCGGAGGCTTGCCACCTCGCTTTCGTAAATGCTACCCCCAGCCGGAGTAGTCGCATCATGATAGCCAAGCCGTGCCTCCTGGTAGATCATCGCGCTCTTCTCTGCATTCCCATCCCCGTTTTGTGCGATGACATGTACCCCAATTGAGCCTCCCGGGGTGTAGGAAAACGATCCATGATCGCTGGACTCGGGGGGGCCATGCCACCCTGCATAATCGGTGACTGTATTGTCGGGGAGCACTTCAGCACCCGGATATCCTTGCCCTAGATAGATGGTATCGGCCCCATCGACACTCCAGTTCACTTCAACGGTCCCGGTATTGACGGCAAGGCTCGTCCCTGGTATCACGGTCTCCAGGAAGATCTCCGGGGGGCTCCTGCTTTTTCGTTTCCGGGGCTTTTTTATCGAGGTGGAAAGGCAGTGCAGAGCAGGAACGAATGCAGGACCCCTCCCCTCAAGAACGACCGAATCGATCAACCGCTTTCCTGCTTTGTCCCAGATCTGCAATAATCCACTGTGTTTCACATTCCTCGCGATCGGCCATCCTTTCACCTCGTCCGGTTCAAATTTGACGATGATCTTATGCTCCCCCTTTGGTGCAAGGGAGATCATGAGATCTTTCTTTGCTATCTGGAAGGCCGGGCTCCCGAGTTTTTTCACCTGAACTGCAACTTTCCTGGCAGCAGGGTTCAATAGTTCGACCGATACTTTCCCGCCTTTCTTAGCGAGTATCTTCCGCTCGCTGAAACTTACGTCCTGTGTCATAAGCAGAGGAACCATTTTTCCTGGAAATATACCTTTGCCACCCACTTCTGTTCCACATTAATGCATTGTTAGGCATATTTGATTTACCCGAAGGGCCGGATGGCAATGAGGTGAGGGAGATGATGGTGAGCACACCTCTCTTCCCGGGGAATTGGGGCATTGAAGGGGGGCCGCCTTATCGCACGTTATTTTTGAGAGAAAAATGGAGGGTCCTGTTTTCCTTTGACGTTCCCTCACCCCGGTGCACCGATCGCAAACATCCCATTGCTCGCGTCGAAACAGGCGGGATGGCTTGCACTGGCAACCCGGATGGTGTAATCAGATCCTGTGGGTGTGGAGGCCGGAATCGTCACACCCAGCGATCCAAATCCACTGGTCCCGATGGGAATACCTGGCAGGGTTTTCAGGACGGTCGTATTTTTTATCACCTGAATATTCACGGTGGATCCCGGATTGCCGGAGTAGGTCCAACTCATGGGGAGGATGGAATTAATGGGGTAATGCTCGCCACCGTTGGGAGTGGCTACGGTGATTGCCGGTATGATGGTGAAGG
>ENA-UPTA01006791-UPTA01006791.1-activated-sludge-metagenome-genome-assembly--contig:-NODE-6791-length-10023-cov-5.306280_pt1 | contig 10023 bp, 8 predicted proteins | sample MGYA00238184_ERZ773361 | MGnify/ENA primary metagenome ERZ773361 (study PRJEB29100, sample SAMN05720205) | activated sludge metagenome | isolation source: anaerobic digester from wastewater...
TCCCACATCGGTAGGATATTATTCCAATCAAATTTTTCGGAGTTCTTATGTGCATTGCTGCTTAATCTTGATGCTAACCCAGGCTCAGTCAAAATGCGTCTCACGGCATTTGCCATAGCTATGGGGTCATCGGGGGGTACGAGCAGGGCATCGAGCCCATCCTGCAAAAGGTAGGGGATACCCCCAACATCGGTGGAAACGATGCATAATCCACAAGCCATCGCTTCAAGGACACTCACCGGCGTGTTATCTACGCGGGTGGTATTGATAAAAATATCGCCTTTGTTTAGCCAGAAGGGCACATCTGGTTTGGCAACCTTGCCTGGGAATTCCACAGCCCTGTTGAGCCCAAGGCTCTGAGTAAAGCTTTTTGTGTGCTCAAAGCTTCCATCGCCTTTATCTGGACCAATCATGATTAAATCAGCTGTTGGAAAATCTTTGCGAAGGTCAGCGAGTACCTCTATAGCCATTTCTGGATGATAAATTTCATGAAACGTTCTCAGCCAGATGAGTTTGGGCTCAGGTTTTATGCGTTGAAAATAACTATAACGAGAAATCTCCAATGCATTGGGGATGACTTGAATGTTTTGGCGATAGGGTTGCATTGCCTCTTGCAGATAAGAGGATGGTGAGGTAACAGCTATAGCATGAGTGAGAAGCGACTTTACCTGCGTGGGGTGCTTACGGGCAAAACTAGGAAGATTGCCGCCGTGCAAGGTCAGCAGATATGGTTTTTTAAGACGGTTCAGCAATTTTGCACTAGAGTATGCCCATAAATAAGCGTACCCGCTGAAAACGTCAATTTGGGCTAACTGATAAGTGTTCCTTAGTAACCAAATGGTTGAGAGCATGTCTGCTAAACGGAGCACTTTGTTGCGCTTATCCGAACAAGTGTGCACGCTGTAACCAGAGGAACGCAGCTGCTGAGCCAAGCTTTGCCAGGCATTTTGATTGTGTGACCGATCTGAGAAATGATTACCGATGAGTAGAATGGACTGTTGATTCACCTGTTTTGCCGCCTGTTTTTAAAGGATGCAATTTTATGAACGCCGATTAATATGAGTATGAACTTCACTAATGAGGGAGAATATATCCCGGTGCATGGGAGTTCAAAGCGTGGCTCACCCAGGTTAAGCGGCGTCTCGGCGCAAGCTGTCGAAAATCCGCACGCCTTTGCAACGTCAATGATTTGCGAAGTGTACCTTCCACCCGGATAAGCAAAAAAGCAAACAGTTTTCCACCGATTTGTTCGAGCAGGCGTTTCATTTGCTCCATTAGAAATGGTGCCCACTCTGGATGAGCAGGGGTTGGCCATTCACTGGTAATCATTAATAAATGCAAATTATCGACCTTTTCCAATGCATAACTCCTTATAGATTGCCTCGGTTTCTGACACCATTTTGGTAAGGGAAAAATTCTGAACGACGAAATTAAACGCTTGCTGTTTTATTTTATTGACCTCATCCTGCTTCGATAATACAAAATTGATCTTATCAGCCAAATCAAATTTGTCCCCCGGCCTGGTCAACCAGCCAGTGACACCATCAGTAATCACCTCTTTCACACCCCCCACATCGGACGCGATCACCGGACATGTTGCAGCCATTGCTTCTAGAATTACATTAGGAAATCCTTCAATATGGCTAGGTAGAATAACAAGACTGCACCTGGACATTAATTGTAGAGCATCATCGTGACTTAGTTCGCCAATAAATGATAAATTCGATGGTTTGTATTCATCTAGAAGTCTTTGTTTGTATTCTTGTTTTCCAGGTCCTGCAATAATCAGCTTCCATTTTTGAGGTGAAATTTTTGCCCAGGCTTGTACAAGTTCGCGTACCCCTTTTGTTGGAATGACATGCCCAAGAAATAATACCATTTTTTCATCGAAATCATTATTTCTTGTTTCAGGCAATTCATCTAAATCAATTGGGTTAGGGATATATAATGTTTTAATTCCTGGAATACAATGCTTAATCGTGTTACACGTATCAGAAGTTATACTAATTACCATGCTAGTCAGCCTAATAACTTTCACAAACACTCTCCATTCAAGTGTATTGTGTTTCGCCATTTCCGGAATACGTCCAAAACGAATATGATATACAACCGGTATCTTAAAAATATTCGCAACATAACAAAACACCCAATTCTGAACTAATTGCAGACTTCCTGATGTAGTCAAATGAATGATATCTGTGTCGTTTTTTATGAGAATGGTTATTAATCTGATTAAATCCCGAATTAATTGAAAGCCTCCGCCTATTATTCTCTTAGGAATAGAAAGATCATAAATTTCTCTCCAGCGAGGCGAAGTATCCAACTGAAATATTTCAACGTCATCTATTGCTGACAAATATTTATGGAGTAACAATGTCCAGTTGGAAATGCCTCCATAAGGAGGGGGTACAGGGGATATCAGACAAACGCGCAATTTATTACTTTGTTTCTCAATCATTTTATATTTCGAGCTAACAATCAAAAGTTGGCTTTACCCCTGCCTTGCTGCGGGGTGGGTTCATTATTGTTTGATAGATAATTTCCAACTCCTTCATCACTGCATCCTGACTGTATTTTTGTTTAATTTGATATTGAAAAATATTTCCTAAATTATCACAGCAAGTCTTATCTTGAAGAAGGTTAACCATCGCTTGAGCCAAGACCGCTGGTGATTTTGGTGGAACTAAAATCCCCCATTGTCCATTGCCTAAAACTTCGGCGCATTGGCCGACATCGGTTGAAACTGCTGCTAATCCTTCGGTTCCGTATTCTAAGAGAGCTAGGGGAAGCCCTTCAGAAACAGAACTTAAAACGCCGATATCACAACTTCTTAGAATATTTCGTACATCTGTTCTTGGGCCAAGCCATGTGATGCTTGACTCTAAATTAGATGCTTCTATTTCTGTTTTAATTTGACTTTCAATGTCAGGACATGTCGCAGCGCCAACTAAGAACAAATGGGCTTGGGGGACCTGTGCATGCACAATCTTCATCGCCTGAATCAAGCTTAGATGGTCTTTTTCCGGACGAAAATTAGCGACACAAACAATTCGTTGATCCTGAACTCCTGGAAGCGATGCTATAGTACCATCATTTTCAATTGGCACGAAGTTAGGTAAATACCATACTTTCTTTTGAGGTAGATGAAGTTGATATATGGACCAATTTGCTAATGATTGGCTGACTGTAATAACTCCATCTATGTATTGAGTAAAAATTTTATAGATCAAGGGAATTTTTAATGTATTTTCAAAAGCGCCATGATGTACATGCCAAACGATTTTTAGACTGGGTAGAAATATTTTGACAATTCTTGCGATAAATAGAGAGGTGCCATGCGCATGAATAATTTGAATTTTGTCAGCCTTGACAAGCCTAATTAACCTGATCATAGCAAGAAAATCAAATCGAGATCGTCTGTTTAAATTAACGAAATGCACGCCAGGTGAAATTTCTTTTTGGAGTGTACCTCCATGACGAGTTGCACACAGAGTAATATCGAAATTCCTCGTCGCCAACTCATTGCAAAGGTTCACAGCGACGTGTTCTGCTCCACCAACGTCTAATGTGTCAATTAAATGTAGGACGGCAATATTTTTCAGTCAATACTCCTTTTATTATGTTGTGTTTTACCGTTCTGTAAAAAATGAACCTTAATAACAGAAATACTGTAATAGCAAGGTCATCAAACAACTAAGTTTGAGTTTTGGACATATAAAATAAGAGTTTTTCTTTTTTGTGTCCTTCTTTAGGTACCATTGCTCACCTTTTTTTGCTCTTGCAGCGCTTGTTCACCTCTTTTCCTCTTTAAATAGTGATGGAAAAGGCGCACGTTAGTCTTGCCAAATTAAGCTAACATCACAGAAGTCACTCGAAAAATTACGCGCGCCGGCAACTCACTGCCCAGAGAAAGATGCTTGATCTAACTAATATTACCTTCAATGGCTGCCACTAAGTTTTGGCCCTGCATCGCTCTGGCTCTCAATTTATAAAGCATTTGAGCAGCCATCAGCTGATAGGACCGAAATGTCAAGCGAAAAATACAATTCCTCTTCTTAAATCCGAAAGTGCAATTTCCTTCCAAATGAAAAGGACAACTTTTGCAGCCGTTCGGGTCAAGATTAGCGCATAAGCTTTTATGTCGGTGGCTCTGGCTCACCTCTGCGCTCTGCCCCTGCAGACAGTTGATTTTCTGTGGTTGTCCCTCCGCTCCATTTTATCCGGTGAAATTGACTAAGTTCAACTTGTCCAGGTTGGGCTATAAGCCGCGAATGCCCATGTGGTTTTGCTGCACTTGACTTGACTGTTATACTTATACCAATCATAAACCAAATTAATTTATTATAACTCAATGACAATGTCAATGAGCTCAACAAAATAATAATGAAGGCGCACAACCATGTATTTTTACTAGATTTCATTAAATCATTAACATTAGATGATTTGTTAAGAAAATTTGTTAAAGATAATAATAATATTAATATATAAATAATAAACCCGATGATTCCGGTTTCTGCTAAAATAAGGATATAAGTATTGTGAGCAGTGGCACTCCAGTAACGTACGGGTAAGTTAAAAGCATAATATCTTAATTCCTTTGGAAACATTCCTATTCCTACTCCTGCGATTATATGATCTAACCACATTTTCCATCCAGCTTTCCAATAAGTATATCGAAGTCCGACTGTATCTGTACCTTGTAATATAGATGGCAAAATCGAATGAATAATAATAGATATATTTTGCGTGGTGAGTACAAAAAAAGCAATGGCACATAAGTATATGAATATCAATAGTAATACCTGCTTTTTATTTTGATAAAAAAGAATCTGTAAACAAATAGCTGCAAAAAGAAGTAATATACCGGTTCTAGATAGGGTAAAAAAAACAGCTAAAGCGGTCGTAATACCACCAGCAATTGCAAACAATCGTATTAATGTTTTGTCTTGTATAGATGATAAATAATTAAAAAATAACATTGAAATAACAAAATATATTGATGATTCATTTGGTTCAGCTGCCAAACCTCCAGCACGAATCGATGTTGAAACTGATTGTCTTATCTGACCTTGTGAAATCGAAATAATTGCTGAAGTTAAAGAAACCAATGAAAAAGCCCACATAAGAATATGTTGTTTTTCAGCGGTATCCATAAGTTCGCTAGTCAGCCAAATCAAAATCCATAATTGAATGAATGTAAAAAGAGAATTTCTCTGTTCATTCAAAAGAGCTGCTTGGGGATTAGAAACAAAAATCCACGCGATAAATAGAAGTACAAGGATATGAAGCGTACTTAGACGCTTGAAACTAATCTTGTTCCAATGTTTTAATAAAAAGCTAAGTAATGTTATTGCTCCGATTAATTGAATAGCAGATGTTAGATATGGTATTTGAGGAAGCATAGCTGCAACTGGGAGACTGCAAATTGTAATAACAATGCCAATATACGGCTGAAAAAGAATGATTCCAGCAATTACAATCGCAATTTCTATTAACAACATCGTGATTAGAATGTTATCCAAAGGATTAATTTACCTATTAGATTAAAAGGAAAAGTCTGTAAAATCTATAGAATTGTAAATAAAGGTTAGCGATTTATTTTCGCAGAACCTTAATGACCTTATACGGCATAAGGGAGAGAAGGTACCACTTTAAGATTTGTACGCTGTATTTTTTGTTTTTTCCGATTGAGCGCAAAAGCGGTCTGGCCAAATCTGCATGATCTTCTATTACCATTAGATGAGCTTTCTGAATTACCAAATAAGCTCTATAATCTCGAATGTCATGAATTAATGCAACTGGAACTTCATTGTTAATAAGCATTTTATCAATATAATTGGCTGTTTCTGGCTCTGGTTGAAAGGTATGGCAAGCGCGGTTTGTGGCTTCCCTATGGTAAATCGCTTGTGGAGAAGGACTAAAAGCAACTGGATACTTGATACCAAGGCGTGTCCACAATATCCTATCTTCCCCCTGTTGAATTCCTTCAGGGAAACCATTTAATAATAATAAAACATCACGAGGAATTGCGATTGAGGATGTATAAAAAGGTGAATTATGTTGCATTAACTGAAACAAGTTAGGAATGATTCCGATCCATGGCTCTGGTGGAATATTATTCAAATCGGGATATGACACTTTATTTTTTGGATCGATTATTTCATAAGATGTTGCGTATGCTCCACAATCAGAAAAGTTGTTATACAACCTTTGTATATGAGCAAGAAACTCTGGTTTCCATTCATCATCAGCATCCAAAAAAGCAATAAATGGATAGTGAGCTTCTTCTATTCCCCGGTTTCTGGCAACGCTGACACCTTGATTAGGTTGATTGATTAGCCGAATTCGCGGATCCTGAATGCCTTCAACAACCTCTTGGCCATTGTCAGTTGAGCCATCATTTACGACAATAATTTCAAAATCCTGTATGGTTTGATTTAATACAGAATTTATTGCCCGCTTGATATATGGGGCTTTGTTATAAAGGGGAATTACGACACAAAATTTCATAAGATAACCTATTTATCAATTGCCCATGGTGCTTTAATAAAATTTTTTATGGCTAATTCTTGCGCCATATGTATAGGTAATAGCTCCTCTAGGATGATCGATTTGTTTTGATTAAGAAAGAAATCGATATAATCAGAGAAAATAAAACGATCTACAGCAGCGCTACCAAGTCTATATTTTTTAGGATAATTGATGTCATCAAGGAAATTTGTGCACTTGGGATGATATTCAATTAATAAAAAGGGGATTCCCATTGTATAAGCCATAATTGCTGAATGTAATCGAACTCCGATAATAAATTTACATTCTCTCATCTTATCGACAACAACTTTTGGATTGTAAGAATAATTGATAACTTCAATTCTTTCACTGTAATTCCTCAAGTGTCTTACAAAATCATTTGTTATTTCCTGATCACCAACGAGAGGGTGATTATTAAGAACGAAAAATCGAAAGATTATATCTTTTCGTTTTATAGCAATATCTGAAAGATAGTTAAGTATTGCTTCCTCACGTTGTTTTTCCATATTTTCATCACCTCTAATGTAACTCTCATAATGACAAAGGCTAACACCAATAATCTTTGATAAATCGTTGGCGGATTTTGTTTGCTGAAAGTTAAAAATGAGGGGATATAAAACGGCTAGGTCAAATCCTTGAACCACTTCCCCAGATAGCCTGATATCCTTTATTAACTCAAATGAATTCCGGTCTCTAACAGAAATATAAGAAAATCTCGATAAAAATCGTTTTACCCACTGAAAGTCTTCATCCGACTGAAATGGTCCTACAGAGACTCCAATTGCACCTAATTGTTTTCCTAAATTTGACATCAGATAGATGAAATTATTAATTGAATAAGATTTACTTGGCTTGCTATGAAAAATCGATCCACCTGAATAAACTATTGTTCGATTCATAATTGACTCTATATATTGGTAAAGTAAAGCATGACCTTTAGTTTTAAATGTCGATGGTTTAAAGTAATCAAAATAATCAGGGAATACGGGCGTCTCCGTAACAAAAAATCGAGCCTGTCTTTTCCAGTATTTATTTGCCCCCCAGGTAGCTACTTGGCAAAAAATATCATCACCAAAATTATGTTGACCATAATAACCAGTGAAAACAACTTTTGATTTCAATACAAAACCGTCCTTAAATGAATTTTGGGATAAAACTGCGAACTAACAATTTCTCTTCTTCAGTTAACACGAAAAAGTAGATTATTACTATATAAACGAGACAGATGCTTCCACCTATAACAATCAACCCGATCCAGCTACTAATATGCAAGACCAATGACAATCCAGTCGATATTATTGCGAATGCAAAAGAAGCAATTGCTCCAGGAATTGCTGCCTTAATAAATGTATACCAAGGTAATCTTTGAATAGATGCAGAATAAACTGGGGTGAACACAAAATTCTTGATGGTAAGTACGATTGCTCCTGCAATTGCAATTCCGTAGGCTCCCCAATCCATTGTATTAATAAATAAAATAGCTAGACCAATATTCACAACCCCTAAAATCAAGGAAACTATTCCAGGTATTTTTACTTTATTCAAAACTGTTTGAATAGAAAATAATGGCGTGACAGAAAGGTTAATAGGTAGAGGCAACAAAGTTAAAACGAGTAGCAACCAAAGGTGCGCAAAATTATTACCCAACCATAACTCAAGAATTGGCTTTCCAAAACCACAAATCAATCCGACAGGGATAGCAATAATTATCCCGATCAATCTGACGGCTTGATTTGATAAACTTTGAATGCTATTAATGTTGTTATCAGCATATTTCTCTAATATCATGGGGGTAAAAACGCTTGAAACAGCTGAGGTAAATCCACGTAAAAGGGAAGAAAACAAGATAATTGTTCCATATTCACCTCCAATCTTAGCGCCAAGACTAATATTTGCAATAATTAGGCTTGTATTTTGAAATAGCAACGCCCCAATTTCATTTACCACCATCCAACTACCCATACTAAACAATTTATTAATCCGTGTTTTATCAAAATAATATTTTGCTATTGTCAATTCAGGGGTTAATTTTTTCCATAGGAAAACATTACCTATCAAACTAAATATCGAAGCGATAAAAACCCCAAGACCTACAATCCAAATATTGGGCTTTCCAATCTCAAAAATTAATATAACTACTAATGATCTAATTATGATAGATATAATATTAACTACACTTCTTAAATCAAATCTACTCTTTATCCATGTTGATAATGCAAAATTACTACTGATGGTTGTAATAAAAAAAGAAACCATAACAAAGAAAAACAATAATTGTGTGGCTGTTTCTTGTCCTAAGGGTATTGAAAATAAAAAGGGTACCGCGAATGCGAAGCCAATAATTAGTGGTATCCCTCCAATTGCGATAAGAAGACTTCCAATGAGTGCAGTATTAAATGTTATGTTTGCATCTTCAAAGGAGTTCCGATTTAGATCAATTGCTAAAAATCTTCCCACTGCTCCATTAAGACCCAAAGTAATCAAATTAAGATAATTCGTCAATGATGTTGCGAGGGGGTATAAGCCGTATGCTTCTATACCAACATTTGAAATAATGTAAGGAGCAAACCAAAGTCCAACGAGTAAACTGATTATATATGCAATTACATTTGCGGTTACATTAATTTTAAATTGCCCGAGCCTATTACTCAAAGAAAAATTCATATTATCTAATGATTTTCCTTCACTCTTCCTCGCTGCCATTTATCTAACGTTCTCGGTGTACTTATGCCTTCCAAACCGCTCAATTGTCACAGTTTGTCTTCTTCCTCATCTTCGTGGGCAATTTTATACTTAGCGGCACCAAAAGGCGAGGGAAGTAAACTTTGCCAAAAGGTTGGCGTTGCCGATGAAGGTTTCAGAGGTTTTGGTCAGGCAGCTCGCAAAATAGGTCCAGATCACCGTGCCCGACATATAGAAGAGGAATTGTGGCAAGCCATCTGTAGGCAAGTTCGCGATGCCTCCGAAGATAACGGTGAAAGTTGCCGTGGTCAGCAGAGGTTGAATAAGGTACCAAGCAGGACCAAGAATGGTCTGCTTGTATTGTGCGGCAAGGTCGTGCTTTACAAACATCCAAGTAAGGTCTCGGTAGTGCCATAGCTCACCCAGTGGTAGAGAAAACAGCCCCCGTTTAGTTGTGATGACTAAATCCCATTCTTGTTGTTGAGTAGTACCCATTATGCTTCTTTCATTATATTGGCGATGTGTCCCGCAGAGCCCTCATGAGAAACCATCTTGCCTGGCACAAAAGGTAGTACCCTGGTTCTTATTCTCCCCCCGCATAGCTCCCATCCATTACAGACTGCAAAAACACTGCTACCCCTTCGTGGGGGATAATCACGGAGGCGCCGCCGTTGGTGGTCATCGGGTGGTAGAGGTCACTGGGGATCTCGATGAAAGCGACGTCCGCGCTCTCAATCCGCCCGGCTAGGCAAGCTAGCGCATAGGCATCCTTGGCGCTGAAATCTGTCTGAATGGAGCGGTCGCTGATGA
>ENA-UPTA01006793-UPTA01006793.1-activated-sludge-metagenome-genome-assembly--contig:-NODE-6793-length-10022-cov-19.611117_pt1 | contig 10022 bp, 7 predicted proteins | sample MGYA00238184_ERZ773361 | MGnify/ENA primary metagenome ERZ773361 (study PRJEB29100, sample SAMN05720205) | activated sludge metagenome | isolation source: anaerobic digester from wastewater...
TGAGCAGCAAAGCCGCCACAAAGAAAATCATTAAAAGAAGCAGGCACTCATTTTCTGATTGTGTTTTCATAAAACCAGACATCCTGCCGCAATAAACCATATCCCGTTTGCCGTCAGAAATGACCTGATGCTGCAAATGGTTAACTTCATCAGATGGTTTCAATTTCAACGCATTCCCACTATTTTGTATGAGTTCAGTGATCCTTCCGCAGGAATCCCTGATCCAGCTGAACATCGACCCAGGAACGCCGACGCCCTGCACTGAATGTAAAATCATACAACCGACCCCTTGGGATATTCACCTCTGTTTTTTTTAAAATGCATCCCATTCTCAGAGTTTTGTTAATTTATATACAGGAACGCGAAGTAAAAATGGAGCGTCTTGATTTCATCAATAATTCAGCATATACATGTTGAAAAATCGTCACCTGATCTGGCTGGGTGCCGAGTATTTCTGTAACGAAGGCGATTTTCTCTGGATGACACCAGACCGGGATATGGCGGACCTTGCCATCGAAGAACTAATGAGCATGAATATGATAAACGGACATGAAGTTTTCGATTATACCGTTATAAGAATGCCGAAAGCTTATCCTGCATATTTCGGGACCTATGACAGATTCGACGTCATCAGAAAATTTGTAAATCAATATGAGAATCTCTCCCTTATAGGCAGAAACGGGATACATAAATATAACATATAACAACATGGACCACTCGACATTAACGGCTATGACAGCTGTAGACAATATAATCACCGGCGTAAAAGATAAAAGCAACATCTGGGATATCAACACGGAAAAGGAATACCATGAAGAGAAGTAATACAATAAACGGACTTTTCCCCGCGATCACAAACAAATTTACACTGCTTCTCTTTCTCTCAATCATTTTCCTACTGGTCATTCATGATGGCTCTATGAATAATGATGAGGGAATGTGGAGTTATATCGGGAGAGTCTGGGTTGAAAACAATATGTCCCCTTATGTTGGGGCTGTCGAGAATAAAACACCCGGTATATTTGAGTTGTTTGCGGTTTCTCATATTCTGTTCGGCACCAATTTCATCTTTGTCAGATTGCTCGGTGTTATAGCAATACTGTTCTCATCATTTATTGTAGATTTAACGGCGGAAAAACTACATTCTCCCTCAGCCGGAATCTTCAGTATGACCATCTTCGGGTTAACAATGTCGTGGTATCTGTTAGATGGTGCGGCCACTGGGCATACGGAAACATTCATGGTCCTGTTTTCCACATTGTCATTTTACTTGGTTATAAAGGGAGGAGGATCAGGTTATTGGAAGCTATGGATATTTCTTGCAGGATTTACGATGGGTTCTGCAATAGCATTCAAGCAAATAGCTCTGACGACTGCAATGGCTTTGCTTATTTTCTTTTTAGTATACCATGAACCGCATTTGACGATCCCCAAAAGACTGGCCGGGTTATGCATAATAACTCTGGGGATGACAACTGCGACATTATTCAGTTTGGTGCCTCTACTTATCAGCAAGGTCACCCTGAAGGAATATTTTGATGGGGCATGGTTTATTCTGCTGAACCCCGGGTCATCAGCTGACATCATCCATCGTGCAGTCGGTTTTTTTAATACTTGGATTAATTCAAGAATTGTACTTTTTTACCCTTTTTTCATTTTGCTCATATTTCAAACCGAGTTAAGAAGAAAAAAATATTTCATAGGCTTGATGGTTTGGATGTTCTGTGATTTTGTGGGAGTGAATTCGTCCGGCGCATACTACGGCCATCAAATAAAGCAGATTGTACCTTCCGCATCATTAATCATCGGTATATCGCTGAGCAACTTCATCACAAACCGAGTTAACGAAAAAAGCATGCCGCCGGGACGCTTCTTCACTCTCATGATGTTCCTTATCATCCTGCTTTTACCTTACAAGCAGTTTGCGGTAAACATATACAATGCAATGTCAGGATATTCAGAAAATAAAATGAGATTAGCGACATATCTAAGAGAAGCGACTAAAAAAGATGATTATATATACATAGCGGGATGTGACGGCAATACAATATTGTCATACTCGGGAAGAATTTCATCAAGCAAGTACTTTAATACGATATTTGTTACGGGTAATTCTGAGAAAGAAGCCCTGTTATCCGATTTAAAAGATAAGCCGCCACTCTATTTATTAAGTCCTCCCGACATGATGCCTGAGCTGGAAAGATTTCTGGTTAATGATTATGTATTATTATCTTCAAAAACAGGACGTTCTGGATTTAATGTCTTCAGGTTAAAAAATCAACGGTGATCCAGCCCGCAAAATGCCCATATTTTAAAAGACTTTCTGGACGGCGTTGACGCAGGCACCGCTGCTCTTCCGTCGCAACGGGGTCATAAACTGCCGGGAGGTCGTCCCGGTGTTCTTTTTTCGTCTTGATTGCTTCGATGACATTTGCGGTGCCCGCCGACCGCTTGTGCCGTTCACTTCTCCGACAGCTCGACATCCCAGCCGCCGCCCATGGATTTATAGAGGTTGACCATTGCGCGGAACACGGCTCCCTTGGTCTGGATGTAAGTGAGTTCCATGTTGAAGAGGTTTCTTTCCGCGTCCAGCACCTCCAGGTAGCTGCTGTAGCCGTTTTCGTACCGGAGCAGGGCCAGGTCCCTGTAGGTCCTGAGGGAGTCCACCTGCGCCGCCTGGGCCTCCATCTTCTCCATGGTCTTGCTCCGATCGACCAGGTTGTCCTCGATTTCCCGGAAGGCTCCCTGGACGGTCTGCCGGTATCGGATCAGGGCCTGTTTCTGCTGGGCCTCCGTGGCCTTCTCCTGTCCGTAGAGGCGGCCGGCCATGAAGACCGGCAGCACGATCGATCCTCCGAAATTCCATGTCTGGGCCGGTCCCGTGAAGAGATTGTCCAGCTCCACGCTCAAGGAGCCGAACAGGCCGGTCAGGGAGATGGAGGGAAAGTAGGCGGCCCTCGCAACGCCGATGCGGGCATTGGCGCCGATCAGATCCTGTTCGGCCTGCCGGATGTCGGGCCGGCGCTCCAGGATGTCCGAGGGCAGCCCGGCCGGGATTTCCGGCATGGAAAACTCGTCGATGGATTTCCCCCTGTTCACCGGGCCCGGGTTGCGGCCCAGAAGAACGTTCAGGGCGTTTTCCCCCTGGAAAATGCTTTTTTCGATCTGTGGTATGGCCGCCCGTGCACTCTCATATTCCGATTTCACCTGGCTCAGCTCAAGTTCCGAAACCACGCCGCCGGAAAAACGAAGATTGAAAAGATCCAGCGACGCCCGCCGGGTCTCCAGGGTCTGCCGGGCGATTTCAAGCTGCCGGTCCAGGTTGCGCAGATCGATATAGGAGCCGGCCACTGTGGCGGCCAATGTGAGCAGAACGGCACGGCGGGACTCTTCTTTGCTGAGCAGGTCTGCCCGGGCCGCTTCCGTGGCGCGTCTCAGTTTTCCCCAGAGGTCGATTTCCCATCCGGCGTTCAGGGTGACCTGGTAGGTGCTGTACTCCGGCGAAAGCCCCTTCTGCCAACCCGTAATGTTTTCCTGCGTGGCGCGCTGCCTCGCCGCTGCACCTCCCGCACTGGCCTGCGGAAACATCTCCCCGCGGACGGCAACGTACCTGCCCATGTATTCTTCGATGCGCGCCGCGGCGATGAGCACGTCCTTGTTGTCCTTCACGGCGGTTTCGATCATTTCCTCGAGTACCGGGTCTCCGAACTGCTTCCACCACCGGGTGTCGACGGACGCCCTCGCTTCCTTTCCCTCTTCGCCGAACCGCCAGGATCCGGGCATGTCGACATCCGGTTTTCTGTAGTCGGGACCGAGTGTACAGGCGGAAAGAACGAGGGCGACCATCGCGGCGATCAACCATGCTTTCATGTCAGACCCCCTTTCTCACCGCCGGCTGTCCGGCATCGCCCTCGGGAACATCCGGCGCCGGGGAGGCTTGCCGTCCCGTCGATTCCGGTTTCCGGCGCCTCATGCTTTCCAGGAGATAGAAAAAGAAGGGGATGAAGAATATGGCGATCAGGGTCGCGCCGAGCATGCCCCCGATGACTCCCGTGCCTATGGAATGGCGGCTGTTCGCCGAGGCCCCCGTCGCGATGGCGAGAGGGACACAGCCGAGGATGAAGGCAAGCGACGTCATCACGATCGGACGCAGCCTCATGCGTGCGGCTGTCACAGCGGCGTCGAATACGGACGCCCCCTCCTTAAGCTTGAGGACGGCAAACTCGAAGATGAGGATGGCGTTTTTCGCCGCCAGGGCGATGAGCGTGATCAGCCCGATCTGGAAATAGACGTCGTTTTCGATTCCCCGAAGCTGGATGGACAGGAGGGCGCCGAAAAGGGCGAACGGAACGGCCAGGATGACGCCGAAGGGCAGCGACCATTTTTCGTACTGGGCAGCCAGAATCAGGAAGACCATGACCAGTCCGAAGATGAAAACGGCCACGGAGGTGCCGCCCGCCTTCTTCTCCTCATAGGACTGGCCGCTCCACGCATAGGAGAAATCCGGGGGCAGCACCTTGCCGGCCACCCGTTCCATGACGTCGATGGCCTGGCCGGTGCTGTATCCGGAAGCTGCGCTTCCAATGATTTTGGCCGCCGGAAAGTTATTGAACCGCGTGATCAGGTCCGGTCCCGCGTCGTACCGCCTTGTGACCACCGCTTTCAGGGGGACCATCTTGTTGTTTTTTGAACGCACGTATGCCTGCTCGATGTCCTCGGGCCTTGACCGGTATTTCGGTTCCGCCTGCAGGATGACCTGCCACAGGCGGCTGTACTTGCTGAACTGGCTGACGTACATGGACCCGAAGAGGATCTGGAGGGTGTTGTAGACGTCATCCACCGGCACCCCCAGCATCTCCGACTTTTCCACGTCCACGTCGACCCGCAGCTGTTGCGAGTGGGCGTTCATGAGCGTGTTCACCCCCTGCAGTTCGGGCTGCCGTTTCGCCTCGGCGATAAACGCCCGGGTCACCTCTTCGAGCTTGGCCGTCCCCCCGGTGCCCATGTTCTGAATCCAGAACTCGAAACCCGCCGTCGTGCCAAGCCCCGGGATCGAGGGTGGATTGACCGGAATGACGACACCTTCGCGGTTCTTCATGAGCTGCATGGCCGTCGCCCGTATGACCGCCGGCGCCTGCAGTGCCTTCTCCTTGCGATCCTCATAGTCTTTCAGGGATATGAACAGGGTGCCCGCGTTGGTCTTCAGCTGCCCGTCCATCAGGCTGTACCCGTCCACTTCGACGACGTCCCGAACGGCGGGATTTTTGCCGAATATGCGGCCCGCCGCCCTGTCCAGCCTCTCCGTCCGGTCCAGGCTGGCCGCATCGGGGAGAAAGCTCACGCCGAGAAGGTATCCCTGATCCTCCGAGGGGACGAAACTCGTCGGTGTTCTGTAGAAGAGGGCGATCGTCGCCGCGATCATGACGGCGATGAAAAGGATCGATACGAAAGCCCGCCTGATGACGATCCGGGTCGCCCGGCCGTACCCCTCGACAAGACGGTCGAATCCCTGTTCGAACCGGACAAAGAATCTGTTCTTCCCGCCGTGCCTGTGCCTGAGAAGAACGGCGGCCATGGCCGGGGAAAGGGTCAGGGCGACGATTCCGGAAATGACGACGGATATGGCGATGGTTATGGCGAACTGCTTGTACAGCTGCCCCGTCATCCCCCCCAGGAAAGCGACGGGGACAAAGACGGCGCACAGGACGAGGACGATGGCGATGACGGGGCCGGTCACCTCCGACATGGCTTTCTTTGCCGCGTCTTTCGGCGGGAGATTGAACTCGGTCATGTTCCGCTCGACGTTCTCGATGACGACGATGGCGTCGTCGACGACGATGCCTATGGCGAGCACCATTCCGAAGAGGGTCAGCATGTTGATGGAAAAGCCGAAGAGCGTCATGCCGACGAAAGTCCCGATGATGGAAACCGGGATCGCCATGATGGGGATGATGGTCGCACGCACATTCTGGAGAAACAGAAAGACCACGAGGACCACCAGGAGACATGCCTCGAAAAAGGTGATCAGGACCTCCTTGATCGACGCCCGGACGAATTCGGTCGTGTCCATGGCGATTTTATAGTCGATGCCGTCGGGAAATCCTTTCTTCAATTCCTCCAGGGTTTTCGTCACCTGCCTGGACACGTCAAGGGCGTTGGCACCCGGCTGCTGGTAGACTGCGATCGGTGTTGCCGTCTTTCCGTTGAGGCGTGTCCGGATCGAGTAATCCCTGGAGGCCAGTTCGGCCCTGCCGATGTCCCTCAGGCGAACGATCGCGGTGCCTTCCGCATTGGTTCGCAAAATGATGTTTTCGAATTCGGCCGGCTCCAGGAAACGGCCTCTCGTCGTGACGGAAAACGTCTGTTCCACCGGGCCTTCGGTGGGGGCCTGCCCGATTTTCCCGACGGCGAACTGCTGGTTCTGTCTCCTGATGGCATTGGCTATGTCGGTGGCGTTGATCCCGAGCTGGGCCATCCGGTCCGGTTTCACCCAGATGCGCATGGCGTAATCCGGCAGTCCCAGGATGGCCGTCTGGCTGGCGCCCGGAATGCGCTTGAGGGCGTCCAGGACATGGAGATTCGCATAATTGGCCACGTAAGTTTCATCATAACGATCGTTGGGGGAATAGATGCCGATGACCATGAGGAAGGTGCTCGATTTCTTGCTCACCGAAACCCCCAGGTCCGTGACCGACGACGGCAGCATGGGCAGGGCCTGGTTCACCCTGTTCTGCACGTCCACCTGGGCCAGGTCGGGGTTGGTTCCGATGTTGAAAAACACGCTCAGCGTCATGTTGCCGGTGCCGGCGCTTGTGGAGGACATGTAGATCATGTTGTCCGCGCCGTTGACCTGCAGTTCGATGGGGGCGGCGACGTTGTCGGAGATGACATCGGCGCTCGCGCCCGGGTACGTTGCAGAAACGGTGACCTGGGGGGGCGTGATGTCCGGGTACTGGGCAATGGGGAGGTTGTACATGGCCACGAGGCCGGCGATGACGATGACTATGGAAATGACGGACGCGAAAATGGGACGGTCGATGAAGAAGTGGGAGATCATGAGGTTCCTCCGTTCATCGCCCCGCCGGCGGCGCCGCGCTTTTTTTCATTTCCGGTTCCGCTGCGGTTGGCGCCGCCTCCGCCGGAACTTGGCGCACGCCCCCTTCAACTGCCGCCCCGGCTTTCGCAGCCTGTTCGACGATCCTTACGGGGACACCCGGTGAGAGCTTGATCAGATTGTCGACGATGAGCCGCTCGCCCGCCATGAGGCCGCCGTGAACGAATACCTCGTCGCCGTACCAGTCCCCGATGACGACGCCGCGCAGCTCCGCCTTGCCGCCCTCGCCGGCGACCCAGGCGAAATGCCCCTTGGCCCCCTGCATGACCGCGCGACGCGGCACCAGGATGGCGTCGGGACGAATCGCCCCCTTCAGGGACACCCGGACGAACTCTCCCGGGCGAAGAACGTTCCGGCGGTTCATGGGATTGTCGATGACTGCCCTGACTTCAAAGGTTCCCGTCTGATGGCTGTAGGACGGGTCGGCGAAGTTCAGGCGTCCGCGGTTCGGAAAGACCGATCCGTCGGCCAGGAGAACCTCGACTTCGTAATTCTGTCCCGTCGGCTCCCTCAGGATCCCTTTCTCGACGGCGTCCCGGAGCCTGAGGTTTTCATTTTCGGAAACGCTGAACACGATCCAGATGGGATCGAGTTTCGCCACATAGGTCAGAAGGCTGTCGCTTCCCATGGAAATGTAGCTGCCTTCCTGCTTCTCCGCCTTGCCCGCATACCCGTCTATCGGAGATTGGATGGTGGTGTAGCTGAGCTTCAGCTCGGCGTCGCGGACCTTTCCCTCGGCGGACAGCACGGCGGCGCGGCTCGTCCGCTCCTGTCCCACGGCATCGTCGAGGTCCTTCTTGCTTACCGCGTTTTTCTCCGCCAGCGGACGGATCCTGTTCAGATTGGCCACGGCCGTCGCCAGTTTCGCTTCCTGCTGCGCCAGCTCGCCCCGCGCCTGCTGCAGGGTCGCTTCGAACGGGCGGCGGTCGATCTGGAACATGACCTGGCCGGCCTTCACCTTTCCCCCTTCCTCGTAGGTGCGCTTTTCCAGGAACCCTTCCACCCGCGACCGGATTTCGACCTGGTGGGAGCTTTCCGTCGTGCCCACGAATTGCATGGACTGGGGGACGTCTCCGGGTGTGATCTCGAGAACGGTCACTTCGACCGGTCCCATGGAGGGCGCCGCCTTTTTTTCCCCGCCGCACGCGACGAGAAGGGAAAACAAGGAGACGGTCAGGACAACGGTAAGAAAGGATCCGGCCGAAACCCCGGGGAAGACCGGTTCAGACGTTTTCATCGCATCAACCTCCGAACGAACCATGATCGGGCAGCTTATGCCCGCAACCATTCCGGGCCGCGTGAACGGTCCAGGACATCTTATGATGAAACCGGGAACATGAGGAAGACCCCGAAAAGAAAATAGCAGCATTTTTGACCATATTCTACAGTTTTTTGCGGGAACGATTCATTTTCTTCGCCCTTACGCCCCAGGAGGTCTCCCTGGAAGGTCGCAGCGGCGGGGAATGCGGTATCGAATCCGGCCCTGAGAACACAGATTCTGAAGGGAACCCTCGAGAGAAACCGTTATGTCCCGACAGACGCAGGAGTTGCGTGAAACATGTCAGAGGAAAGCTTGACGTTTCCGAGTGTCGTCCCTGTCGGGTGATTGGTCGGCCCTGATCAACCCGGAGACTCCATCGAGTTTACCGGGGGGATGAGGTTTAAGTGCAGATGTCAAGTCCATTAGTTCTCAAACTACCTTAATCATAGATGAACTTTAATCCGTTGATCACTGGTATATTTCCGGCTTTATGGACGTTTCATTATCCGGTGGGTTCGATTCCCGTGCACTTCCGATAACTTTTTCGAATATTTGAACATTTATATTATATAAATAAAGGAAATTCTTGACATGCTGAATAAGTATCAGTATTTATGATTACACGTCCAGGCGAATTTTTTTTCAGCAAGCAGGTTCCGTTTCATACTTCGTTTTTTTGAAAGGGTTCGGTAATCAATCAAGGGGGGGATGAATGAAAAAGTCGGCATTGTTTACGTTTACGCTATTTTTAACGGGAGTGTTCATGTCAGCCGGATCCGTCTCTTATGCGGCTCTTAATTCAAACCCGCTTATAGGACCGGCCCCAGCGATTGACGGGGCAGTTGGATGGAACGAATGGCAGGGGGCGCATCAACTTTACCTGGACGGCACCACATACCAAATTGAAACATATGTTCATTTTCTCAACGATGCCCAAAATCTGTATGTTCTCGTCGATGCGATTGACGATCAAACGCAAAATGACTCTGACGAGTGCCTTCTCGTCTTCGGAATACCGCCCGACTATCATGCCATTGAGATCTGGGGAGGAGATACGACCCCGCTGGAACGAAAATTTTCAAACGGGGCTGCGGGTTCTTCAGCAAAAGGTTTTGGGACGAGTCCCAGCGGTCCAGTGACAACTCACAGGATCTACGAATTTCAGATTAACCTTGCCTCCATTGGATTACAGCCTGGCGGCTCCACAGAATTTTATTCGCCCCAATCTCTCAAATCCGGCAGCATCCATTACGCCAGTATGCCCTATGATGCCGAAACAGGCAGAGATAATGTATATCCCGAGGGATTGACAACAACAACTGAAGGCTCGAGTCCGGTCGTTCTCTTGACCGTGAACGGATACGATACACTTGCCACCTCTTCCTATGTTCCAATCCCCACGCTCTCCCAATGGGGAATGATCACCTTCTTCGTCCTCCTGGTACTCTCGGGACTCATACATGGAAGACGGAGACAGAGAACCATGAAGTAAATCCATTATTGCACCATCGAATGATACGAAAGAGGTTGTGACGGAAATTCACAACCTCTTTCGTGTTTCATGATGTCCCCTGATATCGAATCATTAGAAATGATGAAGTCGTAAAAAGGCCAATTCAACACTTTTTCGAACGGCAAAGTAAAAAG
>ENA-UPTA01006799-UPTA01006799.1-activated-sludge-metagenome-genome-assembly--contig:-NODE-6799-length-10019-cov-6.418406_pt1 | contig 10019 bp, 9 predicted proteins | sample MGYA00238184_ERZ773361 | MGnify/ENA primary metagenome ERZ773361 (study PRJEB29100, sample SAMN05720205) | activated sludge metagenome | isolation source: anaerobic digester from wastewater...
CCCGCGACCCCGTGCGTGACAGGCACGTATTCTAACCAACTGAACTACCGAACCTTTTATTTTAACGTCACTTATTATGTCGTAAATGTAATTAATTATTGATTTAGTTGATTCACCGGTTGACTGATTAACCAAACCAAATATTGCTTATTACATTTTTTTAGTTTTTTCTCTTGTATTAATGCCTCTTTCTTCGTTTCAAATGCTTGCAGGAAAACGAGTCGCCAGGGCATTTTCGTTTTGGTAAAATCTGATTCACCGTTATTATGTTGTTCCAGTCTTTTTATATAATCACTTGTGTAACCTTTATAAAAATCACCATCTAACAAACTTTCCAGAATATAGACATAATACATTCAAATTAATTTTTAAAAGAACTTTGTTGTCCGGAGCCTGAACCCGTCTCGCCTCAGGCGAGATGACAGGCACGTATTCTAACCAACTGAACTACCGAACCTTGCTTTAAAAGCGAGTGCAAATATACTACTTAATTTTGTATTCGCAATAGGATATTGTATTTTTTCCAAACATTTTTCAAATCCAGCAGCGTCAGAGCCGGATATCCTGGATAAGTCGCTGAAAATCATCCTTGCGCTCGCGCGCCAGCGGAACGGACACCTGATTGGACATCAGAATACTGCCGCCGTCAGACTTTATATACTCCGTGATGGCATCGGTATTAATGATATAAGAACGGTGTGTACGGAAGAAATTATCTACACCGGACAGCATCGTCTCAAACTCTTTCAGTTTCTTGCTGATGAGCAGTCTGGCATTATCTGCCAGCACAACATGCGTGTACGCTCCATCCGCTTCCAGATATAATATATCCGAAAGTGCCACAAACTTCAGTCCGTCAGCAACCGGCAGTGCAATTTTCTTCAGTACTTTGTCTTTCAGATTTTCTTTCAGCACATCCAGCCTTTCCACCACCGTGGGCGCGGCATTCCGCAGACGAATCGCTTTTTCCACGGCTTTCACGAGCAGCGAGATCTGAATGGGCTTTACCAGATAGTCGACGGCAGACACTTCAAAAGCCCTGAGTGCATAATCATTGTGGGCCGTGCAATAGATGAGCTCAAAATCGGTTTTATCTACAAAATCCAACAACTGAAATCCGTCGTACTGCGGCATATCGATATCTGAAAAAACAATATCAGGTTTATGCTGATGTATCAGCTTGACGGCGGACGGCACATCTTCGGCCATGGCGACAATCTCCAGTTCAGGACAATTTTCTTCTATCAATACCTGTAACAGGCGGCGTGCTTTTGCTTCGTCATCAATAATTATTGCCTTATACATGGTTGCTGTTTTCCAGCGCTAAAGTATTAAAAAATAGGGATTTTTTACCGTTCGTGTAATGCGGTTTGCAATTAATATACTCAACAAATAAAATTCCGAAAAAAAAACAGTGCTACATGGGTATCTGAATGACCACTTTGGTACCGGCCATCTGTTGGTCCTTATCAAGCACATCGGCATACTGTACCATGATGCGTTGCGCTCTGCCATGATTCAGCAGTTGCAGCCGTTTTTCAGTCGCAGATGTAGAAAACGACACATGTGATGTCGCTCTGTTTTTATTAATCTCTGCAGCGGCTTCCCGCCCGATACCGTTGTCTGTGATGGTGCATTGCAGCAGATTTTCCGGCTCATTGATTTCAAAAAACACTGCTACTTTTTTAGGTCCTTTTTTGTGCAGCAATCCGTGCTTGATGCTGTTTTCCACGTAAGGCTGGATCAGCATCGGCGGCAGCTGTACATAATCTTCCTCTATATCATCCGAAAAGCCAATCTCAAAAGTAAAATCTTCTTCAAAACGCATGCTTTCCAACGCGAGATAATTGCTGAGTATCTCAATTTCTTCTGACAGTGTGATGGTTCGTTTGCCCGATACATCCAGGATTTTACGGGTGAGTCGGGCGAAATTCCCCATCTGCTCGTTGGCCATGCGTTTGTCACCAAGCGTGTAGAGCTCCTGAATAGAATTCAGTGCGTTAAAAATAAAATGCGGATTCATCTGCGACTTCAGCGCCGTCAGATCCGATTCATTTTTCTGCTGTTCTATCACGGCTCTGCGCTCCGTTTCTTCGAGTTCCATTTTCAGCAATTCATTTTCCTTGCGGGTCTTGTACCTCGTAAACATGAAATAAGCCAGCAACAACAAGATAATCACCACCGCGATAACGCCATAAATCACGGTAGTCTTCTGGCGCGATTTCAGTTCACTGATTTTTTTCTGCTGTGCCAATTGCTTAATCCGGGATTCCGCTTTCTCCGACTGGAATTTAAAATCCGCTTTCAGCGCCAGACTTCGATTATTGTCAAAATAAATGCTGTCTGCTATATTGGCTGCTATCACCTTATATTCATAGGCTTTTGCAAAATCCTTGCGGTGCGCATACACCTTGCTCAGAATCTCCGCGGCATTTTTATGCAGCGCTGGATAAGAGGAAGCCATCGCAATCTGATAACCTTCTTTTGCATATTGCTCGGACAAGCTCCACTGATTCTCACGGAGCGTAATATCTGCAAGCTTTATAACCACTCTGGCATAGGCAAACATCGCATCCACTTCTTTGAACATTGCCGCCGATTCTTTCAGGTAGTAGTGTGCGGTATCATATCGTTGGGCGGACATATAAATATCTCCGTAGATTTCATAGCTGGTAGCAAGCCCGGAGATATTGTTGATTTTTTTGGCAATAGGAATGGCCTGTCTGACACAAGCAGCGGCATCTCTGTATTTCTGCATGTTATTGTATGCATTGGCCATGCTGTTGAGCACCAGTGTCTGCCGGATTTCGTCACCGATGAGCTTGTTTAACTCGAGACATTTCCTGTAATAATGCAGACTGGATTGGTAATCTTTCTGATTATCAAAGATACGTCCGATAGCGAAACTCGTTCGCTCCATACCCGCATCATCTTTCAGTTTTTCAAAAACAGATAAAGCCTGGAAATTATACTTGATGGCTAGTTCATTATTACCCAGATTATTATAAGCATAGCCGAGGTCGGTCAGCACATACGCGATGGCCGATGAATCGCCGGACAACTTAGCTTCCTGATAGGCTTGTTCGAAATAATGGAGAACACTATCCAGTTTGCCAATAAAATCAAAGGCGGTGGCAATATTCTGCAAGGCGATGGAACGGTCTGTATGCGATTGTATACTCGCGGCAATCTGATCCGCTTTGCGATACAGGATAATAGCGGAATCATATTTATCCGTATACACAAAATTCGCGCCGGCATTGCAATAGGCCACACTCAGGTATTTGGTGTAGGCGCGTTTGAGTTTCGGAGTATGGCTGTATTTTCGGATACCCTGTTCCGCAATCCGCTGAAGTTCCTGATTGTACTTCATCCATATCGTATTATCCTGCTCCGCCTCTATCAATGCATACAGGCGTTCGCACCTGATGGTGTCGGGAGCGGGATATTTTTGCAGCAATTGCAGCAGACTATCCTTGGTGCCCGCCATACAAACAAGCGGCGAAAGAAAAACAAGCACTGAAAAAAGTAGCTGACGAAGAAGCATGCAATAATTTCGGCTAAGATATTGAATTAAAATGTAATCTTCACAGCTACCGCAGGCTTGCTATTCAGAAGAATAATTGTACTTTTAGTCGTGCAAATTTTACAATTTATACGACGGCTTATCTTCCGTTTTCTGGTCAGAAGAAAGCAGACTCACCTCATCAGCAGAAGGCCTGTAACACTGGCTGCTGCCCGACAAATCGGTATTTTATTCAACGCAGAAAACGTAGCCGAAAACGACCGGATTACAGCCTTTGCCGCCGACCTGAAAGCGATGCACAAGGAAGTGCAGTTGCTGGGTTATATGCCTAAGCGGGAATTCGGCTTCCACTATCCTTTCCCGTTTATCTGCGATAAGGATACGACCTGGTACGGCAAGCCGGGTGGTGGAACGGCGGGCTTTTTCATGCGTTCTCCGTTTGACCTGCTCATAAATTTCAGCACCGGCGAATGCCTGCCACTCGAGTATATTGCAGCCACTTCACCCGCGGCGTTTCGTGTGGGCTTCAACAAGGAAGTGGAAAATGCTAACTATGATTTAATATTGATTTCAGCGGAAAACAAGGATATTTCTAACTTAATTCGGAACTTAGAAAATTATTTACAGTAGACTTTTAATGCAAGTATGAGCACATTGAATCTGAAAGGCGTTGGTGTAGCATTGGTAACGCCATTTAATGAACAAAAAGAAATCAACTTTTCCGAATTTGAGAAAGTAGTAAACTACGTGATAGATGGTGGCGTGGACTATGTGGTGGTACTGGGTACTACCGGCGAGTCTGTGACACTGAACAAGCAGGAAAAGCAGGATTTAATCAAAGCTTGCGTGGAGACTACCAACAAGAGAGTGCCTGTCATCGCGGGCTTTGGCGGCAATGATACCCGCAGTATTATTGAGGATATCAATCATGCTGACCTGACCGGCGTGGATGGCATCCTTTCCGTGAGTCCGTATTACAACAAACCTACTCAGGAAGGCATATACGAACATTACAAAGCGATTGCCAACAACACCGAGCTTCCAATTATCCTTTACAATGTGCCGGGCAGAACGGCTTCTAATATCAGGGCGAGCACAACTTTGCAACTGGCAAATAACTTCAAAAATATCATCGGCATCAAGGAAGCCAGCAATGACTGGATGCAGATTTTCTGGCTGGCCAGAGAAAAGCCACAGGATTTCCTGTTAATCAGTGGCAATGACGACCTGATTGTACCGCAGATTTCCATCGGCTACGACGGGGTTATTTCCGTGATTGCGAATGCCACACCAAAATTATTTTCCGACATGGTGCACCAGGCGCTGGAGGGTGATTTTGCTTCCGCAAGACAAACCGTGTACAAAATAGATGAACTCATTACCTATTTATTCGAACAGGGAAATCCGGCCGGTGTGAAAGCGGCGATGAAGCATCTGGGTGTGTGCGACGACCATGTACGACTGCCATTGATGCCAATCAATGCCGACTTGCGCAATAAAATTGGGGCTAAATTAGCCGCTATCGGTTTGCGCTAATCGTTCCATACGGAAACCACTTCAGGTGATATGCTAGCTATAGCGTCCACAATCTGCGGCGCTTCACTTCTTCTTTCAGCAGTTTCAATTCGCGGCCCATTTGTCCGGATACACTGGTATTTTCCTGTGCTCTGCGAATGAGATAAGGAATCACTTCTTTCACCGGTCCGTAGGGCATGTATTTGTGCACATGAAAACCTGCGTCAGCCATATTAAAGGAAACATGATCGCTCATTCCCAACAACTGAGAAAAATGAATATGCGGATGCGCATTCGGCAGGTTCATTTCTTCCATGATACGCACTGCCAGCTGCGTGCTGTCTTCGTTGTGTGTAGCAATACATACCGCGACACGGTCGATATGCTGAAGGGCAAAGCGCACCGCCTCATCGTAATCTCTGTCCGTATCGGATTTTGTACGCTGAATCGGATTTTCATAGCCCATTTTGGTGGCTCTTGCTGCCTCCTTTTCCATATAGGCACCGCGCACCAGCTTGGCTGCATAAATGACCCCCTGTTCCTGCGCGCGGGCGACCTCCGACCGGAAGAAATCCAGTCTGTCTTTGCGATACAACTGTACGGTATTGTAAATAATCGGTTTCTTCTTATTGAACTGCTGCATCAGCTCGAAGGTCAAATCATCGAGTGGTTTTTGTATCCAGCTTTCTTCCGCGTCCACAAACAGACTCACGTCGTTATCATAGGCGAGCTGTGCCAAATCGTAAATGCGGGTGCGCGCATTCGTGTAGGCTACTTTCTCCCCGATGGACAGCGGCTGACCGCTATGCAGTTTTTCCAGCAACGCGAATGGCAATAAGCCTGTAAACTTGGAACAGACTATATCCACCGCCTTTTCCTTCCTGGCAAACAGAATGGCTTCCTTGATGGCATTGGCAGTTCTGTCGAAATCCGCTTCACTCTCCTTGCCTTCCACGCCGTAATCGAGTATGCTCTTCACATTGTAACTATGCAAACGATGAATCTTTTGCTCCGCTTTCAGCAAAGAATCTCCACCACAAAAAACGGCATACACTGTCGGCCGCAACCCCAGTGCTACCGGCTCTTTCCAGCCTGCATCCATCATACCTGCTGCCAGTCTGGTGCCCCAGCTGACCAGCCATCCCTGATTAATCAGACGAAAAATCTGATAATCGCGCAACAGCTCTGCATTCGACTTGTAGGCAAATGCTTTTTCCGTATTATTGAAGTTTACATTACTCATGAAAAGCGTATTATTGGAAAACTTGTAAATTTCTGATTTTCTGAAACGACTATCGTGCATTCCAGATTTGCCAGCTTCTTTCCGCCTGGAGATATAACATATCCAGTCCGTTTTTTGTTTGTGCACCTCTGCTGCTGCCTTCCCGCAAAAACCGGGTTTCCTCCGGATTGTAAATCAAATCATACAGTAAATATTCGCCGTTGATATCATCATAAGGCAACGGCGGACATTCCTCCACATTAGGATACATTCCCAGCGGCGTGGTGTTAACAATCAGCCGGGCATTTGTCCAGGCATCTGTAGTTGGCAATTCTTCATAGCTGACGGATTTCTCAGAACGGGTTCGGGAGACATACTGATAAGCAATTCCCAGTTTTTTCAAAACATATTCCACCGCCTTGGAAGCGCCGCCGGTACCGAGAATAAGGGCAAATGTATGCTGAGGGCCTAAGAGCGGTCGCAGACTCTGTTCAAATCCATAGATATCGGAATTATAGCCTGTTTTTTTGCCATCGCGAAACAAAATAGTATTCACGGCACCCACCTGACGGGCTTCTTCATCCAGTTCATCCAGCATCGGAATCACCTGTTCTTTGTAAGGAATAGTAACGTTGAGCCCCACGAAATCAGGATGCTGCTGACACAATGCGTCGAACATAGCTATCTGTTCGATTGGATACACATCGTAGACACAGTCTGCAATCTGTTCCGTTTCAAACTTTCGGGTAAAATATCCCTTGGAGAAAGAATGCGATAAAGGATAACCGATTAAACCAAATTGTTTCATGTTGTAATTTGGAACAAAGTTCGCAAAGAAAACAGGATAGGCAAAATATTCCGGGATTAATTCTGCTCTGCCAGAATATTCATCACTACCGGATGCGTATGCAGGCTTTCGTCAAAATCAAACAAGGCGACATGCGCATCGAAATCAGTCAGCACCAGCTGACGCAGCTGCTGCTCTCCTTCCTTCCAGTGATTTTCCATGAAATCAAGGGCACACATAGCGTACTCGAGTTCTATCGTTGATTTGGCAATCTCCAGGCCTTTCTCTATAATCTGGCGGGCAGTCGCTGTTTCGCCGCTGGCAGCCAAGAGTTTTGCCAGTATGAAATAGGCTTCATGGCGATTGACAAAAATATCTATCGCTGTTTCGCAGGCATCTATCGCCACATCGGTTTCTCCGATTTCGAGGGCGGCTTCCGCCATTGCAAGGCAGAAATCGTAATGTTGTTTTTCGAGATCGCTGGCTTTCTGAAATGCTTTATAAGCCTGCTCCCACATCCCTTCCTGCTTGTAGGTTTCGCCGATTCTGAAATAGGCCTCGGACAAACCCGGATTATCGTGAGCCGCCTTTCTGTAGCAGTAACGCGCCATCTTCAGGTCGCCTTTGCCTTCATGACATTTCCCCTGCAGCAGATAAATCTCATCATCCGCCTCAAAAATATCGCACAAGTCTTTGATAACAGACAATGCCTTGTCGTATTCTTCCAGTTTATAGTACAGTTCCGCAATATCCTGGAATACATAATCTATCTCTTCCTGAATGGCCTGCACATATTCGAAGGCATCGATAGCATCCATATATCTGCCAAGACCACGGTAAGCACAGCCCAGGTTATACCACGCGAGATAATTATACGGATCGGTGTCAATCAGTTGTTTGTGTACCGGAATACTATCTTCAAAACGCTCGGTAATTTCCACACAATAATTGAAACGGTTCAGTGCTTCTTCGTTGGATGGATCGAGGCGCAGACATGCCACCAGGCAATCGTAGACTTCGTAGTATTTTTCCCAGTCTTCGTACACATCGCACAATTGCAGGTAAACATCCGGCAAATCATCCGCTTCGGCTGTTTCCAACAGGGATTCCAGCAAATCAATCGCTTCTTTATATCTGGACTGGAAAGTGTAAATCTCCGCACGCAGCAGATAAATACCGACTTCCGAATTATCGAAGATAGCTGCTTTGTCCAACAGTTCGAGCGCGGTATCTATTTGTTTCATTTCAAACATCACCTGCGCTTTTTTGAGCAACAATATAGCGGAATACGGATATTGCGACAAAGCCTGTTCCGCTACTTCGAGCGCGTTTTCAAAACGCCCGGATTCTTCATAATATTCTATAATACGCTCGTAATCTTCCTGATCAAAAAAAGGCACACGCTTCGCTTTTACAGACTGCTCATATTGCTCGACCAGCTGCATCACCATTTCCATATCTTCCGGGTTGTAATCAAATTCACTCATACCGCTGCGTTTAGATGTTGTATTACCTTTAAAGCAAAAATCGAACCATTATCATCGCAATAACAGGACGGATACATTACTAATTCAAAGTTAATACTTAATATTGTGTTCTTTTCGTTTTCAAAATTTAACCGATAAATATGATATTCCGCTGTCTATTTATTAACATTCTGGTTTTACTGGGGCTAACTTGTGCATACAGTCAGGAAATATCCGGTACTGTTAATGAGAACGATAGTCTGGTGAAAAAAGTTCAATATCCCAGACTCACCAAGGCACAAACCAGGTATCTGCAGTGGATTGACAAGAAAAACCGTGAATTTCCCTTTGCCGTACCAGCCATTGCTTACAACCGCTACGATGGTGTTCAGATTGGGGCAGCGATGGTAAATCTGCGTCAGCCTGTCAAAAACATCGACTTTACCGGAGCCATGTTGTATGGTGTAAAATCAAAGAAGGTAAATGGAACGGCTAAAGTCGATTATTACCTCCGGCCACGAAAGGGCGTTTTAAGCGAGCTGAAGCCGGGTGTAAGGTTCCAGTCATTCAGCTACGATGATTTCGACAAGCCCCTGAAATACTATGCATTACAGCCTGAACTGAAGGCCACTTTCCGGCACAGAACCGAGAAACTGGAAAATCTGTCCCATGAAGTTGCATTCCGGCATTACAGCATTTTCAGACAGACGGCGCCGCTGGTCTCCACCATTTTTGACGAGTCAAAGCGGTATTATGCCAATTTATTAGAATATAAACTGGATTTCGAACACCGCAATTTCCCGGCATGGGCATTGTTTTCACTTGAACAAACGCGCTATTTTGTCAAATCATCCATAGAGCTCAATTCATTCATCCGCTATCAGCTTAAGGAGTACAACACGGGCGTACATTTCAGGTTCTTTGCCGGTGGATTTATGTGGCGCAACAACGACTATCGCATCGGACGACATCCGGAAGTGGGATTTCAACTGAACGGTCAGCGTGGCGAGGCCGATTATCTCTTCGATGATTATTACTTCGGCCGCGGGGAGCAAGAAGGTTTCAGTTCCAGGCAAATTACGCGTACAGATGGATTCTTTAAAACCGTAGCTCCATTCACACCGACTGAATACGCTGCGAGCTGGCTGATGGCCTTCAACCTGAAAATAGATTTCCCGATACGATATGTGCCTCTGAAATTATTCGTGGATATGGGCTATACCCATAACAATTTCTTCAGCAATGGCACGCCGTTGCCCGTCAAGAAATTCCAATACGATGCGGGCTTTATGTTCAGCTTTTTCGATGAAGGATTTGAAATCTATTTCCCGCTGCTTTACAGCAAGGATTATAAAACATATTACAAAGCGAATGCGCCTAAATTCGGACAGCGCGTTTCCTTCCTGCTGGACCTGAAAAAGCTGGAACTGCACAAGAAAATCCGGGATATGAAGTTCTGAAAAGACAAAAAAGAAATGGCTGAAAGAACTTTCAGCCATTAAG
>ENA-UPTA01006801-UPTA01006801.1-activated-sludge-metagenome-genome-assembly--contig:-NODE-6801-length-10019-cov-3.189683_pt1 | contig 10019 bp, 9 predicted proteins | sample MGYA00238184_ERZ773361 | MGnify/ENA primary metagenome ERZ773361 (study PRJEB29100, sample SAMN05720205) | activated sludge metagenome | isolation source: anaerobic digester from wastewater...
GATTATCCATACTACGGACACAAAACCCGGTATGGCCATCGAGGCAACAACAGCGGTGGCACAACGATTCCAGGCAGAGGACATCAGAATTCGAATAACGAATACCAAACCTCAAACTACAGCTCACCCCGTGGTGACCGCAGCAACGGATCAACAAACAGTTCCAGCTCGGTTAGTAGCGACAGAGCTTCAGTAAGTGGTTCAGCACGAGGCACAAACAGCCGTATAGAGCGTCCGGGTACACAAGAGAAAACCAGCCGTCCGGTTGTTCAGGATGGCAATAGCAGACCAACGGCAAGGGAACGCGTCGGACAGCAGCGCGACAGGTACCAACGACCCGGAAGTAATTCTACCAATTCAAACACCCAAAGGTACCAGCGCCCAAAGTCATATACCTCTCCTGCCACACGTCAGCCAAAGTCAAGCAGTGAATATGTGAGACCAGGCACAATTTCACGGCCTGCAGTTGAAAACAGCAACCGGTCAACCACCGTCACTCCAGGAACACAGGGAGCAAGACCATTGTCAAGTCCTCAAAGAATTAGTGGCGGACAAACAAGAAGCAGCAGCGAAGGCAGCAGCCGAACCGTTTCGAGTCCTTCGCGCAGCAGCAACGAAGGTAGCAGCCGGACAGTTTCGCAGCCAAGCCGCAGCAGGACGTCCGAAAGCCGATCATACACACCCTCATCCAGTGGATCAAGCTCATCGGGATCGAGCCGGGGCAGTTCTTCAGGTGGTTCTTCCGGTGGTTCTTCATCCGGCAGGTCATCAGGCGGCTCTTCTGGCGGACGCAGATAAAAATCAATCATAAGAAGTTTTTAAGAACGTTCAATTTGAGAGCGTCAGAGAGAATATTAAAATAAAAAATCATCAAAATGAAAAAGTCATTTATTCTATCCATCTGGTTATCAATAGCTATCAGCGCCATGGCGCAAAACGAAACCGATGCCTTACGGTTTTCACAGGTCTATTATCAAGGAACAGCAAGAAGCATGTCAATGGGTGGTGCTTTTGGCGCAATTGGTGCTGATTTTTCCTCGTTAAGCATGAATCCTGCCGGGATTGGATTGTACAGAACCAATGAGTTCACCCTGAGTCCGACCATTTACAACTCAAAAACCGAATCTACCTATAATGGGATGTATGGTGACGACCTCAGGTCAAATTTTAGTCTGGGTAACATGGGCGTTGTACTTACAAATAAGATTGATGATGGCTCATCAGCCAGTCCTTGGAAATATTACCAGTTTGGCTTTGGCATGAACCGCACCAACGCCTTTCACAACCGTCATTTCATTCAGGGCGACAATCCCGACCATTCAAAAGTGGATGTTTATCTTGATCGCGTTTGGAATACAGATCCATCGGATATTGAAGATCAGTTTCCTTATGACCTTTACCCAGCCTGGTATGTTTACCTGCTCGACACTGTCCGCGATGGAAATGGCAACCTCGTTTACACAAGTCCTGTACCTCAGGGTGGAATCCGGCAATTTGAAACGCAAAACACATGGGGTTCTACAAACGAGTGGCTTTTTAGTGCAGGTGCCAATCTGAGCGATAAAGTGTTTGTAGGAGCCACATTTGGCATTCCCTACACACGGTTCTTCAGAGAAACTATATATACCGAAAAAGACGTTAATGATGATTACGCAGGTTTTGATGAGTGGAGCTATACCGAGACTGTTGAAACAAGAGGTGCGGGCATCAACCTCAAAGTCGGCGTGATCGCCTGGCCGGTTGACTGGCTCAGAATTGGAGCTGCCGTGCACACACCCACCTATTATGCCGAAATGCAGGATATCTGGTACAGCTCTGTTGAAGCAAAGCTTGAACCGGATTATAACAAAAAAAGCTCCCCAACAGGCGAATACCTCTACGACATCAGCACCCCGATGCGTGCAATAGGCAGCGCTGCAGTTATTTTTGGCAAATATGGTTTGCTTAGCGCTGACTATGAATATGTCAATTACAGCAAAATGCGCCTGCGTGCTCCGGATTACAACTTCACCTCGGAAAATCAAAACATAAAAGACTATTATACATCAACTTACAACCTCCGTTTGGGTACAGAATGGCGTCTCGACCAATTCAGTTTGCGTGGTGGTTATGCCCTTTATGGAAGCCCTTATGCCGATGACTTGAACGACGGAAAGCGCAGTAATGTTACCTTTGGCATTGGTTACAACGAAAAGAATTTCAGCCTTGATCTTGCATATATCAACGGCTCAATGAATCAAAACTATTACTTATATACTTCGGAAAACTATTCGACCAACGCAACTGAACAAAAGCAGAAAATCAATCAGTTTGTTCTTACAACGCGTTTCAGGTTCTGAAATAATTGACTCAACACAAAAAAAACCTGAGGCAATGCTTCAGGTTTTTTTATTTTACATTACGTATTCTGGTCAAACCGGCACGAGCTTTTGCATGAATACCAGAACTATATTCCTCGGGCTTCAGGGTCAAACACAACTCAAACATTTTTTTTGCCTCGTTGCTATCCGATCGCAACAGATAGATTTCACCCGAAAAAAGCGCAGCATTTGCTGCATAATACTCCTGTCTGTCACGACCTTTTGCGATGCAAAGCTGATAATAACGCAATGCCTCTGAAAAATCACGAACAGCATGTTTTATGCGACCCGTCCGGTAATAGTATTCGAGTTTTTCAGGTTCTTTGAGCAGAATAAAGTGTTTTCCTGCCTGACTTAAAACGGCTTCAGCCCGGGCAAAGTAACCGCCATCGAACAAGAGCCGGGCTTTTAGCAAGGTGCTGTCCGGAGCACGCAACAAGGATGCTTCACGCAATGCCTGTTTGTCAGACTCAACCTGCCCCGACTGAAAAGTGTGCAGCTGTTTCATTTGCCTGAGGTAGGATAGCGAGTCACCTTTGAGTAAATCAATCCAGGCGAGTTTTCTGCGGGCATCCAATTTGTAGTTTGTCCCTTTGAAATGGATCAGGAAAAAATCATACTCCTTTTTTGCAGAAAAATCGAGTTTTCGCAACATCGCTTCTGCCCTGATGTAATGGAGGTAAAACAAAGGTTCGTCAGTTTGATGGTCAATGGCAAGGTGCAATGTTTTCAGTGCATCATCGTTTTTTCCGGTGCGCATTTCAAGGTTCGCCTTTGCGTACATCATCAGGGGACTCTGTTCGTCGTCCTTTGTGAAGTAGATTAAGAGTTTCTCGGCTATTGACTTATCCGGATTCAGATTTGCTTCGATGAAGGTCAGAAAAAACAGGGCCTCGGTCCGAAACAGCTTGTTGAAAACACTTTCATCCTGATCAAGAACAACAGAATACAATAAATTTGTGCCGGCAATAACATCACCATCCATCGAAGCCAATTTCAAAACCCACTGGTATTGAGGAGGAATGCCACCCAGAAGTGCAGTTAAGAAGCCAAGACTTACTTTGTTTGGAACAAATGATGGATATTTGATTTCATTTTCGTTGAGCAGGAAGTACGCTTTTCGAAGTTCTAAAGCAGCGCTGTAGGCATCACCAAATTTTGAGCGTGAAGCAGCGGAATGCAGATAAATAGTGGCTAAAGCCCACTTTTTCAGAGGATTGGAATCCGGAGTATCATTGATTTTTTGAATACGATGTGATTTATGTTGTTGAATCATACGCGCAGCCTCAGCATCTTCACCAGCGAAAGCTTTAAAAAAATCCAGGTAACTTTCTATAACAACATACATCTGGTTTGCAGGATTTGTGCGTTGATCTGCACCAATCCATTTCTTTGCTTCAGAAGTGTTGAGTTGTTGTGCAGATTTGAAAGCATTTTCGATGGCAGGCGTAAATTCAAGCGACTTAGCCAAAACTGTTGCTTGTATGCCAACAAAAAAGCATATTAGAATCAGACGATACATAGCCGTAAAAATACAAAAAGGGAGCTTAGCAGCTCCCTTTAGTTATCTTATATAAAGAACTTATCAATTGTATTTATCAGCAACATCCTGATCTACAAGGATTCGGCCGCAATACTCGCAAACAATAACTTTTTTATGCATACGAATATCAAGTTGATGTTGCGGAGGGATTTTGTTGAAGCAGCCGCCACAGGCATCGCGTTCGATCTGCACAACAGCAAGGCCGTTTCTGGCATTTTGTCTGATGCGTTTATAAGCAACGATCAGGCGGTCTTCGATTTGGCTTTCATGCTGTTTTGCTTTGTCAATCAAATCATCCTCTTCTTTTTCGGTTTCTTCGATGATTGACTGAAGTTCTGATCTTTTTATTTCAAGATCGTTCATTCTTTCAGCAAGTCGCTCTTTTGCTGAATTGATTTCACGTTGAAGGTCTTCAATTTTTGCTGTAAACTCCCTGATTCTTTTTTCGGAAAGCTGTATTTCGAGGTTCTGAAACTCAACTTCTTTAGAAAGTGAATCATATTCTCTGTTATTTCTAACGTTCATTTGCTGCTCTTCATACCGTTTTATGAGGGTGAAGCTGTCTTTAATAGCCAGTTTTTTATCAGCAATATTTTGACTTAAAATGATCGTGTCGTTTTCATAATTCTCAATTCTGGTTTCTAAACCAGCTATCTCATCTTCGAGATCCTGCACTTCCAGAGGCAGCTCACCTCTGATAATTCTAATTCTATCAATTTGAGAATGAATCTGTTGCAATGCGTACAATGAAACTAACTTGCGCTCAACACTGATTTCGATGGGTTCGTCGGTGGCTGCACCGCTCATTTTCAGCTTATCAGCCTGGGTATCTTTAGACATATGTAATTGGGTTTCTATTTGAAATAATATCCTACAGCGTTTGTGTTTACTTCCGAAAACAGGACTGCAAAATTAGGAATTTTTTTTGTTAAAATACCAGCCATCAATTCTTTCGTAAATTGTTCAGTTTCATAATGCCCTGCATCAACCATCAGGAGCTTACCATCGGCATCGTGAAAATCGTGGTATTTCAGGTCGGAAGTAACAAAAGCATCGGCACCTGCACGTTTTGCTGCCCCCAGCAAAAATGCTCCGGAGCCACCACAGACAGCAACTTTTTGAATTGAATTTCCTGTTAGCGGCGAATGCCTCAGTACCGGCGTAAAGCATGTTTTTGTGATCATTTGCATGAAATCAGCCTCGCTCATGGGCGCATCCAAATAACCCAACATTCCGGCTCCTGTCTGTGGCAAATTGTTCTTCAATGGAAAGATATCAAAGGCAACTTCCTCATACGGATGAGCCAGGATCATTGCTTCTTTCACTTTTTCTGTCAGCCAGGCCGGGACGATAACCTCAATCTTCATTTCTTTTTCGGTGTGCAACTCGCCATTTTTCCCTACGAAAGGCTGCGCGTTATCGTTAGCCCTGAATGTTCCCAGACCCTCTATGCTGAAACTGCAGGCATCATAATTACCAAGGTGTCCTGCACCGGCTTCAAACATCGCATCCCGAACAGCGAAAGCATGCTCAAGGGGAACGAAGGTTACAAGTTTATGTAATTGTTCCTCAATTGGTTGGAGTATCTTTAGTCTTGAGAGACCAAGCTTTTTCGCCAGGATATTATTTACACCTTCAAACACATTATCGAGGTTGGTGTGCATTGCCGCAATTGCAATGTTATTTCGCAAAGCCGCAATCACTGTTCGCTCCACAAAGGTAGCGGGCACAAGTTTTTTTAAACCTTTGAAAATCACCGGATGATGTGATACGATGAGTTCGCATTGTCTGGCACGTGCTTCTTCAACAACCTGTTCGTTTACATCAACACACAGCAAAACTTTGCTCACAGCTGCCTGAGGATCGCCAACAATTAAACCACTGTTATCGTATGATTCCTGCAACTGCAGCGGCGCGGCATCCTGAAGTATATCAACAATGTTTTTTACACGCATATTCAATAAGCTAAGAATTGGATCAGAAACAAAAACACGGAGTAACCTTATTGTAAAATTAACGTACAAAAATACGATAATTGGTGACATTTGGCTATTTTCGCAGGGATTGCACTTTTCGGTTCACACACACAAAAATAAGGGATGAAGATCTTGCTACTGCCATTTTCCTGGGTATATCATTTCGTAGTTTTTCTGCGTCACCTTTTTTTTGATATAGGCCTTTTGCGCATTCATTCATTCGATTTACCAATCATAGGAGTTGGCAACCTCAGTGTTGGTGGAACAGGTAAAACACCTCATATTGAATATCTTATACGATTACTAAAGCAAGATTTCCGGATTGCTACACTGAGTCGTGGCTATGGCCGAAGCACGAAAGGATTTATTTTAGCCGGTGCAGAAACCAAAGCAGGAATCATCGGTGATGAACCACGGCAGTTTTCATTGAAATTTCCCGAAGTTTCAGTAGCTGTGGATGAAGACAGGGTGCATGGTGTTTCAACGCTGCTTAAATCTGATCCGACACCTGAACTGATATTGCTCGACGATGCCTTTCAACACCGCTACATTAAAGCAGGTTTAAATCTTTTACTAACAGATTATCACCAGCTTTATACCGAAGACTATCTCCTTCCTGCAGGACGGCTCAGAGACTCGAAGGCTGCAGCCCGACGAGCCGACATCATCATCGTAACCAAAACGCCAAATGTTTTTTCGCCATTCATTGCCGAAGATCTGCGATCCAGGTTGAAGCCATTGCCGCACCAACGATTGTTTTTCTCATTTATCAAATATGGAAACTTTGAACCACTTCGTCAAAGCGAAAGTGTTTTTGTGCCGAAAAGTGTATCAAGCATCCTTTTAGTCACCGGCATTGCCAATCCATATCCTCTGAAAGAATTTCTGCTCTCAAAATGCACCGAATTGCTCGAGCTTGCCTACCCGGATCATCATATTTACAGCGAAAAAGATTTTCATCACATTGTAAATACGTTTGAAAGTATCATCGGAAAAAATAAACTCATTATCACTACCGAAAAAGATGCTGTCAGATTCAGGGATTCTGACTATTTTCGCATCATTGAAAAGCTTCCGGTTTTTTATGTTCCGATTGAGGTGGGATTTCATAAAAATCAGGGCTATACCATTGATGAAATGATAAATGATTATGTTAGAAAAAATTCTCGAAACCACTAATTTTATCCGGTCGCAATATGCTCAGCAGCCGGAAGTTGGAATCATTTTAGGCACAGGCCTCGGCGAGTTGGTAAACGAAATTGAAGTTGAGTTGGCGATACCTTATGAGTCAATTCCAAATTTCCCTGTTTCAACTGTTCACGGGCACAAAGGCCGGCTTATTTTTGGAAAGTTGAGTGGCAGAACCATCGTGGCCATGCAAGGTCGTTTTCACTATTATGAGGGTTATACAATGCAGGAAGTCACCTTCCCGGTACGCGTTATGCAGCAGTTAGGCATTGGATTGCTCGTTGTTTCGAATGCCAGCGGTGGCTTGAAGCAAGAATTTGAAGTAGGCGACCTGATGTTGATTTCTGATCACATCAACCTGATGCCCAATCCTTTAATTGGGAAAAATGATGACCGTATTGGAACACGATTCCCGGATATGAGCGATGCTTATGATCACAGGATACTTCAAATGGCACACAAAGTAGCCAGACGCTGCAACATTAAAGTACACGAAGGAATTTATGCCGCTGTAACAGGTCCAACGTTTGAAACGCCTGCTGAATATTACTATATTAACGCAATTGGCGGACATGCAGTGGGCATGTCAACTGTTCCGGAAGTGATCGTTGCACGACATATGAAACTTCCTGTTTTTGCAGTTTCAGTAATCTCGGATCTGGGTGTGAAAGGCAAAATCGTTCAAATTTCGCACGAAGAAGTAATTGATGCCGCGGCTGCCGCACAACCCAAGATGACGATGCTGATCAAGGAATTACTGAAAGAGCCTATTCTCTAAAGCCTTCTTTTTGAATCAGGAAAGACAAAATATTTACTTCGCCTCAGATTTCCACCTGGGTGTTCCGGACAAGGAAAAAAGCCTTGTCAGGGAAAAAATGCTCGTGGAGTGGCTGACAGAAATTGAGCCAAAAGCCAAAGAGATTTTCCTTATGGGAGATCTTTTTGACTTTTGGTTTGAATATAAAACAGTGATTCCCAAAGGATATGTACGGCTTTTAGGCAAAATTGCCGAGATTACCGACAAGGGAATTCCGGTGCATGTATTCAGAGGCAACCACGATGTGTGGGCTTTTGACTATCTTGAAAAAGAAGTTGGTGTTAAATTATACCGCGATGCTGTTCTAAGACGTTTTGGGGATAAATTGTTCTTTTTGGCGCATGGCGACGGACTTGGACCTGGAGATACAGGCTATAAGTTATTAAAGAAAGTGTTCGAAAACCGATTCAATCAGTTTCTTTTCAATTGGTTACACCCGGATTTGGGCACCCGCATGGGTCTGTATTTCTCAAGAAAAAGCCGGATTGCCAATATTGCGAAAGAACAAAAAAACGATTTCAAAATTGAATTGGAAAAGCAAATGTTGTTTCTTTACAGCAAAAGAAAAGCAGCACAAAATATTGATATTGACCACTTTATTTTTGGACACCGGCATATTCCACTTCAGGTGCCCGTGAGTGAAAAAGCAACAATGACGATTCTTGGCGATTGGGTGACCAATTTCACCTATGCCGAATTTGACGGACAAAAGCTTGATCTCAAAGTGTTTAAGTCAAAAAACGATTAAAGCGGGAAATATCTATTTCTGCGTCTATCTCATTTTCACCCAATATTCGTTTGATGACATAGTCTGCTAAAAAAGGAGCAATCATCACACCTTTTGATCCTAAGCCATTCATTACCAAAAGATTTTTAGTTACCGGATGAAAACCTGCAACGGGTTTACGATCCGCAATGGCTGGACGAATACCAGCCTGATGATCAACAACTTGCACCTCTGACTTTAAGATTTTGCGCAGTTTTTGAAGCAAAGACTCCCGCGCTGCTTCGGTGGGGAGTTCGGTTTCATCGTTCCAATCATAGGTTGACCCAATTTTAAATCTTCCATTTCCCAAGGGCAAAATAAAGACATCGCCATTGATAATCATCCTGAAATCAGGAAGATTTGCCTCGATCGTGAGAAGCTCGCCTTTCACAGGTTGAAGAGGCACATGACCGAACCATGGATTTGATTTCAGATGATGTCCTTCGCAAAAAACCACAAATTCAGCACTAATATTTTTATAGAAAACGCGGTTCGGTTCAATAATCAGTTGTTTATGGTCAAGTGATTCATTAATAACACAATCGTTCTTTTTCAGGTCATCGTTTGCGGCATCAAGAAAGGAGGCGGTATCGAGCCAGGCCGCCGCATCAACAGTACCAAAACCGAAAGGTGTCTCCACCGGCAGGTGTGTTAAAACAACTTGATCTTCAAGCTTCAAAAATTGATTAAACAAGGGTGATTTGATTTTTGCAGACCACTTTTGTTGCTCACTTTCATTGAAGACGCGAACGATTTTCGTATAATTAAAGGTATTTGTGTTCTTGCGCTTGTCGAAATTGCTATAAAAGGCACTGGAAGTCGTCCAAAGTTCTTTGGCACGCCAGCTCATTGTCAGGTGTCTGAAAATAATCGGATTTATAATACCACCGGCCACTTTTGACGAAGTTGTTCCCGACGGATCATTAATAAGTAAAAAGGGAATATTGTTCTGCAACAACTTCACAGCAAGCACACTACCTGCCAAACCTTGTCCAACAACAAGAACTTTTGTTTGCCGGATCAAGCAAAAAGGGCAATAAGTTCAACAAGACGGTGAGCGTATGCCGTTTCATTGTCATACCAGGCAACAACTTTGACCAGTTTGTTTTTATCGCCCAACACTGCTGTCAGTCCGGCATCAAACACAGCCGAGTGTGTGTTTCCAATGATGTCAACCGAAACGATAGGATCTTCTGTATATTGAAGAATTCCTTTTAAACATCCGGCAGCAGCTTCCCTGAAGGCTTCGTTGATTTGTTGTTCTGTGGCCGAGAGCCGCAGTGTGCAACTCAAATCGGTGAGCGAACCATCTGCAACAGGCACACGGATTCCGGCTCCGGCAAGATTTCCTTTCAGGTGAGGAAAAATG
>ENA-UPTA01006802-UPTA01006802.1-activated-sludge-metagenome-genome-assembly--contig:-NODE-6802-length-10017-cov-5.359968_pt1 | contig 10017 bp, 9 predicted proteins | sample MGYA00238184_ERZ773361 | MGnify/ENA primary metagenome ERZ773361 (study PRJEB29100, sample SAMN05720205) | activated sludge metagenome | isolation source: anaerobic digester from wastewater...
TGTGCAGGTCAGAGGTGAGGGGCGAACATCTGATGTCACGTGCAGTCTGTCGGGCATCCACAATCTCCATACCGGCTTTCGCACTGTCCTTGCCGTCGTCGGAACGGCTGCGGGCCGGGCGAACGCGGACCGATTATGGGGGGCGATGAAGGCGATGTCAAGGTCAGAACACGGTTCCCACAAACAGCAGGAGAATGCCGCAGGCCGCCCCAGCGATGGTGATTTGCAGCCATCTCGTGTATCGGGCGTACTCGGGATGCTGGTCCTCGAACTCATGGTAGTAGTCGTCGAGGTCGGAGTCCTCGCCCGGGCGGAGGCGAAGCCTCACGTACAGATGCGCGCCCACCGACACCAAGAACAGCAGGCCGCCGACAAGATAGAGCAGGGCAATCATGCGGGCCATGATACGCCAGGCAGGCTCGTGGGCCAACGAGAAAAGGGGTTCGTAGCGAAGCCGGCGAAGCGGATCGTTGACGGGCGCGGACGGCCGGACTATCCTTGCCGTATGATGGATTGAATCGATAGTCCGCGGAATTCAGTGTTCGAAGGTGTTCTATCATGCGGGTAGTGGATTTACGGAGCGACACGGTGACGTTGCCCTCCCATGAGATGCGGGAGGCGATGGCCCGGGCCCAGTTGGGGGACGACGTGTTCGGGGAAGACCCCACGGTGAACCGGCTGGAACGGATGGCTGCGGAGCGGGTGGGCAAGGAGGCGGGCCTGTTGGTCGTCAGCGGGACGATGGGCAACCTTGCGTCCATCCTGACCCATTGCCGGCGGGGCGAGGAGGTCATCCTGGGTGACCAGTCGCACACTTTCTTCTACGAGGCGGGTGGGATCTCGGCTCTCGGGGGCATCCACCCGCACACGGTGCCCAACCAGGCGGATGGCACGCTCCGCCTGGGGGATATCGAGGCCGCTATCCGTCCGGACAACGTCCATTTCCCGCGGACCCGGCTGATTTGCTTGGAGAACACGCACAATCGATGCTGCGGCGCGCCGCTACGGCCCGACTACATGTCCGCCGTGGGGGAACTGGCCGGACGGCACGGCTTGGCGATCCATCTCGACGGGGCAAGAGTCTTCAATGCGGCGATTGCATTGGGCGTGGACGTGAGGGAGTTGACTCGGCATGTGGACTCGCTGACCTTTTGCCTTTCGAAGGGGCTGGCGGCGCCGGTCGGCTCGGTGATCTGCGGCTCGAAGACCTTCATCGGCGAGGCCCGTCGCACGCGAAAAGTCCTGGGGGGCGGCATGCGGCAGGCGGGCGTCCTGGCGGCCGCCGGCATCGTGGCCCTGGACGAGATGATCGACCGAATCCGCGAGGACCACGACCATGCCGCCTGTTTGGCCCAGGGGATCGAGCAGATCGACGGGTTGTCCATCGACCCGGCGCGTGTGCATACCAACATCGTCTATTTTGACGTGCCCCGCGACAATCTGAGCGCCGGGGAACTGGTGAAGCGGTTGGATGATCGCGGCGTCAAAATGCTCAGCGTCGGTCCCAGGCGCATCCGGGCCGTCACGCACTACGGAATCGCCACTGAGGATATCGACCATGCCCTTGCAGTGATGGCAAAGGTTATGTCCAGCGGATGATGCGCGCCACATTACCATGACGCCATGGGGGGTAAGGAAGGAGTACGGATATGAAGACCATTTGTCCAACGCCTATTCTCGTGGTTGTGGGCGGGCTTATCGTGGTGGCCTGCAGCCTGGCTGTCCGGGGAACCGCCGGAGCCGATGGCGACCCGGTGCGCCTCCCGGGGGCAAAGGCCGTGATTGATGCAGCAGAGTATCCAAGTATCCAGGCGGCTATCGACGCCTTGCCTGGCACGGGAGGGGCGGTCCGCCTGCCGCCCGGCGTCTTCGAGGTGACTGAACCGCTCAGGATCGCAGTCTCGGACGTTCTGCTCGAGGGCGCGGGAACCGCCACGCACGTCATCAATCGCAATACTGAGGGCAAGAGTGCAATCCTTCTCCAGCACGCGGGCGCCGGCGACACCCGTGAGGCGGAGCTGTGGCGGATTCGCCTGGCCAATTTCCGGGTGACCGGGAATGAACGAAGCGGCCACGGGATCGAGGCCAGGCGGATCAACGAGATCTTCATCGAGGCAGTGACGGTCAGCAATCACGGCGGCGATGGGATCCACCTGCACGATTGCTACGAGGACCCCCGGATCTGCGATTCGCTCATCACGTACAACAAGGAAACCGGTCTGAATCTGGTTGGATGCCATGACATCATCGTGGCCTCGAATCAGTTCGAAGAGAATCGCGACGCGGTCCGCTGTGTGGACGGATTCAACCTCTGTATGACCGGCAACAACCTCGATGACCACCTCCGGAATGGTGTGGTCATCGAGAATACGTATGGCTCGGTGGTCTCCGGCAACATGATCGAAGAATGCAGCGGCACGGCGATCGTTCTGGATCGCGACTGCTATGGCATCACGCTCAGCGCCAACGTCATCGCGCACAACAGCACGGGGGGAGTGGATCTGCGTGACGCTCACGGTTGTACGGTCAGCGCCAATACATTCACGATCGTGAAGAAAGACGCCGTGTGAATCGGTCCCGGCAGTGGGCGAATCACCGTTTGCGGAAACAACTTCTCCGACAGCTTTGTGGGTGAGGCGACGATCATACGGGCGACAGACGACAGAGCGGCCGCCGGACTGACGCTCGACGGTGCGACAAATGTTGCCGTAGTGGGCAACCTCTTCTCATCTGTCGTACCCAAAGCGGTCATTGTGGAAGGAGCCCCCGTCTCTCGCGTCTTGTTCACGGACAATGTCCTTGTGGATACGGGCACAGACTGCGGGCAGTTCGGCGGCTCTCTGGTAGAGAGCAACCTGCACGATTGACTGCGGCCTATTTGCGCGTCTGGCGTCCATATACGATCTGGCCCGCGACGATGGTGGCTCGCACGGACAGGTCGTTCTCGAGGAGGACCAGATCGGCGTCGTAGCCGGGGGCGATGCGGCCTTTCTTCTGTGCGAGGCCCAGGACGCGAGCGGGGTTCTCCGTCACCGTCCGGATTGCCGCCGACAACGGACACTGTGTGAAGCGGATCAGTCGCGTCACCAGTTCGTTGAGCGTGACGGCTGTGCCGATCAACGTCCCGTCCTTATATCGGGGCGTGCCGTTGCGGCATTCATATTCCAGGCCGTTGTAGACGTAGCGCCCGTCGGGCAGGCCGAGGGCCTGGATGCCGTCGGTGATTGTGACGAACCGCTCGGGTCCGATCGCCCGGTAGGTGAGCCGCACCACCGATGGGTGGATGTGCACGCCGTCCGTGATGACCTGGCAGGTCACGCCGGGGCGCTCGAAGATGGCTGCCAGCGGGCCCGGGTCCCGATGGTGCAGCGACGGCATGGCATTGAATGTGTGGGTCACGTGCGTCATGCCCATGTCGAAACCGCGCAGGGTCTCGTCATAGGTTGCCTTGGAATGTCCAAACGAGGCGACTGTCCCGTGCCGGACCAGCGTGTGGATGATCTCGTCGCTGCCGGGGAGTTCGGGGGCCACGGTCATCATCTTCAGCGTGCTGCCGAGAAGGGTGTAGATATCGGCCAGGATCGCGGCCGAGGCCTCGCCGAGGCAGTCGGGCTGGATCATGCCTCGCTTGTGCGGCGAGATGAAGGGGCCTTCCAGATGCGTACCGAGCAACCGGGCGCCGCCGAGGTCCCGGCCCGTATGCTCGGCCGCCAGCCGGAGATGATCGTTTCTCTGCCCGGGCCTGTAGATGGTGGTCGCCAGGAAGGCTGTCACGCCGAACCGGGCGCAGGTCTGCGAGAAGGTTTGCAGGGCCTCGGGGGTCGCGTCCAGGACATCCGCTCCGCCGGCCCCCTGGATGTGGACATCGATGAAGCCGGGGGCCACCAGTTTCCCTTCGGCGTCGATCACCTGATCGGCATCGGTCCGCCAGTGCACGTCCGCGATCCGTTCGATGAGTCCGTCGCGGACCAGGACGGACCGCAACGGCTCCGCGTCATGGGATTCGGGCAACCTGCAGTTCGTCAGCAAGAGCGAAGTCATATCGTCACCATCCAAGAAACCACCGTCAGAACCCTGGGGCGTGGGTGCAAATCCAGCCTTGACGTACCATTCGACGGAAGATACGCCATCGGCCCTGGGAACGCAAGGGCCAAGCCGTGGGCAGTTTTGTTTGACGGTCGGGGGGCTTTGGGCTATCGTACCGATGCCCATGTGGCGGCGACTGACGCGTACGATCTGAAGGCAGGATAGACGATAGCACGGGCCGTGGGTCCCCCGGATGCCGGTCGCCACAATAGGGGGATTCCTGAATGGGTCCGTGCGACGCGGGAGGTAACTCGGTGCAGAACGGCAAGCCGATTGTCAAGGATGTCTATTGGGTCGGGGTGAACGACCGGCGGACGGCCCTGTTCGAGGGCATCTGGCCGATTCCTTTAGGCGTCTCGTACAATTCCTATCTTATTGTCGACGAGAAGACCGCCCTGATCGATACGGTGAAGGACCTGTCGGTCAACGGATATCTGAGCAAGCTAAGGCACGTGCTCGGCCCCAATCGGCAGATCGACTACCTGGTCATCAACCATCTCGAACCCGATCACTCCGGCGCGCTGCCGCTCATCAAGCGGGTCTTCCCGAACATCAAGATTGTGGGCAACAAGAAGACCGCTGAGTTCGTCAGCGATCTGTACGGAGCCTGTGACGTTCATCTGGTCCAGGACGGCGAGGAGCTGCGTCTGGGCCGGCGGACGCTCAAGTTCTTCCTCACCCCCATGGTGCATTGGCCCGAGACGATGATGACCTACGAAACCGCCGACGGCATCCTCTTCGCGGGGGACGCCTTCGGCGGGTTCGGGGCGCTCGAAGGCGGGATCTTCGACGACGAGGTCGATCTCGAGTACTACGAGAACGAGGTCCTTCGCTACTTCTCGAACATCGTCGGCAAATACTCGCCCATGGTGCAGAAGGCCATTCAGAAGGTGGGGGGGCTGGCGATCAGGGTGGTGGCCTCGACGCACGGCCCAATCTGGCGGACGGACCCGGGCCACATCATCCGGCTGTACGACCGCTGGAGCCGGCACCAGGCCGAACCTGGCGTCGTTGTGGTGTTCGGCTCGATGTACGGTGCCACGGAGAAGATGGCCGAGGCCGTCGAGCGGGGCGTCGCCGAAGGCGGCGTCAAGACGATTCGGGCCCACAACATTTCAACGAGCCACGTCTCTTACATCATTCGGGACGCGTGGCGCTATCAGGGCTTGATCCTGGGCAGCTCGACCTACGATCTCGGGCTGTTCCCGCCGATGGAGTCGCTGCTGCGATTGCTCGGCGCCAAGAAGCTCGGCAATCGCTCGGTCGGCGTGTTCGGCAGCTACGGGTGGAGCGGCGGGGCCGTCAAGGCGCTGAGGCAGTTCGTCGAGGACAGTAAGCTGGAGCTTGTTGAGCCCGTCGTGGAGGCCAAGTTCAGCGCCACGCCCGAGCAACTGGAGCAGTGTTGTGCCCTGGGCCGGGCCATGGCCGAGCGGATTCGGCGGGACGCACAGTAGGACCTCAGATCGGGAGAGTATGATTCATGGCGGACACACAGAGGAGTTGGGAAAAACGCCTCAGTTCCAAGCCCGATGAGCTGACAGTGGACTATGTCGAGTCCCTGTCGTACGACAAGCGGCTGTACAAGTACGATATCGTCGGCTCGATGGCCCACGCTGCGATGCTCGCCGCGAAGGGTTTCATCACGCAGACGGAGTTCGAGGCTATCGAGAAGGGACTGGCCGGCATCCGCGACGATATCGAAGTGGGGCGATTCGAGTTCGACAAGGCCGCCGAGGACATCCACATGGCCATCGAGGCGGCGCTGATCCGGAGGATCGGCGAGCCCGGGGAGAAGCTGCACACCGCTCGGAGCCGCAACGACCAGGTCGCCACCGACATCCGGCTCTGGATGCGGGACGAGATCACGATTGTGCGGGCCGCGATTGCGCACTTGCAGAAGGCCCTCGTTTCCCTGGCCGGCAGACACGTGGACGATTTGATGCCCGCCTACACGCACATGCAACGAGCCCAGCCCATCGTCATCGGGGCCTACCTGCTGAGCTTCGTGCAGCAGCTCGAACGCGATGCGATCCGGCTGGGCAACTGCCGGGACCTGCTGAACGTCTCGCCCCTCGGCGCGGGCGCCATTGCGGGCTCGACCCTGGGGATTGACAGGGGGGCCACCGCCACACAGCTTGGCTTCAAGGATATCGTCTGCAACAGCATCGACGCTGTGAGCGACCGCGATTTCTGCGCCGAGTTCATCTTCGATTGCGCATTGATCGCGGCGCACCTATCTCGCTTGGCGGAGGACTGGATTCTCTTCTCTTCGAGCGAGTTCGGCTTCATCCGCATCGACGATGCGTTCTGCACGTCGTCGAGCATGATGCCCCAGAAGCGCAACCCCGATGTCCTGGAACTGATGCGGGGCAAAACCGGGACCGTATACGGCGCCCTGATGGCCATGCTGACGATCCTGAAGGCCCAGCCTTCCGGCTACAATCGCGACCTGCAGGAGGACAAGATCCACGTGTTTGCGACGGCCGATTCGATCGGCAAGTCACTTGAGATCGCCGCCGCCGTGGTCGCCCATACGACGTTCCGCACGAAGGAAATCGCCGCCGGGCTCGATGCAGGGTTCCTCGACGCCACGGCCCTGGCCGAATACCTCGTGCGAAAGGGGGTCCCGTTCCGCAAGGCGCACGGCATCGTCGGGACGCTCGTCGCCCGCTGCGAGAAGGAGGGCAAGACCCTCGCGGCGCTGTCGCTGGAGGAATTCAAAGAGCGATCACCAGCCATCGACAAGGACGTATACGGCTATCTCGGGGCCCCGAATGTGGTGAAGCGGTATGTCTCCATGGGCGCGGCAGGGCCCGAGCAGGTCCGGCAGCAAGTCGCGTTCTGGGAGAAGCATCTGGCACGGGAGGAAATTTGAAATTCGAAATTCGAAACAAGCACGAATGACCGGAATCCGAAATTCAAAGTGGCGTCATCGGCTGGGCGACACCATTTCTGTTATTTGGATTTTGGTGCCTTGGATTTGTTTTGGACTTCGTGCCTCGAGTTCCGAATTCTGACATCCGGCAAAGCGCCTGACGATGAGAGAAGACGACATCACCACGTGGTTCAGGCAGCAGCGTGAGCTTTCGCCTGTCCAGATCCCCATCGGGATCGGGGACGACATGGCGCAGATCGCCGTGGCCCACGGCAGTTCTGTGCTTATCACGACGGATATGCTCCTCGACGGTACGCACTTCGATATGGCAACCGCGGGCCTCGAACGCGTGGGCTACAAGTCCATGGCGGCGAGCCTGAGTGATTGTGCCGCCATGGCGACGATCCCGATTGGCGCCGTCGTGGCCGTGGGCCTGCCGGCCCGGTTCGGTGAACTCAGGTTGAAGGAACTGCACGCAGGTATCGTCGCGGCCGCGGATAAGTACGATTGTCCGCTCGTCGGCGGCGACATCACGTCGTGGCAGGGGGCGGGCCGTCTGGCCGTGTGCGTCTCGATGCTCAGCAAGCCCGGCGAAAAGCCGCCGGTCCGGCGCAACGGGGCCAGGGTCGGGGACGTGATCTGCGTGACCGGCTCGCTCGGTGGCTCCGGCCTGCGAAAGCACCTGAATTTCGAGCCTCGCGTGAAGGAGGCCCTGGAAATGGTCCGCATCGCGGACCTGAACGCCATGATGGATATCAGCGACGGGTTGAGCACCGATCTGAATCGTATTTGCACGCAAAGCGGCGTCGGCGCATTGCTCGAGGCAACAGCCCTGCCAATCTCAACCGACGCGCAGAGGCTGGCGGACCCGGTGGCCGCTGCCCTGAACGAGGGTGAGGATTTCGAATTGCTGTTCACGCTGTCGCCGGAGCAGTGGGGCAGGCTTCGCGGACAGTGGAGTAGCCCCGTGCCCCTTACGGAGATCGGCCGCATCACGGATACCGGGCGGATGCAGATCCGGGGGGCCGATGGCCGGGTCGTCGATCTGGAACCGGGGGGCTATGAGCACTTGGGGAGCTGAAAGGCCCCGACTGATTCAGGAGGTTGAAATGACAACGACGCACAGAACGATAGCGATCTCGTCATTCATACTCGTGCAGGCCTGTGCCCTCTGGGCAACAGAGAAGCTGGATCGGGGGCTGATTGCACTTCGGGCGCCAGATGGCTCGACGTTCCTCAGTTGGCGGCTGCTCAGGGACGATCCGCCGGACATCAGGTTCGGGGTCGCTCGCAGAGGTCCCCAGCGGGATCTCGCGTCGCGAGTCCTGCTCACGGAACAGCCGATTGAGCGGACTCACTTCGTGGATCGCGCCCCCAGCGGCGATGCGTGTCTCTACGACCTGTTTCTCTGCGACAAGGGGCGGCCTTCGGGCGACCCCGTGGCGAGTGTGCACGCGTCGGCGAAGCCGTATCTGAGCATTCCGCTCGGCGGCGACTACGACTTCCAGAAGGTCGGTATCGCGGATCTGGACGGCGACGGTTCGCTCGAATTGCTCATCAAACAGCCGGACTTCAACACCGACCCGTATCAGCGGCCGGGATACTGGAAGCGAAGCATGACCACATACAAGATCGAGGCCTATCGGCTCGACGGCACGCGGATGTGGCGCCACGACATGGGTTGGTCCATCGAGGCGGGCATCTGGTATTCGCCCTGGGTCGTCTACGACGTCGATGGCGATGGTTGTGCCGAGGTCTACTGCAAGGCCGGCGAAGGCGACCCTCGCGACGAGAAGGGCCTCGTTCAAACGGGCCCCGAGTATCTCGTCAAGCTCGACGGCCGGACAGGCCGGGTGGTGGCCAGGACCGACTGGCTCAGTCGAGACGACTTCCCCGACTACAACTACTACTGCCGTAATTTCCTAACCGTCGCCTATCTCGACGGCAAGACCCCGTCTTTGATCGTGCAGCGGGGGACATACAACGTGATCAAGGTGCAGGCGCTGGACAAGAACCTCGACCGCATTTGGTACTGGGAGGCGAAGCAGGAAAAGGGGAAGTACACGGGTCAGGGGTCGCACGGCCTGATCACTGCGGACGTGGATAGGGACGGTCGCGATGAGCTGGTGCTCGGGGCCGCCGTCCTGGACGATACGGGCGAGGGGCTTTGGAGCCTGGAGATGGGCCATCCGGACATCTGCTATGTGGGCGACGTTGACCCGGCCCATCCCGGACTCGAGGTCTACTACGGATTCGAGACGAAGCAGAAGACGGACGGCATGTGTGTGGTCGATGCCGCGACCGGCCGCAAGCTCTGGACGCACAAAGAGCCCACGTTCCACCTGCATGGGCAGGGCATGGCCGCGGACGTGCTGGCCGACCACGCCGGCATGGAGGTCTTCGCGGGCGAGCGGGACTACAAAAAGCGATGGCTCTATAGCGCCTCCGGCGAGCTGATCGAGTTCAAGGAGGATCTGCCTTTGAGCCCGAGGCCCGTCTGGTGGGACGCAGACCCGCAGAAGGAAGTCCTCTTCGGGCGTGCCATTCAGGACTGGAACGGTCCGATCCTTCAGCCGGTCGAGGGCCGCGTCGTCGCTGTGATGGATTGCCTCGGCGATCATCGAGAGGAGGTCGTGACGTGTGTCAAGGGCGAGCTGCGAATCTACTCGACGACGATTCCTGCCCCGGATCGGCGGCCCTGCCTGTTGCAGGATCACCTGTATCGCATGGGCGTCGTGGCCCAGACGATGGGTTACTACTATCCCGCCCAGCTCGGACTTGAATAGATGGAAGCGACGGTCACATCGCGTTCCCCGCAGGAAACGATGGAATTGGGTCGGCGGATCGGCAGCCGGCTCAAGGGGGGAGAGGTCTTCGCGATTTGCGGACCTCTCGGCAGCGGCAAGACGCACCTGATCAAAGGCATCGCGGCCGGAGCGGGAGCACGCGACCGCGAAAACGTCACAAGCCCTACATTCATCATCGTCAATGAATACCGCGGGCGCCTCGATATCTATCATATCGACGCCTATCGGATCGAGTCTCTCGCCGAGTTC
>ENA-UPTA01006808-UPTA01006808.1-activated-sludge-metagenome-genome-assembly--contig:-NODE-6808-length-10013-cov-5.611368_pt1 | contig 10013 bp, 11 predicted proteins | sample MGYA00238184_ERZ773361 | MGnify/ENA primary metagenome ERZ773361 (study PRJEB29100, sample SAMN05720205) | activated sludge metagenome | isolation source: anaerobic digester from wastewater...
TCATTAAAGTTTTCATTTTCGTCAACTACAACCTCAGAAACAATTGGGGGTGTCGGATTGTATATCGGTTCATCAAATGGTGCTCCGTCATCAACTTTATTTTCGACTGCCTCTTCTTTAACTATTTCTTCAATTATTTCTTCTTTTTTCTTTGGTTTTTTTATATCCAAAAAATGTTGTAGACGTTCAATATCTTCTTCGGTTGGTCTAATCTTTGAAACTTCACTTATTAAATCTTTAGCGTCTACTTTTTCTGGTTCTTCAACTGTATTATCATCTTCTATCACAGGCGTTTCATCTTCTTGCTCAGGTTCGGCATCTAAATTAGTGCGAGCATCATGTGCTCTAAGTTCCATATTCTGTGCAACAAGAGCTGTCATCGATAATGCTATAATAGGAAGTAATGCCCCCGATATCCAAGCAATAACAACTTTAAAAATTTCTGGATCTGCTGAGGTCATCCAAAATAAAATAGATTTTTGAAATGATTCTACGCCCGCACCATTATGGGTGATAATCCAATCATATGAACTCACAACGTTACCGATTACCTGCAAAGAGGTTAATATAACCATAACAGCCCACGGTAAAAATTTGTGTTTATTATCAGTAAGAAGTATTGCAAATAATACCGAAGCTTGACCTATTTCTGCAACAAAACTAAGTAATACTGACAACCATACTGCGTTTGCAATATTAAAAAACGTAATAGCATGGTAAAAAGAAACAAATGCGGTTACAGCATAAAGAACGATGAATGTAAAAATTAATCCACCATATAAAAATTTGTCTTTATTTACTTCTTTTCCAAAAAGCTTCATTTCTTCTTTGTTGTATCGACTTCTGCCCCACGAACATTAACAGTAGTTGTTGTGTTCGATTTTATTTTTTCAGCGACAGATTGAATTGCTGTTGCTCTTTGTTCTGCTGCTGTTGCTTTTTCGTTCTCAAGTTTTAATTCAAACTCAAGTTGTTTAATTGTTGCTGTTGTTTCTTTTTCCAAAATATCGTATTTTTTTGTCAAAGAGTCAATAGTATGCTTATATTCTTTTTCTGTTAGTCTTGTTCCCATATTACGGTTACAGCTCTGTATTGATTTGAACAGAAATAAAAACAGAAAAGCCAATGCAAACCATTTCATGTTTTTAGAAAGAAACTGTTGTGGCGTTGTTCCCATATTTTTATTTGCTTTTCTTACCATTGTAAAAGATTATAGTTAATATTAATCCCTATTCCTAAATATGTTCTATTTGATAAAATATCATATCCAAAAGATGGCCCAATACCTACTGATAATGTATTTGGTAACCACCTTTTCTTTATAAGTAGTTCCTGAATATCTTTATTGCTATTTGGGTCTATTAATATTCCCTCTAATGACTTCGCAGTGAAACCTGGATAATCACTTTTAACAAATATTCGTAGTTGTTTATCTTCAATTTTCTGTCCCAACGTTATTTCTACTTGAGACGTTCTATTAAGTATTTCAGTATCATAATGTTTCAATTTATATATTGGTGATAATCCAACAATAGTTTGACCCTCATAGATGTCATAATTAACTTTATCCCAATCATATCTTTTCACCCATGTTAGTTTAAATGTAGTATCATTTAATTGCACAGGTTGATTGATTATGGATTCAAGATGATTGATGTGTGTTCTTAATTCATTGGTGTCTTGCTTCAATTGAAAAATAACATTGTTCAATGAAATAACACTACCTTTCTGATCCATCACATCATTGTAAAGTTCATCATTTATATTTTCAAGATTTTCTACACTAAGAATAAGTCCAGCAATAGTAAATTGTAAACTATCAGATTTTGTTTTTTCTGTTTTTATCGTGTCAGTTAATGCGGCAATATTTTGTTCATTGATGTCGTTAATTCTCTGTTGGTCTCTTGATCGAGCACATGACCTACCCAAAAGTATAACAAATAGTAAAACAAGTAAGAACAAGAACGTCTTACTTGTTAAGAACCTTAATATTTTATACGTTTTTAGATATGGCGCGATAAAATCAGAAAATTTTCTCCATATCTCTTTTATTCTTCCCATTACAGGTATTTTAAAAGTGAATAACTTTCATTTCTCAATTTTTTGATAGCTTTATCTTTCAACTGTCTAACTCTTTCTTTTGTGCAGTCGAATTCTTCGCCCAAGTCATCGAGATTTGATTCTACGCCATTCAATCCAAAGTATTTTTCGATTATGACTTTTTCTCTATCATCTAATACGCTCAATATTGCTGAAACTCTTTTTCTAATTTCATCTGATGACTGAAAAATAGTTTCGGGATTTTGTTCATTTGGATCTCGAATGATGTCTATTAACTCATCACCATCTTCATTAATCTGATGGTTCAAATCTATGCAATATGGTAATGTATATGTTGCTTCATTTATACTATTATTCGGATTGTCATAATAGTTACTTAAATCATCTTTTTTACCTTTCTGTGTTTCCTGTATTAAATTTGAAGGTATCCTGATAGTTCTTGAATTTTCATTCAGTGCAGCCATTATTGACTGTTTAATCCACCATACAGCATAAGAAATAAACTTGAGACCACTATTTGGGTCGAACCTATCTACTGATTTAAGTAGACCTATATTACCTTCGGAAATTAAATCCAAAAGATCCATTCCTTGATTTTGATATTGTTTTGCTATAGAAACCACAAATCTTAGGTTTCCTATTACCAACTCATTGTTTAATTGATTTCTTTCTTTTTCTGTTGTGCTCTTATTTTTTAATTTCTTGAATATTTCGTCTTGTCTTTCGTGGGTGATTACTGGAATTTTCTTTAGATCTTTTAAATAACATTGTACCTCATCTGTGTTGATAATTCTAGATTTCTGCATACTGGTGTCTTTTAGGAATTCGTTTTATTTTGATAAATAAGGTGTTATGTGATTTTCGTCGTGATATATTCTATGGTGGATACGTTCTCATCTTTTTTAATCATTATTAAGTTGTCTGACCAATTCCTGATTAACGTGTTATGAGATATAACGAAAATGTGTTCAAAATAATTCTTAATTTTCTTAAAAAATTCGCCAATCAACTCAAGATTTTCATCAGCCGCACCGCCAAATACCTCATCCATAACAACTACGTTAGGTTTTGGTAATGAAGAAACTTTTGTTAAAATACTTCTTATTGCCAGAGACGCTATTGTTTTTTCGTAACCAGACCCCGAATTAAGAGATTTAACGATACGTGTTTCATTGTCAATCATCAGGAACTCTACCTCGTTTTTATCGTTTATATTCAATTCTAGGGTGAAATAACAACTATCCTGCAGTATCCTATATAACTCCTGATTTAAAAGTGGTATCATATTCTTCATAATGACCTTGGAAATACCATTTTTTCCAAAAATCATCATGTAAATCTTAAAAGTAGACACCAATTCTTCTTCAACCTTTATTTTTTTGATTAAATCAAGATTTATCTTAATTTTTTCATCCATGTTCGTAATATTGTTTTTATGTTTTTCAATATTACTGTTTGCAACACGAATATCAGCTGTTGCAGTATCTATTTTAGTTTTCAGAATGACTATCTCACCATCAATTCTCTGGTTTTCTTCAAGTTTATTTTTATTCTTTTCATAATTATCCAGACGCAATTGGTTTTTATCAATATTCATTTGCATCTGTTCAACTTCTAATTCATTCTTTTCTTTACGAAGTTTATTCCTTTCATATTCTTCATATTCTTTTTTGATAGTAACAAATCCTACCTCTTTTTCCTGAAGTTTATCAATTTTTTCTTTATTTTTTCCTGTTTTCGCAACAAGGGCTTCAATTTCTTTTTTGATTTTATTTATTTCTTCAGTATGATCAGCTTCATCCAGAGGTCGATGACATGTAGGACACACTTTACCTGTTTCAAGATCCTTTACAAGTTTTGTCTTTGAATTAATATCATTTAATACTGCAGCATTTGCAATAACATTATCTGTAATTTCTTTAGAGAGTTTATTATGTTCATCCTCTGAATAATATTTCGATGGCTCTTTTACAATAATCAATTTGCCCTGTTCTTTAACTGCGTTTTGTTTTGTTTTTGCTTCCTCAATTTCTCTTTTGAGCAGGGTAGGATTGGTACGTATCAACTCTTGGTCAATATCATTATTCTTTGATTGCATTAACTTATCTCTTTTATCGGAGAGTTCGGTTAACACTTTTTCAAAGTCTTCTAATTCTTTAGTATGTTTAAGTATCGCAGCATTAGAATCATTAATACTTGCATTGTATGTTTCATTATCAAGTTCAAGCTGAACTATATTATGTGAATTTGAAACCAGCTTTTTACTCCATTCATTGTAAATTTCTTTACATTTTTCTTCTTTAGTCCTTAAACTTTCAATACCCAAAAATTTTGTTAATGTCTGACCACGAGCAGTCGGTTTAGCATCAATCATTTCCTCAAGATTGTTTCTTGTGGTTAATATTGTTGCCAAGAAATCTTCTTCAGTGCCGATTGCTGATTTTATTACTTTTTCCGTTTCTTTTCTTTGTTCATCAGCAAGGTTATGTATTTTACCATCCTCACCTGTCTTATAGAATTCCAAATCACTTTTTGTGGTGTATTCTCCTGATTTGCTTTTCTTACGCGTTATCTTCCTTTCAATAATATAATCCTCACCATCAATAGTGACATATCCTTTTACCTTAACTTCATCACAATCTCTGAATTTATTGAAAACATCGAGAGCAACCTTAGATTTACTGGTTGAATTGAAGAAAAGAAATAACAATAGGTCGACAGTTGCGGTAGACTTTCCGCCAAAGTTTTTAGGATCCGATTCAACGACAGTAATTCCATCAAGTTCTGTGAAATTTATCACATTATTATCACCAAACGATAAAAAGTTTGAAAACTCAATTTTCTTTATCTCCCATTTACTAAATCTTAATCTACTTTGAGATATTTTATCCAGCTCGCCATTAACTCGATTATCGAGCCTATCAATTAATTCCCATTTAATATCAATTTTGTTCTCTTTAATGAATTCTTTTACGAGTTTTTTCTGGTACTGCGGGTCAAGAATATTATCATTAGCTTCTAACGATTTTAGCTTCACATTAGAACTATTAATAATAGCCTTTGTGACAACCTTTATATCAGTTGCCTTATATTTGTTTTTGAAATATTCTTTAACCCTCTTTATTTTTTCTTGAGTTAAATTTTCAGGGGTGTCTTCCCACTCGACCTTAATGAACGGATTTGTGTATCCCATTTTTTATTTTTTTGTTAATAATTTACGTATATAATTTTTTTCATACTCTTTTTTTATTCTCAAGAATTCAATATATTCTTTTTCTGTCATATATGCGCCATCGGGTTCAGTCGATAAAACATATCTTCCGTCAAGTTTTAGATTATATATCAGAGCATATTCAGCAGGAATACAGAACCAATGTTCTGGCCTAGTTGCGGTACTAACAGCGTAATCTGGTTTTGCTAATTTCCATTTAGACGGATCCCGAAGTATTTCTGATTTAACAATAAAAATTTGGGTTTTATCGTTATTTCCTCTTATGAAATGAATAATCCTATCTTTATTCTTTTCAATCAACCAATCCAAATCAGGACGATTTTCTGCCTTTACACCACATAACGAAGGAAGTTTTCTTTCTGGACCGTTAATAGAATAAAAACCAACACCAAATCTATCTCTATGATATGAATTTGTTTCTCTATTTCCTTCCCAACTAGGCCCTCGTTCTCCTTCGAACCATTCATTTTTATCTTCCCAATAAATGTCAATATCTTTTTCTTTTGGATTACTTATGAACGTCCCGCCAAATATATTTGACAATATATTACAATAATCGATACGCATTAACTTATCGTCAAATAAGTTAATCAAATTTCCATCATCGTCAATCTGATCCTTCAATATTCCGCTCATTTTGTAAAACATATTTCCCATTTATCAGATTGTATGTTTCAACATCTTCTTTTTTAAATGACAACCAATCCTCAATTTCATCACAATTATTAGCCTGAAATCTTGTACGATATGCTTTTGCAGGATCAGTGATAACTTCAGGTCTTATGACGATGATTTGCGTAAATTTCTTATTGGTTCTTACAAAAATATTTTTCTTCCAACTCACATTATATTTCAATTTTCCAAACCACATATTATACTCTTTCCAAAATTTCTCTTTTCGGATAGGAATATTAACGGTTGAAAATTCTTGCCCAGATATATCACAATAACTGGGAGTCTCCCAAAAATTATCATTCCAACCGCCACGTTCAACTTCAACCCCTAATTCAGGATCGTCAATTCCAATTAAATCTATTTTTCTTTGTTTGGGATGATGTTTTAATTGTAATCCTAATATTTCTTTTCCAAATTCTATCACTTTATTTCTTACTTCTGTATCGTCATAACTTTCACCATTGGTTAATTTCTTTTTTCTATACATAACAATTACTTTATCCTACTCTCCTCGAAGAACTCGATAAAAGAGTTTATGGCCCAGACAATCCCTGCCGTGAACATTCCATCAAAGAACCATCCGATGTATGGAATAAGAGGACTATTAAAATAATCGTTGGTGAGCCCACCCAGAACGAATGAAAGGAAGAAACCAACCCATGTTGGTATACATAACATACAAGTTATGAACTCTCCCCAAAATGTTGACTTTTGTACTATCCAAGTACGAGGCTTCTGAAATATTGCACCTGCTGTGATAATTGTCGACATTCCGTAGGCAATAAATGCCCATATAAAAATCTTAATCATAATTTTTCGTAATATTTATCATATGTTAATTCAAAAACATCAGGTTTACAAGGATAAATTTCACCTTTTACGCCCTGAATAATAAAATCATCATAATCTCCCCTCATAAAACCTTCAGATGTGTTTATTACAACATATTTGTCACCAAAAAGAATATTACCTTTTTCGTAATTTTCTATCACCCAATCAGGAAGTTCACCCCAATTTTTTTCTGCGTTTTTTAAAAGAACTGACACTTTTTCTGCGTCAATTACTACTGGTTTTTTAGTATACTTTGCCATATTATAAATTATAAGAAAATTTATTTAAAAAAAGAAATTTACTCAGCGTAAAGATCTTTGTTTTCTGTTTTTTTTATTTCAATGACGGTTTCAGTTACAGCTTTAACGATATCGGGGTCTTTTTTAATTTTTTCCTCGACAATTTCTTTAATTTTCGCTGCACTTGGAGGAGTTGCACCATATTTCAAAATGGTGAAACCACGATTGAAAGTTTCCTTAGCTAATTTCTCGATGTTCTCAACATTGTTTAGTTCACAATATTGAACAAATTCATCATCCAAGATTAACGAGATTTTCGGTCTCTGTTTCAATGTCTTTAATGTCATTTATCTTAAAATGTAAAAATGGTCTACTATTTTCTAGTTCATGAAATTCGTATTTTTTGGTTGTCATATCAAATATACCATATCCATGATGTTTGACGTTTTCACCAAAATCCTGCTGTATCAAACTACCAATCATTATAGCGTCTCCACCACTAGGTAATTTAAATACCTGACGTTTATGAATATCACCACATAATAATAAATCCAAATCGGTGAAATTCAATCTGTCATATGCGTCATCAAATGTGAAACCTAAGTCTGTTGATAATCCCTGAATCGGTCCATGAAATAGTCCAATATGAAACCCGCCTGCCTTTTTATATTGCGGTCGTTGATTGTGTTGGTATAATGAAAAAACAACCCAATATACATTATCATCCATATAAACCCCACTATCCTTCAAATACACAATTTCAGGGACATTTAGTAGTTCTACTATTGGGGTGATGCTATCCATTCTTTCTGTATTATTCTCCAAGAAATCGTGATTACCAGGAATTATAACAACATGTCCAATCTTTATCAATTCACCAAAGAACCAAGAAGCTAAAAGAACCTGTTCATTTGATATGCTGATTTTTTGATGGAAAATATCTCCAGTTATCACTATTCGTATTTCTTCCTTACTATCACCAAGTAACTGAATTTTCAAATCATCAAAAAAATCATTGAACATTTTTTTATAATGGTCATGATGCTGAAACGGGCGAATATGAATATCGCTTATGTGTACAATTTTCTTTATCATCTTAAATAAACTGTCTTAAATCCGTAGTTAATATCGTTGTTACTATCTGCTGAGGAACTTTGTATTCTACAAATGTTCCATCGTCTTTCATAAGTGCAATTACTCCGCCAAGGAATTGTTTACCTTCGAATTGAGTTCCTTCTAACATCTTCATTAACAATTTACCATATAATGGTATCTGTAAATAATAATGTCCTAGAGCATTATCATGAAAATCCTGAAACGGTGGATACAATTTTTCGGTATATTGATTTACTTCAAAATTCTTAGGTTGATTACTTTTATGGTCGGTTATGACGAAGCCAAAATCCGTTTTCGCTCTATTCAGCATTATCCATGTATTATCAGGCTGTCCAACATATCCTAATGTCGGATCTCCAAGAACAGTTTCAGTATCTACAAGAACAGCTCCACGTTCATGCATAAGGTTAAGAAAGTTTTGACCTGCTTTAATCATATTATCACTTCTGACAAGCTGAGCTTCAGTACAGAAAAATTTTGGCCTTCTTACTTCTTTGTAGTTGCCGTATTGCTCAATAATGTACTTCTCCAACTCAAAGTGAACTCTACTACCAAGATTGACAGAATCTTCACCAGCTTGTTTCCATTCTGCCAATAATTCTCTCTGTTTATCTAGGTCACCTTTAGCTATTTTCATAGAAATTCCTTCAGCATCAAATGGTTTGAAAAAATTCTTAATCACCTTTGATACGGATGGAAAATTACTCCTGATTTTACCTGTAGAATCCATCATATAATAGATGTGTTTGGACTCCACGAAAGATAATCTCCTTTTTTCTCGGCTCTCTTTTAAAGCCTCTCTAATTTCAACTGCAGTTTCTTTTAAATCCATAATTTAGTCAATTTGAAATGGCGGATATTCAGTTAAATCTCCCTGAAGGTCAGCAATATCCTTATCTTCTGGAAGTTTTGTTACCCATATTTTTCCAAGTAATCTACCGCCATTTAGTTTATAATAAAGTTTTTCGCTATCTCGCCAAGCATCGCCATCAAGAAGAACAATAACCCTTTTTGCTTTTTCATAGATGATACTGAACAAATAATCACTCAATACTTTTCCTAACATTGGTATTGAATTAGGTACGAAAATATGATCGAAAGGCCCCTCAACAAGATATATGTCTTTATTCCAATCGATAAGATCTTCATTGAAAATTATTGTCTGCTTCTCGGCTTCAGGATTGTCATATTTTTTTAATGGTTTTGTTTCATAAGACCTTGCGACAAAATAATTTAACTCACCATTTGAACTATAAGATGGTATTATTATCCTGTTCGCATATTTCCCTTCATAACAAAATCCGATACGAAACCTTTCCATCATCTCATCGGTGACATGACGTTCTTTTAAATAATTGTATGCTCGCTTGTAATGATGTGTTAGTTTGAAACCCAAACTAGCGGATGAAAATGAAATATACTCTTTAGGTAAATAAACTTTACGATATGGTTTCTTTTCAGGCTTTAGATCTGTATCTGGAGCTAACAATTCAAATTTCTTTAATTGCCTATGTGTTCCATACTGTCGAATTAATTTATGTAAAGACCCATGAGTGTCGTGAGTTTCAGAACATGCCCAACATTTATAAACACCTTGCTTATAATTGACTTCCAAGTTACCTTTACCATCCAATTCATCTAGACCTTTAATCTCGTAACTACAAACTGGACAGGAAAATGCAATCTGGCCACTATATTCATTGTGAAATTTATAGTCACCAAGAACATCAATTAATAAGTCGACAAGCGGTTCGTAATCTATGTTCGTTTCTATCATGATGCAAAAAAATACACAAAAAAAATGAGAAAAAAAAATCTGGAAAGAAAAAATGGGTAAAAGCCACCACCCTCTTACCCAT
>ENA-UPTA01006813-UPTA01006813.1-activated-sludge-metagenome-genome-assembly--contig:-NODE-6813-length-10003-cov-6.817149_pt1 | contig 10003 bp, 13 predicted proteins | sample MGYA00238184_ERZ773361 | MGnify/ENA primary metagenome ERZ773361 (study PRJEB29100, sample SAMN05720205) | activated sludge metagenome | isolation source: anaerobic digester from wastewater...
TCCGATCTACTCCAGCTCAACGAGGGTGGGGTTCTTGTGGCCCTGCCGCGGAACGCTGCCAATGGACTTGGTGACCAACGCGCCGGCGCCGCCCCTGGCCATGGCCAGCAAGGAACCGCCGGTCTCGCCCATGATGCCCGAGGCCAGCATGGTGGGGTTCTCCATCTCCACCCCGGCCAGGTCCACCTTCAGAGATATCATCGTTCAGCGCATGCCGTACGGGGATATTAATTTCCCTCTGTCCCGGCGACCATCACGAACCAGCCCCGCTCCTCCTCGGTGACCGTGACCACCTCGGTGAAACCCGCCCGCAACAGCATATCCTCGTACTCCTCGAGGCTGCAGAACCTCATGTTGAAACCCTTCTGCCAGTATTCGTTGCGTTCCCGCCACTGCGGAGCGTCCCAGGCCTCCTGCACCATGACCATACGTCCGCCCTCCGTCAGCACCCGGCGGCATTCCTTGAGGTTCTCCTGCAGGTCCGGCCAGAAGTAGGTGGTCTCGCAGGCGAACACCGTGTCGAACGATCCGTTCCGGAAAGGCAGGGAGGACACCGAACCTCGCACGGTGCGCAGCCTTCCCTCCTTGTAGATGGAAGCGTTGACCTTGCTGGTCATGCGCAGCATGTCCCGGGAGAGGTCCAGGCCGGTGAATTTGGCGTTGGGAGCCTTGCGCGATAGCTGCGACATCGGCCCTCCGCCGCCGCAGCCCGCGTCCAGCACATCCCGGAAGTTGGAAACTTCCAGATGGTCAAGGGCCCATTCCATCATCCCCCGATGGTTGGCGTTCATGTGCCTGGCCATCATGATCCCCTGGACCCCTGTCGGCTGGCACACCTGAGAGTGGAAGTTCATGGCTGCGACCCGGACCTTCTTGGTGATTGGACTGACAACGCTTAATAAGTGACTGAACCATAGTAACTAACTGGGGGTTCAAAACTTGTTAACCGAGGACGGAAAGGCGATGCTAGCGAAGTCTGTCCGGGAATATCTCAAGAAGCACCCGGGAAGGAAGGCGGATGCCAAGAAGAAGGCGGTCCGGCACTTCCTGGACTACCGGATGGCCTTTGGAGGCGGAAAGGCCTCGGATGCTCTTATGACGGAGGTGGAGAGGTACATCGACCGCGTGATGACTGCGTGACCTCTCCCTCTAGACTTTTTACGCATTTTGAACCGTGACCTGGCCGATCCGGTCTCCGAGCTTTTCGGTTACCAGAGGGAGCACCGATGGCATTTCCGATTTCATCTGTTTTTCAATGATGATGAAATTAAAGGTCGATTCGTGAGCCCTCTTCGAACATGCGAAAAGCTGGCATATTATCCTTAGATCTCGCTCCCTCTTTTTTCCTTCGAGAGAAGGAATATTTGTTCGGATGAGGGATTCCACATTGTTGCGCACTTCATCTTCCTCCACGGTTGTTTCACTAACCAGAATCTGCTCAATCTTCTGCGCACCAAAGGTCGTTCTGATCTTCTCCTTGTTCGTCATCACGATGTTGAGATAGGCCAAACGAAGGGAATCGTAAGGACGGTATGCCATGTTCTGTCGGACAAAATCAATGAAAGCATCCATGCCATCGAAGAATCCCTCGTTCCGACCGTGAGCCAGTGTTCTGGCTTTGCTCAATATCTCCGGCATATCATCCCAACCAAGATTGGCTGGATCGATCCCTTTTGATTTGGCAACCTCTAGGTAAGCATTTTGCGTATATGCTAATGCAAATTCGGCCTTCTTTTCGATCACCGATTGGACCTCTTGATACACCTCATACAGGATGCGGATCCGCGAGTTAGGTATCTCGTTGAGGACCGCTCTTGACCTTGCGCTGTGCCGGTCGTCTAGTATCCTGCCTAGAACCAAGGTCGAATCTGGTGCATGATCGACCATTTTCACTCCTCGGGGACCGCATCATCTGGTAGTGCGATAGGAGGGAACGGATATTGGAGGGTGGAGTGAGCGACTATCAAAGACAATGTGTCCCTGAGGCCTTCCAGGTCTATCTTGCCTCTTCGGAAAGCTTCGATTCTTACAACTGAGAATAAAGCCCAAGAGATGATGTCACTGACCTGCTTCTCTTTTAATTCGTCGGATATCGCGCTTATATCCCCTACCGCCTTTTTCAGATGTTCAAGGATGGTGTAGATGATGGTCTGGGATACCAGCAGATACCTGAACTTTTCAGTGTCCTCGGTCCTGATGGCTTCCAGGGATATCTTGTTCCCAATTTCCTCAAGATTCTTGACCATCACCTCGGAGGCTATGGAGTTATAATGCATTCGTTCGGCGGAGCTTAGCTTGGCATAATTGTCTTGGATCCTTTCCAAGGTCTTTCCCAGTCGGTCCATCTCCCCGATCTTTTTCGAAAAATCCTTCAACCGTTCAACGGTCATTCTGGTGGAGAACAGTTCTGTGATCCCATCAATGAAGCCCTCCATTTCCACTTCATCGATATCGGCCATCTGTTTCAGATGGGTCCTTACGAGTCCCCTGACCTTGATCTGACGATCGGGAATTCCGGTCAGAGGAGCTTTAAGCATGGCTATGGTACTGAACGTGGCAGAGATGTTGTCCAGTGCGGCTATGGGATTGACCGCGACATCGATCGCATCAACGCTCATTGTAAGTACCTCGTCATTGAGATTTTTAAAGTATTTATCGTTATTTGATATTTATTACTACAATTATTGATTTAAAACTGGTTATTAAGATATTTCATAAAATTATTGACTCTCAATAATTAATAAAATAATATAGATAGGTCCAGTAGCTGCGACACCTTAAATAACGTTAAACTCGTTTCGAGGTCGACTGGAATGGACATCGAACGCCTGCGCAAGGACTTCCCGCTCTATCAGCAGGAGAAGCCGCCGATCTATCTGGACAGCGCGTGCCAGAGCCTGCGCCCCCGCCAGGTCGTCGAGGCCATGAACGAGTACTATTACGACTTCCCGGCCTGCGGGGGCCGTTCCGTGCACCGCCTGGCCACGGAGGTATCGATCCGTCTGGACAAGGCGCGGGAGGATGTCGCCTCCTTCGTCGGCGTCAAGGACGCCGAATGCGTCATATTCACCAAGAGCGCCACGGAGTCCATGAACACCGTGGCCAAGGGGCTCCACCTGAAGAAGGGCGACCGGGTGGTGACGACCGACATGGAGCACAACAGCAACCACGTTCCCTGGGTGCTTCTGGCCAAGGAGAAGGGCATCCGCCGCGGATACGTTCCGTTCTCTGAACTGGAACAGGGAAACCTGGAACCTTTGAAGGAGGAGCTGGAGAAGGGCGTGAAGCTGCTGAGCGTGGTTCACACCAACAATGTGGACGGGAGCACCATACCCCTGAAGGAGATGGTAGAATTGGCGCACGACCACGGCGCGATGGTCATGGCCGACGGATGCCAGTACGCCCCCCATAACCCTCTGGACCTTGCGGACATCGATGTGGACTTCTACGCCTGGTCCATGCACAAGATGCTCGGCCCTTCCGGCACCGGCATCCTGTACGGGAAGCGTGAGATCCTGGAAAAGGTCGAGCCGCTGGTGACGGGCGGGGGCGGGGTGGCCATCACCACTTACGATTCGGCGGAGATTCTGCCGATACCGGAGAGGTTCGAGGCCGGGCTCCAGAACTACGCCGGCATCATAGGCAGCGGGACGGCCGTCCGGTATCTCAGGGATGTAGGAATGGATGAGATATCGGAATACGAGCAGCGCCTGAACGCCATGGCCACGAGGGGGCTCGAGGGCGTCCGGAACCTTTCCATGCTCGGTCCGGCCGATCCGCGACGGAAGGGCGGGATATTCTCCTTCAACCTGAAGGGCATGCTCCCGCACGATGTGGCCATGATCTTGGACGAGATCGCCTCCGTGCTGATCCGCTCGGGGATGCACTGCGTTCACCCCTACTTCTCGTCGCGTGGGATGGAGGGATGCGCCCGAGCCTCGTTCTACTTGTATAACACCGAGGAAGAGGTGCGCGCGTTCATCGACGCGGTGAAGTACGTGGCCGACCGGTTCACTGACTGAGCGCGGTCATTCTCGATCCTTCAGCTTCGTTGATCAGAAGCAAGATATCTGTTGACCCGAGGACCAGCCTTTCCATCTCCATAGTATCATCCTGTCCCCTCCCCATGCACATCTTGAAAAGGGGAATTTCGAAACGGACCTCCCGGCCTCCTTCCTCCAGCAAAGCGTGGCCGGAGAAGATGGTCAAGGTGGCGGTTGACGGCACGATCTGACAGAGGTCGATGGTTGTTTCCAATCCAGGACCGGCGGCCGCGAACTCCTTGAACATCGCCTCGAGCTCATCGGCCAGGTCCTTCAATGCCTCGTCCCGGTCGGATTGAGCGTCGATCTGCATCGCCTGGACCAGCGCGCCCATGATGACCATTGATACCACGAACGCCCAGAACTTGGAGAGGAAGAACTCCATCATGCCATGACCGCCTTCACGATCCCCCGCGTTCCGGACGGGCACTCCAGACGTATGGAATCACCGGCCGATATGGTCAACGGCTTTCCGCTCTCGGTCAATACCATCACCCCGGTCAGATACCTCCCCCCTTCCCGCCCATCAACGTTCCAGGTTATGCGGGAGCGATCGACTGTGCCGTTCTCGCCGCCTATGCAGAAAGTGATCCCGGCGGGAAGATCGCTCGGGACCTTGACGAACCGCACGTTGCCGGGACCGCCGGCCGACATCTCCTCAATCGTCAGCGCCATCTCCTCGGCCAGCTCGGCCGCCTTGTCCTCGGCGATGTTGTCAGCGGCATAGCGAGAGAAGGAGAGCATGGTGGGAAGGGTGAGGGAGATAAGCAGGGCCACCAGCATCAGCCGGAGCGGCAGCCCCTCGATCCCTCTCCTATCGTCGCGCACCGGATCACCTGCAGATCACTGGCACCTGCAGGGAGGAGTCCGTTCCCATGCCGCCCTTGGCCACGGTGACCGTGATGAACCCTATGCCGTCGCCGTAGTGCGATACGCTCAATCCATCGAACGTCACCTTGCCGTCCGTTCCGGTGGTTCCATACACCAGGGAGCCGTCGGAGTTGCGCACTTCGCATCCGTCGAGAACGACCGAAGCGCCTTCCACCGGGTCGCCGTTCTGGTCGCGCACGATTATGGTGAGAGTGACGTCATCGTTCTCGAAGGTCCCGTCGCCGTCCCCGTCCGTGAGAAGTATCTCGGTCGGGTTGCCGTTCACCGACGCTATCGCCTCCGGCGCGGACAGCCCGCCCATCCATCCGACCAGAACCGCCGTGCCGAGGCCGGCCACGATCACCATTATCATCAGCTGCAGCGGCAGTCCCTCGATGCCGCCGTCCCTGTCCCCGCCCATTCGTTTCTTTGAGAACCTCATTGTATCTCCGAAATTGGGAAAGCCTAGGGGCGTCTAGGCCTCCTCGCTTACAGTGAGGCTAACTAGCGGACCGCAATCGTCAACCGAAAAACGATTTTTACCAATATTATTCTTGATTCTTATCAGAAAACGAATATTCCGTCCGAAATCAAAAGAAATTATTGATAAAGCTAATCGAAATTATTATAAAAACATGTTACATTCCCTGCCACGCAGTCGCATGCGGAGCCATGGCGCCTGAGGTCTCAAGATGTTCAAGAGGGTGCTGATAGCGAACAGAGGGGAGATCGCCATACGGGTGATCAACACCTGCAAGAGGATGGGTGTGCCGACCGTAGGCATCTACACCCCCTCGGACAAGCACTGCAAGCACGTGTCGCTGGCGGACAAGAGCGTTGAGCTGCACACCGACGAGAACAGCATCGGATACCTGGACATAGACGCCATAATCGACGTGGCCAACCGCATGAAGGTGGATGCGATCCACCCGGGCTACGGATTCCTTTCCGAGAAGCCGGAGTTCTCCGAGCGCTGCGAGGAGGAGGGGATAGCCTTCCTCGGTCCCTCCCCGCGGGCCATGAAGCTCCTGGGTTCCAAATTGTCCGCGAGAGAGTTCATGTCCAAGGTCGGCGTGCCCATCATGCCCGGGACCCTGGACCCTCTGGAAACCTCCGACGAGGCGATCGAGCAGGCCAACAAGATAGGTTACCCGATATTGCTCAAGGCCTCCGGAGGAGGCGGCGGGCGGGGAATGAGGCTGGTTCGCAACGATTCGGAGATGGAGAACGCCCTGACCTCCGCGAAGAACGAGGCCGACAAGGCCTTCAAGAACCCCACCATCTATCTGGAGCGGGCTCTGCTGAAGGCCAGGCACATCGAGTTCCAGGTGGTGGGCGATTCCCGAGGCAACGCCTACTGTTTGGGCGAGAGGGAATGCTCCGTGCAGCGCCGGCACCAGAAGATCATCGAGGAGACGCCGTCCTGCGCGGTGTCCCCCGAGCTCCGTGAGAGGATGTCCGAGCTGTGCATCGCCGCGGTAAAGCGCGCCGGATACACCTCGCTAGGCACGTTCGAGTTCCTGATGTCCGCCGAGGGGGACCTGTTCTTCCTGGAAGCGAACACCCGTATCCAGGTGGAGCACCCGATAACCGAGCTGGTCACCGGGCTGGACCTGGTGGAGATGCAGCTGAAGATCGGTTCCGACGTGCCGGTGGAGGACGTTCTGTCCGAGGTCAGGCCGAAAGGCCACGCCATGGAGTTCAGGATCAATGCGGAGAATCCGTTCAACAACTTCTTCCCGGCGCCGGGGCGCATAGAGAAGTACATGGAGCCGGCGGGGGACCACGTGCGGGTGGATTCGCACGCCTACGAGGGTTACGTCGTTCCGACGGAGTTCGACAACCTGCTGGCCAAGCTGATCATCTCCGGCCGGACCAGGAACGAGGTCCTCAACCGGGCGCAGGACGCCCTGGACCGCTACACCGTCACCGGGATCAAGACGACGATACCGTACCACCGTCTGGTAGTGCGGAACCCGGACTTCCGGGCCGGCAACTACAGCATCGACTACGTCAAGGACCACCTGCCGCAGGACCTGCTGAAGACCACCGAGTTCTCCCTGTTCGAAGGGGTCGGCCGTTAAAGCTCGACCGCCAGGACGTCGGAGTAGATCGGCCCCGCCGGGGTCAGCACGCTCTTCTTCAGCTTTATCCGTTCGACCTTGAAGGAGCCGAGGTCCTGACCTTGGTGCTTTCGCAGGAATTCGCTCACGTCGGGTCGGAATCCCTCCCTTACACGGGCCAGAGTCAGATGGGGGCTGAACGGCCTCCTTTCCCTGGGGAAACCCAAAGGCTCGCAGCCCTCCTCGAGCGCCGCGGCCATCTTCGTGAGCGGTTCGGTGCTATCCAATCCGACCCAGACCACCCGCGGATTTCTCTCGTTGGGAAAGACCCCTACGTCCACCAGGTGCAGGTCGAAGGGAGGAACGCCCTGTACCGCGGTGCGCATCACCTTCTCGATGTCGGGCACGGTCCTCTCGTAGATCTCCCCCAGGAACTTGAGGGTGATGTGCACGTTGGCCGGGGAGACGGGTTTGAGCGCCTTCCCGTAGGCCTTGAGCTCGGCCAGGGCCTCCTGGAGCGTGGGAGCGCATTCCACCTCGACCGCCACGAACGCCCGCAAGCTGGTCACCGGTCCAGCAGCTCCTGGCATTCCCTGACCATGTTCTGGGCGTCCACCAGTTCCAGGACGTTGCCCTGGGGCGAGGCGCCGGCGATCACGTAGGTGCGGACCTCCTTGAAGCCCAGATTGGCCCACATGGCGAACTGGCGGTCCTTGATGTTGGCGTAGACCTCCTTGCCCTTGCCGGCGCCGCAGCAGACGAAGGAGATGGCCAGTTTGTCGCCCTTCAGCCGGGGGACGTACTTTCCGGGGCCGTCGCCGAAGGCCAGCAACGCGTAGAGACGGTCGATGAAGGCCCGGGTGTTGGCGTTCTCCACCCCGAAGTAGACCGGGGAGCCGAGAACCATGGCGTCGGCCTCCCGGAGCTTCCTGTAGAGCCGCTGCATGTCGTCCTTGATGGCGCAGGCGTCGTTCTTCTTGCAGAAGTAGCAGGCCTGGCAGTCCCTGATCTTCAGGTCGTTCAGGTCGAAACTGTCCAGGTCCACATCGACGTGGTCCTTGGTGATCTCCTTAAGCAGCTTGGCGGTGTTGCCGTCCTTGCGGGGGCTTCCGTTGATGGCTAGTATCCTCATGGTCCTCACCGAGCAGAGGTGGGAGGGATGAATGGAACTATAAGGCTGATGGGTTGAAAAATAGGAGGACCGACCCGGCCTCGGCCGGGTCTTTTAAGGGTTTCAGATCAGGCCCTGGTCCATCATGGAGCTGGCGACCTTGACGAAGCCGGTGATGTTGGCGCCGACCACGTAATTGCCGGGGCTGCCGTACTTGCGCGCCGAGTCCGCGGCGTTCTTGTGGATGTTGACCATGATCTGGTGCAGCTGGCGGTCGACCTCCTCCGCCGACCAGGAGATGCCGATGTGGTTCTGGCACATCTCCAGTCCGGAGGTGGCCACGCCTCCGGCGTTGGCCGCCTTGCCCGGGGCGAACAGCACTCCGTTGGCGATGAACATCTCCACCGCTTCCGGGGTGGAAGGCATGTTGGCCCCTTCGGAAACGGCCATCACGCCGTTGTCCAGGAGCGCCTTGGCGTCGTTCTTGTCCAGCTCGTTCTGGGTGGCGCAGGGCATGGCGATATCACACTTGGCCTTCCACGGGCGCTCGTTGGCCCAGTATTCGCACCCGTACTTCGCGGCGTACTCGCTGATGCGGCCGCGCTTGACGTTCTTCAGTTCCATTACGTACTTCCACTTCTCCGCGTCTATTCCGGAGGGATCGTAGATGCTGCCGTCAGAATCGGACAGGGTGACCACCCTGCCGCCGAGCTGGGTGACCTTCTGCACCGCGTACTGGGCCACGTTCCCGGAGCCGGAGATGGCCACGGTCTTCCCTTCGAAGTTGGTGCCCTTGGTCTTCAGCATCTCATTGCAGAAGTAGGCGCACCCGTAGCCGGTCGCTTCCGGCCTCACGAGCGAACCGCCCCAGTTGATTCCCTTGCCGGTGAGGACGGCCTCGAAGCGGTTGACGATCTTCTTGTACTGGCCGAACATGTAGCCGATCTCCCGGCCGCCCACGCCGATATCGCCGGCGGGAACGTCGGTGTTCGGGCCTATGTGCCGGTACAGCTCGTTCATGAAGCTCTGGCAGAAGCGCATGATCTCCGCGTCGCTCTTTCCCTTGGGATCGAAGTCGGCACCGCCCTTGGCGCCGCCCATCGGCAGCCCGGTGAGAGCGTTCTTGAACACCTGCTCGAACCCCAGGAACTTGAGGATGCCCAGGTTCACCGAGGGATGGAAGCGTATCCCGCCCTTGTAGGGGCCGATGGCGCTGTTGAACTGAACGCGGTAGCCGCGGTTGACCTGGACCTCGCCCCTGTCGTCCATCCAGGTCACCCGGAACATGACCTGCCGGTCCGGTTCGACCATCCTCTCCAATATCTTGGCCTTCAGATACTCGGGGTGCTGTTTCAGCACCGGTTCCAGCGATTCGAACACCTCGTTCACGGCCTGGTGGAACTCCTTCTCCCCAGGGTTCTTGGCTACGATCTTTTCCATCAGATCCTTGGTCAGCATGACAACGGCACTCCTGTGGAACGTCCTATCCTTGACGACGGGTTTGGCGAACGAGGTCGTCTTATTTAATCTGTGTTGCGCAAATCGACGGCGGCGGGGGTAAATTGTGATATTCGTCTAGAATTATGAGAAAAACTGTACATTTGCCGGATTTTCCCGATGAAACCGGCATTCGGGCCGAGGAAATGTTCAGCTTACGAACTATCGAGCATATGCATTAAATAATAAGGCCATTATCCAATCAGGGACGTCGTGGACGTGAACCATCAAGGTCCCTGGATGAAGGCGGTTCGATGACCGCCCCGATATGAACTGGGGATCGCCGGGTGATCATTGATGAAGGATAATTGCCTCGCCGCCGTTGAGATAAACCAGGACCTTTGCAGCCGCTGCAAGGTGTGCTACTCCCTCTGTCCTTTCGAGTCCATTCGAGAGCGCGAGGACGGGCGCATCGAGAT
>ENA-UPTA01006814-UPTA01006814.1-activated-sludge-metagenome-genome-assembly--contig:-NODE-6814-length-10001-cov-8.185502_pt1 | contig 10001 bp, 9 predicted proteins | sample MGYA00238184_ERZ773361 | MGnify/ENA primary metagenome ERZ773361 (study PRJEB29100, sample SAMN05720205) | activated sludge metagenome | isolation source: anaerobic digester from wastewater...
GACGGCGCGCTCGGGCGGGTGCGGACGGAGCGGCGCAGACGGGACGCGCCGGGCGTCAGCCGGCCGAATCCTTCTGCGCGGCGACGACCTTGGTGGCCGACGCAACGAGCGTGGCGAGGTCGCCGAGGTTCGACGGCACGATCATCGTGTTGTTGGTCTTGGCCATGCCGGCGAAGGCCTCGATGTACTTCTCGGCGATCTTCAGGTTGACCGCCTCGACGCCGCCGGGGTTGCGGATCGCCGCGGCGATGCGCTCGATTGCCTTGGCGCTGGCGTCGGCCACCGCGGAGATGGCCGCGGCCTCGCCCAGCGCGCGGTTGACCTCGCCCTGCCGATCGCCCTCGGAGCGCTGGATCTGCGCCTCGCGCTCGCCGGTGGCGATGTTGATCTGCTCCTGCTTGCGCCCCTCCGACGCGGCGATCAGCGCGCGCTTCTCGCGCTCGGCGGTGATCTGCGCCTGCATCGAGCGCAGGATCTCCTGCGGCGGCGTGAGGTCCTTGATCTCGTAGCGCAGCACCTTCACGCCCCAGTTCAGCGCCGCCTCGTCGAGCGCCGCCACGATGCTGGAGTTGATGAGGCCGCGCTCCTCGAAGGTGCGGTCGAGCTCGAGCTTGCCGATCACCGAGCGCAGCGTGGTCTGCGCAAGCTGCGTGATCGCGATCACGTAGTTGCTCGCCCCGTACGACGCGCGCATCGGGTCGGTCACCTGGAAGTACAGCACGCCGTCAACGGTGAGCTGCGTGTTGTCGCGCGTGATGCAGACCTGGCTCGGCACGTCGAGGGGGATCTCCTTCAGCGAGTGCCGGTAGGCGATCCGGTCGACGAAGGGGATGAGGAAGTTCAGGCCCGGCGGCAGGGTGCGGTCGTACTTGCCCAGCCGCTCGACGATCCAGGCGTTCTGCTGGGGCACGACCTTGAGCGCGCGCAGCACGAAGACCACCACGAGCACCAGCACGAACAGGGCGAAGATCAGGCTACCGGACATTGCAGACTCCTCGATGAACTGTGCACGCGGGTACGGCCGCGCGATGCCGGCGGGCCCGACTCACTCGACCCGTACGATGATCAGGCGGTTGCCGTCGATGCGCCGGATCCGGTGTTCGCCCGGCGCCGCGGGCGAGGGATCGTCGGAAGCGCGCCGGGCCGTCCAGGTGGCGCCACGATAGCTGACCTGCGCGCTGCCGTCGTCCCCCCAGCGGTCGACGTGCACGCGCTCGCCGATGTCGAGAATCATGTCGCGATCGGCCTGCACCGCGCGTTGCCCGAGCCGGGGCATGCGCGTGCGCAGCAGCAGCCAGGCGGCCAGCGCGCCTGCCGCCGTCCCGACGAGCTGCGCGGCCAGGCCGGTGCCCGCCCATGCGAGCACGCCTCCCACGACGCAGCCGATGGCGAGGATCAGGATCACGAACGTGCCGGTCACCAGCTCGAGCACGCCGAGCAGCACCGCGATCCCCCACCACCACCAGTAGTCCTGCATCCCGACCTCCGGATCGTTCGCGGCACTTTGCCCTTGTCGCGGAGGATGCTAGCACCATCGCGCGCGCGACTGCATCCGTGTCGGCGCGGTCTCAGGGGTACCCCGGACGGCCCAGGCGTCTCGATTGCCCGCCCATGCGAATCGGGCTAGGATTCGCGCCGCTGTGCGCCACGCACGCGGTCGCCCGCACCCCCACGGCAGTCGACCCCAATCCATTCCGAGGAGCCATTCGATGAGATCTCACCTGACCCGTCTCGCCGTCGCCGCTGCGCTCGCGTCCCTGGCCGGCATCGCGTCGGCGCAGACCGTCGTCAAGCTCGGCCACGTCGCGCCGCTGACCGGTACCGCCGCCCACCTGGGCAAGGACAACGAGGCCGGCGCCAAGCTGGCCATCGAGGAGCTCAACGCCAAGAAGCTGAAGATCGGCGGCAAGGAAGTCACGTTCGAGCTGCTCTCCGAGGACGACGCATCCGATCCCAAGCAGGGCACGGCCGCCGCGCAGAAGCTGGTCGACGCCAAGGTCGCCGGCGTCATCGGCCACCTGAACTCGGGCACCACGATCCCGGCGTCCAAGCTGTACAAGGACGCGGGCATTCCCCAGGTCTCGCCCTCGGCCACCAACCCCAAGTACACGCAGCAGGGCTTCAAGACGGCCTTCCGGGTCGTCGCGCACGACGGCCAGCTCGGCGGCACGCTCGGCCGCTATGCGGTCAAGGAAGTGAAGGCCAAGTCGATCGCGATCATCGACGACCGCACGGCCTACGGCCAGGGCGTCGCCGACGAGTTCGCCAAGGCCGCCAAGGCCGCCGGCGGCAAGATCGTCGGCCGTGAGTACACCAACGACAAGGCCACCGACTTCAACGCCATCCTCACCAAGCTCAAGGGCGCCAAGCCCGACCTGGTGTTCTACGGCGGCATGGACGCAGTCGCCGGCCCGATGCTGCGCCAGATGAAGCAGCTGGGCATCGACGCCAAGTTCATGGGGGGCGACGGCCTGTGCACGGGCGAGCTGCCGAAGCTCGCCGGCGATGCGCTCGGCGACGACAAGGTGATCTGCGCCGAAGCCGGTGGCGTGACCGCCGACAAGGCCAAGGCCATGGAGGACTTCCGCGCGAAGTTCAAGAGCAAGTTCAACATGGACGTGCAGATCTACGCGCCCTACGTGTACGACGCCGTCAACGTGATGGTCGCCGCCATGCAGAAGGCCAACTCGACCGATCCCAAGAAGTACCTGTCCGAGCTGGCCAAGATCAGCTACGACGGCGTGACCGGCAAGATCGTGTTCGACGCCAAGGGTGACGTGAAGGACGGCGCGCTGACGCTCTACACCTACAAGGGCGGCAAGCGCGAGCAGATGATGGTGGTGAAGTGATCGGCTGACCGGCCGCGGCCCGCGCAGCGCGGGCCACCCGCCATGAGAAAGGCCGCCCGAGGGCGGCCTTTCCGTTTGCGGGCCCCCGAAGGGGCGCGACGTCTATTCGGCCAGATCGCGGCGCGGCGCCGCGGCGGCCAGCCGCTTCCAGGTGTCGACCACCGTGTCGGGATTCAGCGAGATCGACGCGATGCCCTGCTGCATCAGCCACTCGGCCAGGTCCGGGTGATCGGACGGCCCTTGACCGCAGATGCCCACGTACTTGCCGGCCTTGTTGCAGGCGCTGATCGCGCGCTCGAGCAGCGCGCGCACGGCCGGATCGCGCTCGTCGAAGCCTTCGGCCACCAGCCCGGAGTCGCGGTCCAGGCCCAGCGTGAGCTGGGTGAGGTCGTTGGAGCCGATCGAGAAGCCGTCGAAGTACTCGAGGAACTCCTCGGCGAGGATCGCGTTGGACGGCAGCTCGCACATCATGATCAGGCGCAGCCCGCCGGTGCCGTCGGGGTTGGCGCCGGACCCGCGCGACAGGCCGTTCTTCTCGAGCAGCCCGACCACCGCCTTCGCCTCGCTGACCGTGCGCACGAACGGCACCATCAGCTCGACGTTGGTGAGCCCCATGTCGTTGCGCACCCGCTTCATCGCCTGGCACTCGAGCTCGAAGCAGTCGCGGAAGCTGCCCGCGATGTAGCGCGACGCGCCGCGGAAGCCCAGCATCGGGTTCTCCTCCTCGGGCTCGTAGCGCGCGCCGCCGATCAGCTTGCGGTACTCGTTCGACTTGAAGTCGGACAGCCGCACGATCACGGTCTTGGGCCAGAAGGCCGCCGCGATCGTGGCCACGCCCTCGGCCAGCCGCTCGACGTAGAAGGCCCGCGGCGTGGCGTGGCCGCGGGCCACGCTCTCGACCGCCTTCTTCAGGTCGGCGTCGACGCTGGGATAGTCGAGGATGGCCTTCGGGTGGATGCCGATGTTGTTGTTGATGATGAACTCGAGGCGCGCCAGGCCGACGCCTTCGTTGGGCAGCTGCGCGAACTCGAAGGCCAGCGTCGGGTTGCCGACGTTCATCATGATCTTCAGACCAAGCTCGGGCATCGCACCGGTGTCGACCTCCGACACCTCGGTCTCGAGCAGGCCGTCGTAGATGTAGCCGGTGTCGCCCTGCGCGCACGAGACGGTGACGAAGGCGCCGTCGCGCAGGCGCTCGGTGGCGTCGCCGCAGCCCACCACCGCCGGGATGCCGAGCTCGCGCGCGATGATCGCCGCGTGGCAGGTGCGCCCGCCGCGGTTGGTGACGATGGCCGACGCACGCTTCATCACCGGTTCCCAGTTGGGGTCGGTCATGTCGGTGACCAGCACGTCGCCGGGCATCACGCGGTCCATCTGCGAGGCGTCGACCACCACGCGCACCGGTCCGGCGCCCACGCGCTGGCCGATCGCACGGCCGCTGGTCAGCACGTCGGACGAGCCCTTCACCTTGAAGCGCTGCTGGCGGCCGCCGGCGCTCTGCGACTTCACCGTCTCGGGGCGCGCCTGCAGGATGTACAGCTTGCCGTCGCGGCCGTCCTTGCCCCACTCGATGTCCATCGGGCGGCCGTAGTGACGCTCGATGATGACCGCGTAGCGGGCCAGCTCGATCACCTCGTCGTCGGCCAGCGAGTAGCGGTTGCGCAGGTCGACGGGCGTGTCGACCGTGCGCACCGTGCGCCCGGCGCTGGTCTCGGGGCCGCCCTCGCCGGTGGCGAACTCCATGTGGATCAGCTTGCTGCCCATCTGGCGGCGGATGATCGGGAACTTGCCGGCGGCGAGCATCGGCTTGTGCACGAAGAACTCGTCCGGATTCACCGCGCCCTGCACCACCGTCTCGCCCAGGCCGTAGGCGCTGGTGACGAACACCACGTCCGGGAAGCCGGACTCGGTGTCGATGGTGAACATGACGCCCGATGCGCCGAGGTCGCTGCGCACCATGCGCTGCACGCCGGCCGACAGCGCCACGTTGGCGTGCTCGAAGCCCTTGTGCACGCGGTACGAGATCGCGCGGTCGTTGTAGAGCGACGCGAACACGTGCCGCACCCGGTCGAGCACGGCGTCGATGCCCGACACGTTCAGGTAGGTCTCCTGCTGACCGGCGAACGAGGCGTCGGGCAGGTCTTCGGCGGTGGCCGACGAGCGCACGGCCACCGAGATCTCGCTGCCCGACTCGGCGACCAGCTGCGCATAGTGCGTGCGGATCTCCTGCTCGAGCTGCGGCGGCAGCGGGCTGTCGATCACCCACTGGCGGATCTGGGCGCCGCACTCGGCCAGCGCCTTGACGTCCTCGGTGTTCAGCCCGGCCAGCCGGTCGGCGATGCGCTCGGTCAGGCGGTTGAAGGCGAGGAACTCACGGAAGGCATGCGCCGTGGTGGCGAAGCCCCCCGGCACCCGCACGCCCGAGGCCGCGAGCTGGCTGATCATTTCCCCGAGCGAAGCATTCTTGCCGCCGACCGTGTCGACATCGGTCATGCGCAAGGCTTCGAAGGGGACGACGAAGCGCCCTTCGAGATGGTTCATGTTGAAAACGTCCTAGCATGTTGGGAACCGGTCGCGCGGGCCGCCGGCGCACCCGGGGGCGGCCGTCGTCGGCATCGAAGCGCTGTAGTCGGCGCACCCGCCCCACGGGCACCGGCCCGCACCAGGGGATCGCGCCGACTGCAACACTCGGACGAAGAGCGCGGATTTTACTTCGCGCCCCGGGGCCGCGCACGCAAAATACCGCACCGTTCGTCGCGTCCGCCTCCCGCCACCGACGCGGCCGGCGTACAAACGCTCACCACGATCCCTTCCGGAGTACCGCATGCCAGACCGCGACGGCGGCCCGTACGACCGCACCGTCTTCTACGTGTCGGACGGCACCGGCATCACCGCCGAGACGTTCGGCCATTCGCTGCTGACCCAGTTCGACAGCCTGCGCCTGCGCGAAGTGCGCCTGCCCTTCATCGACTCGCGCGAGAAGGCCCACGACGTGGTGCGTCGCGTCGCGAAGCAGCGCGAAGCCGACGGCTGCCGCCCGATCGTGTTCAGCACGCTGGTCGACACCGACGTGAACGCGGTGGTCCGCCAGGCCGACGCGATGTTCATCGACCTGTTCTCGACCTTCGTCGAGCCGCTGGAGCAGGAGTTCGGCGTCAAGTCCACGCACACCGTGGGCCGCTCGCACACCGCGGCCGACTCGGCGCAGTACAAGCGGCGCATCGAAGCGATCAACTTCTCGCTGGCGCACGACGACGGCCAGTCCAACAAGGGGCTGGTGAGCGCCGACGTCATCCTGGTGGGCGTGTCGCGCTCGGGCAAGACGCCCACCAGCCTGTACCTGGCGATGCAGCACGGCATCAAGGCGGCGAACTACCCGCTGATCCCCGAGGACTTCGAGCGCGACCGTCTGCCCGACACGCTCTACCAGTTCCGCCACAAGCTGTTCGGCCTGTCGATCGCCCCCGAACGCCTGTCCGAGGTGCGCAACGAGCGCCGGCCGAACAGCCGCTACGCGTCGCTGGAGAACTGCCGCTACGAGGTCGCGGAAGCCGAGCGGATGATGAAGCGCGAAGGCATCCGCTGGTCGTCGTCGACGACCAAGTCGATCGAGGAGATCGCCGCCACCATCCTGCACGAGCTGCAGCTGCGCAGCTGAGCGGGGCCGCCGACGCGTGCGGCGGGCCGTCTCCGGCGCCGCGGCGCGCTCAGCCCCGGCGCTGGCGCAGCTGCTCGTACAGGCACACCGCCGCGGCCACCCCGACGTTGAGCGACTCGACCGCCGGCGACTGCGGAATCGACACCCCCTGCACCCGGTCGTCGATCAGCGCCGGGTCGAGTCCGCTGCCTTCGCGGCCGAACAGCCAGGCCGTCGGGCCGGCGAGCACGCAGTCGTACAGGCAGGTGAGCGCGCCGGCGCCGGCCGCGCGCACCGACACCGCGGGCGCCAGACGTCCCCGTACCGCGTCCCAGGCGACGGACTCGTGGATGTCGAGCGCAAAATGCGCGCCCATCGCCGAGCGCAGCACTTTCGGCGACCAGCACCAGGCCGACTGCGGCGCGGTGATCACGCGGCGCACGCCGACCGCCGCGCAGGTGCGCAGGATGGTGCCGACGTTGCCCGGATCCTGCACGCGATCGAGGTAGACGAGGTCGTCGTCGAGCGTCGCCGGCAGGACGGCGCGCGGCGTGTCGATCAGGCAGGCGATCGCGACCCCGTGCTCGACCGCCGACAGCCCCTTGAACAGCGCATCCGTCAGGATCACCGGCGTGCAGCCGCCCCGTGCGAAGGCATCGAGCAGCGCACACACCTCGGACGACGCCAGCGCCGATTCGCCGGCGGCGACGACGCGCGGCATGCCGAAGCGCTGCAGGTAGGCCTCGCACAGGTGAACGCCCTCGATCAGGCTGGCGTCGCGGCGACGGCGCTCGCGCGCCGAGCCGGCCACGCCCAGCAGCTCGCGGTACAGCGGGTTGTCGCGCGAGACGATGCGCCGCATCGCTCAGCCCTGCTCGAGCAGGCGGCGCACCGGGCCGAAGCTGCGGCGGTGCTCGGGCGTGGGCCCGTGCTGGCGCAGCAGGCTCAGGTGCTCGGCGGTGGGATAGCCCTTGTGACGGTCGAAACGGTACTGCGGCCAGCGCGCGTGCAGCTCGACCAGCAGCGCGTCGCGCGCCGTCTTGGCCAGGATCGACGCCGCCGAGATCGCGGGGTCGAGCGCATCGCCGCCCACCAGCGTCTCGACCGCGCAGGGCAAGGCCGGCGCCCGGTTGCCGTCGACGCGCGCCAGCACCGGCGCGACGCCCAGCCCCAGCACGGCACGGCGCATCGCCAGCATCGTCGCGTGCAGGATGTTCAGCGTGTCGATCTCGCCCACGTCGGCCTGCGCGATCGACCAGGCCAGCGCGCGTGCGCGGATCTCCGCCGCCAGCACGTCGCGCCGCCGGGCACTGAGCTGCTTGGAGTCGCGCAGCCCCGCGATGGGCGCGGCCGGATCGAGGATCACCGCCGCCGCGAACACGGGACCCGCCAGCGGCCCGCGCCCGGCCTCGTCGACACCGCAGACGGGGCCGGCGACGGCGCCGCTCATTGCGCGCCTCCCATCGACAGCAGCACCTCGGCCGCGCGCTGCGGGCAGTCGCAGCGCAGCTCGTGGTGCATCGCCTCGAAGCGCTCGGCCAGACGCGCGCGCAGCGGCGCATCGTCGAGCTGCGCGAGGAGCGCGGCACCCATGGCGTCGGGCTGCGCGGCGTCCTGGATGAACTCGGGGACCAGCGACGCGTGGGCGAGGATGTTGGGCAGGCCGATCCAGGGCAGATAGCCCTTGTTGCGCATCAGGCGGTAGGTGAGCCACGCCATCCGGTACGCAACCACCATGGGCCGCCGGAACAGCGCGGTCTCGAGCGTGGCCGTGCCGCTGGCCACCAGCACCACGTCGGCGGCGGCCAGCACCTCGTGCGAGCGCCCCTGCACCAGGGTCAGCCGCAGCCCGGGCGGCAGCGGCAGGCCGGCGATCATCGCCTGCAGGCGCTCGAACAGCGCCGCGCCGGCCGCCGGCAGCACGAACTGCAGGTCGCCGCGACGCCCGTGCATCCAGGCGGCCGTCTCGACGAACACCCGGCCCATGTAGTGCACCTCCGACGGCCGGCTTCCGGGCAGCAGCGCCACGGTCGCGCGGTCGGGGTCGAGCGCGAGGGCCGTGCGCGCCGCACGGGCATCGGTCTGCATGGGAATGCGATCGGCCAGCGGATGCCCGACGTAGGTGGCCGGGATGCCCGCCTCGCGGTAGATCTCGCGCTCGAACGGAAAGACCAGCAGCATGTGGTCGACCGCCTCGCGGATGCGGTGGATGCGCTCGCGCCGCCACGCCCAGATCGACGGACTGATGAAGTGCGCGACCTTGACGCCCCGCTGGCGCAGCCGCACCTCGAGTTCGAGGTTGAAATCGGGCGCGTCGACGCCGACGAAGACGTCGGGACGCCACTGCAGCACCCGCTCGAACAGCTGGCTGCGCATGCGCAGCAGGCGCGGATAGGCGCGCAGCACCTCGACGTAGCCGCGCACCGACAGCTCGTCGGTGCTCCACCACTGCTCGAAGCCGCGCTCGGCCATCGCCCGCCCGCCGATGCCGGCAGCCGCCACGTCGGTCACCCGCGCGTGCAGCCCGTCCAGCACGTCGGCCGCCAGCAGGTCGCCCGAGGTCTCCCCCGCGACCATCACGAAGCGCCGTGCGCTCATCGTTCAGCGCACGATGCCGCGCGTGACCGATCCGAGGAAGTCCGACAGCAGCGCGACCGCTTCCCGGTGCGGGTTGGCCGGGTCCTTCGCCTGCGCGGCCAGCTGGCTGCGCGCCTCGTCGAGGGTCAGTCCGCTCTTGTACAGGGTCTTGTACGCGCGGCGGATCGCATTGATGGCCTCGGGGTCGAAGCCGCGCCGGCGCAGGCCTTCGCTGTTGATGCCGTGCGCCCCGGCCGTGTTGCCCGACGCCATCACGTAAGGCGGAATGTCGTGCAGCACGACCGTGCCGGTGCCCGTCATCGCGTGCGCACCGATCTTGCAGAACTGGTGCACCTGCGAGTTGCCCCCCAGGATCACCCAGTCGCCGATGTGCACGTGGCCGCCCAGGTTGGTCGTGTTCGCGAAGATCGTGTGGTCGCCCACCACGCAGTCGTGGGCGATGTGCACGTAGGCCATGATCCAGTTGCCGCTGCCCACGCGGGTGACGCCCGCGTCCTGCACCGTGCCGCGGTTGATCGTCACGCACTCGCGGATCGTGTTGTCGTTGCCGATCTCGAGCCGGGTGGGCTCGTCGCGGTACTTCTTGTCCTGCGGCGCCGCACCGATCGACGCGAACTGGAAGATGCGGTTGCCGTGGCCGATCGAGGTGTGGCCTTCGATCACCACGTGCGGCCCGACCACCGTGCCCTTGCCGATGGACACGTGCGGCCCGATCACCGCGTACGGACCGATCTCGACGTGGGCATCGAGCTGGGCACCGGGTTCGACGATCGCAGTGGGATGGATCCTGGACATGGCGGCCCTCGCGTGCGTCAGGCGGTCCCGGCGCCGTCGGCCGGCCCGGGGGCCTCCGCGGCGGCGCCGTCGGCCGGCGCGATCTCGCGCAGCGTGCACATCAGCTCGGCCTCTGCGCTGAC
>ENA-UPTA01006816-UPTA01006816.1-activated-sludge-metagenome-genome-assembly--contig:-NODE-6816-length-10000-cov-3.986727_pt1 | contig 10000 bp, 8 predicted proteins | sample MGYA00238184_ERZ773361 | MGnify/ENA primary metagenome ERZ773361 (study PRJEB29100, sample SAMN05720205) | activated sludge metagenome | isolation source: anaerobic digester from wastewater...
AACTTTCAGAAGAATACATTAATAAACTTCAAACCGACGAACAAAAGGAAATTGCAAAAAGCCTCGACCGGCGCACCGAGTTCAGGGTCTTGCGAAACGATTTTATAGAATAAGCTGAATAAAAAAAACCTCATCGCAAACGGTGAGGTTTTTTTATATTCAGAGGTATATTGCTATTACTTATAAACTAATGCACTGGCACCCAAGATCGCTGCTTCTCCCTGACGTAACCTAGACGGCAATACCTTAACCTTACCCCGAAACATAGGCATCAGGTGGCTTTCCATTGACTCGCGAACAGGTTTGAAAAGCAATTCGCCTGAGGCAACAGGCCCGCCAAAAAGGAAAATCGCTTCCGGACTTGAGATATGCACAGCATCAGCAAGAGCCTGACCAAGAATGTCACCGGTAATTTCAAAAACAGTAAGGGCAATTTCATCGCCTTTTTTGGCAGCATCAAAAATATCTTTGGACGTTGTTTGGTTGAAACTTTTGTTGGCCAACAAACTTTCTGTTGCGTTGTGATGCGACAACAATTCGAAGGCCGTACGAACCATACCCGTTGCAGAGCAATAGGTTTCGAGATGACCAAACTGTCCGCAACCACATTCCCTACCCTCAGAAGTTACCGTAACGTGACCAAGCTCACCCGCAAAGCCATCACTGCCATACATAAGTTCACCATTCACCACAAAACCACTTCCAAGACCTGTCCCAATGGTTATCATGATAAAATTTTTCATTCCCTTAGCTCCTCCATAAAGCATTTCACCCAGGGCTGCAGCATTTGCATCATTGGTCAGGGCAATCTTTTTCATTTCAGGAAACCGTTCTTTCAATAAGGAAACAAAAGGGATCACCCCTTGAAACGGCAGGTTTGAGGCATGCTCAATAGTCCCTTTGTAGAAATTTCCATCAGGTGCACCAACTCCGATACCCTGATAATCAAAATCACTGTATTTTGAAACAAGTCTCTTTATCCCCGTCGATAAATCGTCGATAAACTGATTAATATTATCTTTTTTAGGAGTAGTGATCATTGCCCTTTCGATGACTTTACCATCGCCGTCAACAATGCCAAATTCAGTATTTGTACCTCCTATATCGACTCCAATAGAAACCTTTGCTGCCATATTCTTTTTATTTCAAGATGAAGTGGTAAAACTAGCCAATTTTATCATCGGTTAAAGCAATTATGTTATAAGTAGTTTAAAAAAAACAAGAAAATGAAAAGGCCAGATTGTGCGATATTCTTTAATTAGAAAGGCTAAAGGGGAATCAGATAAAGTATTAATTATTGGAGAAGTTGCCGGGGGTGCGACTACGGCAGCAAGACTTAGAAGACTTGGCGAAAGCCGAACCGATGATGCCGCCGTTGTTGTTCTGTTCATAAATGCTTATTTTTGAGGAAAATATTATCAATGGAATACTCAAAACTGAAAGAGGAATTGCACCAGTTGATTGATCAGGTAAACGACGAAGCGGCGTTGTATCGGGTGCGCTCAATTCTCGACGCACAAACAGGGCACGACTGGGCCGATGATATCAGCGATAACCTTCGGGTTGCGCTGGAGGCTAGTCTCGCTGAAAGTAAAAAAGGGAATGGGGTTAGTCACGAAGAGGCCATGAACCAGATCAATGCACGATAAGGCGATTGCAAAAGAAGCTTTTACCAAACCTTTACGGCAGAATTTACTTCGCATGTTCTCAAGCGTGGGGTACCCGAACATCGTAGTAAGTGCTTATCGAAAATGTCAATCTAATAAATTAAAGATAAGGGATTTAATTGCAAACACAAAGGAGCAGAGGATTGAATGTTGAATGAAGAAAAATTTGAATTAATGCTGTTTAATATGGAAAGAATTAAAGAAGAAGATGTTCCAATTCTGGATAGACTTTTAGAAAGATTAGTGAAAATTGGAGATTTTATAATAGAAGACCTACCCCCACTAAGCGGTGGTGAAATTTCTGATATTCCTGATTTAATGGAGAAAGAATATCGAGATTGTATTGAGATTTTAGAAAGGTGTGAATTGATTAAGATCGATCGATTGGCAACAGGCGCTATTGGGATTGTTCACTCAATACCTCATAGTGCGAAATTATTCTATGAGAAAGGGGGTTTCAGCGAAGCATACAAAAAACAACAAACAGAATATGAAAATAAGAAAGAATCTGAAAATTTAGCTTTGCAGAAACTTAGATGGGATGTTAAAATTTCCAGATTTCAAGCAAAAACTAAATTGTGGCCTTTAATAATTTCGATTATAAGTCTTGGTATTGCGAGTGTAGCTTTATTCCAAAAATGTAAATAACCATTGTGCCTACTGTGGTTTAAATACTTCCACCACAATAGGCACATAGATCACATAGAAATTACCGGATACTTTTTACAAATTCACGAACCTTCGTTTTCAAATCGCCTTCTTCCGAAATTTTGTTGATGAAAGCTGTTGTCGTGTGGCTGCTGGGATAACGAAGTGACGCAGAGTTCTGAAAGCAATCTGCTCTTATAATGAACAGATTGCTTCGTCGAATCTCAGCAAATGACGGTTATTTTTCCGGCTTGTTGCTTATCCTTATTTTCCTTGTTTCAACATTATTGCCATAAACTACCCTTACCAGATACAATCCCGGACTGAATTGCTCAGTTTTAATCTTTATTCCCCGTGAAATGGAGCGACATTCATATATATCCGAGAAACATGATTTACCTTTCATGTCAATCAGCTCAACCAGATAGACCCCTTCAGAAGCGCCCGGAAGTATAACATTCATTTCTCCCTTAACAGGATTTGGGAATATTTGTATTTCATCTTTCCTGTCACTGAATTCTTTTGCATCGACAGTAACATGGGTCGAGGCATCGTATACTGAAGGATCATCTTCTTTCAGACTTACATTGTCAGTAGCTAAACTGTAAAACTTGTATTTCGAACCCACATTAGCAACAAAAAGAGTCGAGGTTTCAGTGGTATTGACAATTACTGGTTGAAGTAAGGTGTCGTTTTCAAGATAAAAAACGGAATATTCTTGTATGCCCGAGCCAAGATCATCTCCTCCCCAGGAAAGCGTCAGATAATTTCCGGTTGTGGCTTCTAATTGTTTTACACTACTTTGAGGTTTGTCTAAATCTAAGGTGTTAGTATATTCATTTGTAACAATAGGTTTATTGGCATCGAAAACTATTGTTGCTTTATTTTTAAGTTCTGAATTTGTTGTGAGATTTTCTTTAATACCAGTCATATAGCTAACAAATCCTTCACCGGCATGTTCTGAGTTATTGGGAGGCAGAAATCCAATAAAAGGATCTTCTTCAATCGACATTGTTGAAGGTGTTAATGACTTAAAATGCCAGTTTATCACTCCTGTTAGCGTGTCTAAATTTCCCGTTACCCTAGCGATTGATTCTATTTTCGGACGCATATCAACATCTACTGTAAACTTTTTAAGATTATTTCCGCCTAATGTAATAATGGTATCACCAAAGCCAAATGAATTAAACCCAAATTCATTAATGTCGTAATTGTTAAGATCGAGACTATCAGTTATATATACTTCATGTGCAGGAGCCGTAGCTGAACTTTTATTTTCAAAAAGAATTGTGTAAGTAATTCTTTTACTTATCTGAATCCAGTTTTGGTCACCAAATCCTGATGGTCCTATCATTTCATTGGGGTCGAAGGAAGAAACAGTTTTAACTCCAAGTCTGTTTTTATAGAGGGGATCAAAATTACGATGACATTCTTCATTCTTTTGGTATCCTTCGTAAATAGCCTGACCAATCTGAAATCCCATCATTAATAATTTTGCAGGAGGAATAAGATCATCTACGCACCCACCTATTGCAGCTGCCCATCCTAATGTTTTATCAAAAGTTGTTTCAGTTTCTACCCTGTCAGGTTTTACTGCATCCCAAGGATTCCATAATTGTGTTAGTATATCATAGGCACATCCTATTGGAAGTACATTACCAACAATATCTGCAGCAATTGATGTTGCGCGCATTGCAGGACATCCTCGTTTCGAACGACGCTCCATTTTTCATGCATTGAATCAAAAAGCCGTTTCGAGGTTATTTGCTCGCAAAAAAGGCGTTACGTACGACTCTTTAAATCTGATTGTTGCGCACATGGGGGGCGGCGTTTCGGTAGGCGTTCACTCAAAAGGCCGTGTAATCGACGTAAACAATGCCTTGGACGGCGAAGGCCCTTTTAGCCCCGAACGAAGCGGCACATTGCCAGCAGGACAGCTAATTGAAGCTTGTTTTTCTGGAAATTTCTCGGAAGAAGAAATCCGAAAAATGGTAACAGGCGAAGGAGGGTTAGTTGCTTATTTGCAAACAAATAGCATGTTGGAGATTGAAGATCAGGCGTTGGAAGGTGACGCCAATTCCAAATTGCTGATCGATGCTTTTTGCTACCAAGTTTCCAAAGCCATTGGCGAAATGGCTCCAGTGCTCAAAGGAAAGATCGACGCCATTATTTTAACGGGAGGAATTGCACGCAGCGAATGGATCGTAAACGAAATTTGCGAACGCGTATCTTTTTTAGCCCCGGTTGAAGTGTTTGCCGGCGAAGACGAAATGGCTGCTATGGCCTTAAATGCTCAGTTGATGCTCGATGGGGAACTCATTCCAATGAAATATCCTCACTAATTATGAGCTAATTGCTATTTTCCAATCCACATTTTAAAGGCCGAAGCCCGCAAACGGCTTATGGTAATTTTATCGTTTATGGGACTTTTGAGACGCACCACCAACTTACTTCCAAAATAATCTTCGAACCTTGAAATAAGGTCAATGTGAATGATCGTTTTGCGATCGGCTCTAAAAAATTGGTCGGGATCGAGTTCTTCTTCCAAACGGTCGAGCGAAAAATCGACTACATGTTTTTCGTTTGAAAACGTACAAGCAGTTGTGATTTTATTTTCACTTGTAAAGCAAGCTATTTCATTGGTGTCCAATTTATAATATTTATTGCCAGCTGAAATTAAAAACCGTTTTCGATATTCTTTTTGCCCCTTTTTGATGGCTTGTACTATTTCGTTGTAATCGAATTGAGGCTTAGGCGGTTGACGCAAATCTTCCAATTTGATTAAAGCCTTCTCCAAGTCGGCTTCTTTTACTGGTTTTAACAGATAATCAATGCTATTCACCTTAAAAGCCTGAATAGCATAATTGTCAAATGCTGTTGTGAAAATGATACTACTGCGAACCTCTACCTGCTCAAAAATTGAAAAACAAACTCCGTCGCTTAACTGGATGTCCATCAGAATGAGTTCGGGCTGCGGATTTTCACTTAAGAAATCGACACTTTGCTTTACAGAATCAAGTTGCCCTACCACATTCCAATTGGGGCGTAATTTGACAAGCATGTCGGTAAGCATTCGCATGTTATGTAATTCATCTTCAATAATTAATACATTCATTGCTCGCAATATTAAAGAATCGGTAATTCAACTTTAAAAATCAATTCATTTTGAATTATTCGTACTTTTTGTTCGGTCAAAAGCTCATAGCGTGCACTCAAGTTTTTCAATCCCTTCGAGGTTGAATAGGACGAATCTTTGGGTTGCAGGTTATTCTCAACAACAATCCATTCGTTTTGTGAATATATACGAATTGTAAGTATCTGATTTTTTGATACAATATTGTGTTTTATCGCATTTTCGACTAAAAGTTGAAGCGAAAGTGGCGGAATGCGCCGGCTCAAAAAACGAGCTTCGACATTCATTTCAACATGCAAGGCATCGCCCAATCGTTCGCGGTGCAGATCGAGGTAAGCATGTATAAAATCAATTTCTTCAGAAAGAAGAACGGTCGTGCGATCTCGGTTTTGCAACACATAGCGATACGTGTCGGTGAAATTTTGGGTGAAGGCCACAGCTGCGTTCGGATCGTACTGAATCATAGACTTTAACACACTCAAATTGTTGAACAAGAAATGCGGATTGAGCTGATCTTGAAGCGCATTGTAATCATTTTTCATTTGCAAGCGTCTCAATTCCTCGACTTCGCGCTGCGATGCAAGCCACTGTGTAACAATTCGTAAACTGATTGAAATTACAATCAAAATGAAAACAAAGATGAGCCCAAATGCAAACATGAGCCAAGTGAACGGTTGCTGCAACAGCTCGAAGGAGTGCAACTGCCTTTCGAAATAAAAAATGGCCAGGAAACCAATTGTCAAACTCAGTATAAAATGCAATAACACCCTGATTTTGATTTTAGAAGGAATGGGGAAGAAGCGCTCCGAAAAATTATCGAGCAATACATTGGCTTCGGTTAGAATATTGAACACAATCACAACACGAATGTATTGCCCAATCGGAATCTGACCCCAGGTTTCGATAAACAAAAAAGTGGAAACCAGCCTAAATACCAATGCTACAGCACTTACAGCACCTATTCGAAATAAAATCGAACGAGGTTTATAGCACGACAATTCGCTGATAAATTTGAGTTCTTTCGAAATCATGGTTTACATTTTCTGAATTTCAAAACTAACCAAAAATTGAAGATTTCCGCCCTCTCACTTTAGTTTAGAGTTCCGAAAGCCTTTTGCCAAGCGGTTTCTTTCAACTTCATATCGGCCTTCGCTTCAATTAACTCGCTATAAACTTGCTGCCATTGTGCCTGAGCTTCAAGTAAATCGGTTAATACAGCCATGCCCACTTCGTAGTTGTCGGTGTGAACCCTTAGGTTTTCATCGGCTTGTTTCAACGATTCTTGAGCCAATTGTACCCGGGTTTGCGCATCGAGCACATTCAGCCTCGCTTGCTCAATTTCAAGCTTCATCAAGGTGGTATTTTTGTTCATTTCTTGTTGTTTCATAGAATGTTCGAGCTGTGCTGCTAGTTGTTTTTGCTTTCCTTCGCCCCAATGAAAAATGGGGATTTTCACCGTTGCCAAAACACTCGCATTTGACGAGCTGTAATCGGCATTTCCAAATTCAATTCCCCCAACATAATTGTAACCAACACTTAATCCAGCAGTTGGAAGAAAATCAGCTCGAGCCAACTTGATTTGTTGTTGCGCCAAACCTACGTTCTTTTGCATAAGCTTGAACTCCGGGCGGTTGGTAATATCGGCTTGATCGTCGATTGATGCGAACTGAATGGAACCGATTGTCACACTGTCGGTTGTTGCGATTTTTGTTTCTAAGGGCAGCCCAACTTGACGGCACAAAGCCATGCGCGTCAATTCCAATCCGTTGCGAGCTTTCTGAAGTTGAAGTTTAGCTTCGTTGTGCTTTACCTTTACTTTAAGTACTTCGTTTTGAGTGATCAATCCCGTTTTGTGCGACAATTGTACACGTTCTTCCAATTGTTGAAGCAGTTTATTGTACGATTCGGCCAATTTCACTTTCTCTTGAACCGAAACGAAAAGCCAGTAGGCTTGATCGGTATCGTACAGTATTTTAGCTCGTTGCAATCCTAAATTATCGTTCGCCATTTCCATCCCAATTTGGGTCATGGTGTTCGCTGCAGTAATTTTTCCGCCTGTGTAAATGGGTTGCTCCAATGAAATTCCAGCTAAAAAGGCACCTTTCAAACTAATCTCGAGGGGAAGCCAAGCATACATGTTGAAAATAGGGTTTCCATCGGCTCCCACAACGGGTTCGCCAGTCGTTGGATTAGCCATTACATTGGGAACCAGTTCACCTGTAGTAGGATTTGGAACGACCGTCGGAAGATACAACTCCATTTCAATATTTTTGTGAAGGTAAACCCCATTAGCACTACCGGCCAGCGAAGGCAGGTAGTGCGTTTTCATGGCTGCCCGTTCGGCTTTCGCTTTTTCAAATTGAAATTGGGCAATCTTCAATTCGTCGCTATGTTCAATGGCCCTGTTCCGGCACTCCTCAAGCGAAAGCATTTCTTGCGCATGAACGCACAAGTTACTAAATAACAGCAATGTATAGATAATATATTTATTCATTTTCGTTTTATTTTGATTCGTTTATTTCATTTGCATTCGTTGCGATTGTTTGAATTTCTGCTTCATTTTTATTTATATGAAAGAAGAATGCATACAAAATGGGTACAAAAATGAGTGTGATGATCGTTCCTACAAGCAATCCGCTAATGATGGTTACGGCCATGCTACTGTACATCGGATCTGCAAATAAAGGCAACATCCCTAAAATAGTTGTGAGTGAAGCCATTATGACAGGGCGAGTACGCAAGATGGTCGAATTGACCAACGCAGTATACCGTGGTACGCCTTCGCCAATTTGCTTCTCAATTTCGTCGAGAAGTACAATTGAGTTTTTGATGAGCATGCCCAGCAATCCAATGGCACCAACAATAGCCATAAAAGTGAAGGGCGAACCTGTTAATATTAAGCTAGGTACAATGCCAATAGCTGTTAACGGAATGCACAACAATACAATGGCCGGCTTTTTCAAATCGTTAAACAACACAATAAGGATGAGAACAATAAGCATGATCGATATGGGTAAAAAGCTGAAGATATTTTTAAGTGCGCTATTTTGCATCTCATATTCACCAACCCACTCATAACTATATCCTTCGGGTAAATCAATGGCTTCAATTTCATTTATAATCGACTTGCGTACCAAGGCAGGGCTACAGCCTTCGATGGGGTCGCATTGTGCTTGAATGGAACGTTGCCCGTTGGTACGACGAATCAATGTTTCTTCCCAGTTTAGGTTCGCACCCGACGCAACTGAACTTAAAGGCACAGGCTTAATAACTTCACCTGCAATATCATCGATGGTTTTTACGCCGGTCATTACATCCAGAACATCGGGTTCTTGTATTTTCCCAATATTGGGCAACATGCTCCAAACGGGTATGTCGTTCAAATCCTGCGGATTCGATCCATCATTTTCGCGTGTTTTCAATTGAATGGTGTATTCTGTTTGCCCTTCGTAGAATTTACTCAATGGAATTCCACTTGTAGCTGCCAATAAGGCATTGCTCAAATCGGAACGGCTTACACCCGCTTGGCTGGCCAATGTTTGATCGTATTTTGCTAAGATCGATTTTCCCATGGGATTCCAATCGTCGCTGATGGTATACTTATCCACATAAGGGTTTTGCTTCATAATTGCCTGAGCCTGTTGGCTTAATTTGTGCAGAACAGCTGGATCGGGCCCCCTGAATTCAACTTCAACTGTGTGCGAAGCTTTGATAGAAAGATTGTATTTTCGGATTCGGATATAGGCATCGGGATAATTTTCGTTCAGGTATTTTTCCAGAACTGGTTTCATCTCGATCATCGTATCGTAGTCTTCGAAATTTACGATGAGCTCGCCATAGTTATCGCCACCTTCGCCAATTGCACGAACCAAACAATAGCGCGATGGCGTCATTCCTTGGCTGCTAACCACCATTTTAACCTCTTTCATCGAAAGAAAATGTTGGGTTATTTCATGCAAATCTTGGTTTACCCGATTCGGGTTTGTCCCATCGGGCAAAAGATATTCAACGTAAACTTGGTTGTAATTGAAGTCGGGGAAAAACGTGTTTTTGATGTTTTTAACGTTCAAACCAGCCAATCCCATCAGGATTGTTACCCCTGCGATGGTTGCTATTTTATGATTTATAAGATAAGACAATACAACCCGAACTGCTCGGTGCATTTTGCTTTCTTTTTCTGTTGGATTTGAATTGCTTGTATTGCTTTTGAGAAGTTTATCCGAAAACAATGGCACTTGGGTCAAAGCCAGGATCCAACTGATTAAAAGCGAAATACAAAGAACAACAAACAAATCGCGAGCATAGGTTCCTGCAGTATCTTTCGAAAGATAAACGGGCAGAAACGCTGAAACTGCAATGAGTGTAGCTCCTAACAGGGGCATAGCTGTACGCCTGGCCGAACGTGTAAGAGCCTTGCGACGTTTAATTCCATTCTTCAGGTCAACCAGAATGCCATCGAGAACAACAATGGAATTGTCGACCAACATTCCCATCGCAACGATAAAAGCGCCCAACGAAATACGTTGCAAAGTACCGTCAGCGGCCAAAAGGA